>Ga0138256_10000369_pt1 | contig 50341 bp, 46 predicted proteins | sample KNB2016incub_MG_FD_105486 | JGI IMG/M metagenome (GOLD analysis project Ga0138256, IMG submission 105486) | Active sludge microbial communities from wastewater in Klosterneuburg, Austria - KNB2014incub_MG | ecosystem: Engineered > WWTP > Activated sludge > Unclassified | place: Austria...
CGACGAGAGATTTTCACTCTGTTTATGGTTAAAATTCATTTACCCGGATAATTTTTACCGGGCAAGCATGTGCCACTCTTTTTGCTTCTGCTATCATTGAATGAACAATTGGCAAAACAAAAACATCCTTTTTCAAAACAGCTTTTAATAAAGTAGCTTTCCCGTCTTTTTTTGACATACGCCAAATCTCAGGCATCATTTCGTAACAGATTCCACAGCCAATACATTTATTTCTATATTGAACAATATTAGCCATTATTTTCTTCTACCATTTTATACAACTTATCTCTTGAAGTTATTTTCTTATCCAAAGGAAAAGTAACCAGGTCGCCCCTTACAGCTTTTTCTGCAGCGATCCCATTTACTACCAGTATATCAATTTTTTCTTTTACTATTCCATAATCAGGGCTTGTTACCAATAACGTATCACCCACTGCAATACTGCCGGATTCCAGGATAAATTCACCAACTTTTATTTTAGAAAAATAATTACTTCCTTTCCCTACATACACTTTCTTTTCTGTAGCAGCCGATCCGGGATTTATCGTCCATTCCCCTAATTGCTTTCCCAAATAATATCCTTCCCAAAAACCCCGGTTATATACTTTGTTCAGTTCTATTTTCCAGGCTTCAGATTTTTCCTGTGTGTACGTCCCCGCCTGTATTTCCTCAATCGCCTGGCAATAGGATTTGGTAACCGTATAAACATATTCAGGCCCTTTGCCCCTTCCTTCAATTTTTAAAATTGTAGCCCCGCTTTCAATTACCTGGTCTAAAATATTGATGGTACAGAGATCCTTTGGCGACATAATGTATTCGTTGTCTATCATTAATTCTTCACCGGTTTCCATATCTCTTACCTTGTAGGCGTGGCGGCAATTCTGAGCACAGGCTCCACGATTTGCAGAGGAATTTTGAGAATGCAGGCTCAAATAACATTTACCGGAAATAGCCATACACAAAGCGCCATGAATAAACACTTCTATTCTCATTAGTTCTCCTGAAATTCCCTTAATTTTTTTTCTTGCAATCTCATCTGTAATTTGTTTTACCTGTTTTAAAGTAAGCTCACGGGCAAGCACAACCGCATCAGAAAAATTAGCAAAGAATTTTACGGATTCAATATTACTTACGTTTGCCTGTGTAGAAACATGAACCGGAATTTTTAGTTGCTTGCAAAATTCCATTACTGCAAAATCCGCAGCGATGACTGCATCAATCTCCTGATTTTTTACTTCTTTTAAAATGGTCTTTAGCAATTGCATGTCATGCTCATACATTACTGTATTCAGCGTGATATAAGCCTTTATATTATTTTGAGAACATATCGCTTTGATCCTGCTAATATCATCCAACGAAAATGAGTTGATGGATTTAGCTCTCATATTGAGCTGCTCTACACCAAAATAAATCGCATCTGCCCCACCCTGGATAGCCGCATGTAAATTTTCAAAAGAACCTACCGGTGATAACAGCTCAATTTTCTGTTTCATATTTTTCGGCAATATTCATTAAAGAAGATATATTATTTTCTTCACTTTTCACTGCAATCATTTGCAGAAGTTCATCTGCCTGCTCCTGGTCAAAGTCAACATGATTTTGTTTTTTAACACCGTAAGCAGTGAGTTCAAAATGCAAATCAGGCTCTATAGAATGATGACTTAAACAGGCTTTTGAGCAAGCAAGCGGGCATCCATCAATTACAATAATTTCTCTTCCGGCTTTCGCAGTATTTACTAATTTTTTCACATTGCCTCCTACCCCTGCGATACACGACATGTCAGCAATTCCTTTTCTATCAATTTGAATCGCAATATAATTGGCCATTTGTGCAGCGCTGGAACATCCGGAACATGAATAAATAAGTGGTTTCATATTTAATCTTTATCTTTTTTTCAGATACATTCTGTTGTCCTGGTATGAACAATACCCAGCGTATTCAATGCTCCTTCAGCTTTGTTTAAATGATCATTGAAATCTTCGATACCCTGTTTTGTAAACCCGTTTGAAGGTCGAACAAGTTCCCTGTAATATTTAATTCCAGACATCAATTGATTATAAAAACTCAAAAAGTATTTTTCCTTTTTTGCATCCATACTATCTGTTTCTTCCAATATCTGATCTTTTAAATAATTGATATAAATAAACAGTTCATTAATGAAAACATGCGGCCTCCCTGCATCTGTTATAATATTGTTCCTTCCATATATATGATTCGTCATTTCCTGAAGTGAAACTGTTTTTGAAAAAAAAGCAATATTTGGCCCCGGGCAAATCGTAACGGCAGGAAGATTTTTTAGAAATGTTTGGTCATATTTTATGGCTGCTGCATTACTGAGGCCAATACATAAACACTCTTTATCCAACACTATTTTTACTTCCCGCTGATATTTTTCTGCAGGTAAATTCAACGATTGCAATTGATTAATTTTTAGCTTCTGATATTTTGCTGAAGCCGTACAAATAGGTTCTTCAGTGAATTCAGTATTATTCACCAAATGCTTATCTGTACAGGGGCTGCCCGGTTTTTCCCGATCAATTCTTTGGTTCTTTTCAATATCGGAACTGGTTCCTTTTAAATAATGAAACGGCACACCCAACGGTGAATTCTTACTTAATAATAAATCTGTCTTTTTTGCTTTTTGCAACAATTGTAATGTGGCATCATCTACCGTTGTAGCTTCGGGAACAAGTAAAAAAGGGGTACCCCAGCCAGTACTATCAATTCCATAATAATGATGCAATAGCGTACATTCATCATAGGTTCCTATTCCTCCTTGTGCGGATATTTTTATTGGGTGTGGTTGGTTAAATGTAGGAAAAGATTTTGCTTCCAAAGCTTTAGTGTAAATTTCAAAGAGAATGGAGCGTAGTTCATTTCGTTTTGTTTTAAATTCTTCCAGTATCGGTCCCATCAAAAAGCCATCCGTAGCAAATGCATGGCCACCACAGTTCAAGCCCGACTCAATCCTGAATTCACTTACCCATATTCCTTTCTTAGCCAGGTATTTTCCCTGAATTAATGCTGAACGATAATCACTTACTTTAATGATGATTCTTTTTTCAAACTGCCCCACTCCTTTCGCATCAAACTCCCTAAACTTTTCAAGATAATTATATAAATTCGGATTTATCCCGGCAGAGAAAATAATTGAAGAATTTTTAAGATCACTTTTTGCATATCCCTTTAAAGCGGCTAATGCATCTGATCCATTTTCTATTAAAACACCATCTTTGGTATAATTGTTTTTATCCAGCTTGGTCATAATGTTTACATCAATACTTCCCGCTGTAATTTCATTTCGAAGTACTTTTTTAAGCTCATCTTTTTCAGTAAGGTCTATCGCCCCTGTCATCTGCTTATATATTTGTTTAAGATTGCTTTCTTCGGGCAACATTTCAAAATATTTTACAATCTCTGATCCTGCTTCAAATACAGAAACTTTTATTTTCTCAACCTTTTCTGTAACGATCCTGCTCACCAGGTTTAAATAATCAGTAATTCTTTTTTCCCTGTAATTATCATCCCTTGTTGTAATCGGGAAATAAGGCTCATTGAAATAGTTATAATAATGTTTACGCATCATTTCTGTGAGCCTGTCTTCCATAATTGAAATGACGGACGAAATTCCATACTGTGCCACTTTTACCGGGGAATCAATAGTAAAAGCCAATCCCATAACAGGAATGTGAAATTTGTGCTGAGCTGGATACATAATTAATAAAATAGTGCGTAATGCTTTTTGATAATAATTTAAAAAAGGTTTTGTTGATACGGGTTGAAGTTAAAATTCAGGCAAATTGAATATTATCCTTTTCTTCTCTTTGCCATGAGTGCTTTTTAAAAATGCCGGGAACATTATCTGTCATCTTTAACTGGTTTAATTGTATGCTGCACACAACTCCAGGGATGGCAATGGCCATTGGAAACCTGGAATGGTAATTTTTGGAAGCATCCTTACATAATGGATTACTTTCAGATAAAACCACACCAGTGAATTGAATTCCTTTCACCGCCAGTTTATTCAGTTTATCAGGTAATATGGTTCCCGACACTTTTGGGTTTTGCAACAGGATTTTAAAATGATACGTAGCAGGATTTGATTTATAATACAATAAATTTTCTTTACTGTTGAACGCAAAAAAACAGCTAAAAGAATAAGGCTCATTTAATTCATTTACACAACTTAAGGATGTGGCTGTTTGCTTTCTTAGAAAGCTAAGAATTTTGTCATTCATACTGGTTTCAGCATATCTAATAAAAAATATTTTTGGCAAAATTAATAAATAAAGACAACTTAGTCCTTATTTATTCGGATTTTATGATCTCACTCAGCCCTTATTCCTTAATTAACAACCCGCTATAAGATATAATGAAGATAATTTTATCCTTTATTTATAAATTTTATCTACTTTAGATTGTGGTTCCAGTGCAACTCCAATTGAAAAGGCAGAAAACGAACACTTAAGTTCATTGGAAATTTTTACTGAATTGTATATCAAAAAGAATCAAGATATTGCCGGGTTGGTTAAGAACAATTTTCAATCGAACAGTTGATATCACTTAATTCGGCTCCCACCCTATACAAACTGAAGAAATAAAACTATAAATAAACCAAAAGTAATGGGTCAAATTACTGCATTGCTGGCGTTGCAAAATTTGGCGGGCTTAATATCATTGGCTGGCGCCCTGGCTGTTGTTTTAGTAATCATATTTTTGATTGCTACGTCATCTAAGAGTGCCGGGAAGCCTTGTAAAAAGCATACAATACTAAAGATTAAGCCAATCTATTTTTGGGGAATCATTTTTGTTTTAGCTGTTGTCATATTTTTATCCATACGGTACTTATCTTATCCACGATTGCAAGACAAGGCAGATGAAGTAGTTACCGTGGTGGGGATTCAATGGGACTGGCAGATGGCAAATGGAATAAGTGATAAATCGGCGCATGAATTTGTAGGAAAGAATGAAATTTTATTACCGGTTAATAAAAAAATAAAATTCATAATAACGTCTGATGATGTGACGCACAGCTTTAGCATCTATAATAATAAAGGAGTTTTATTAACACAAACCCAGGCAATACCTCAATATAGAAATGAATTATTTTATATTTTTAGTCAAAAGGGGGATTATACTATTCTTTGCCTGGAATATTGCGGCCTTGTACATCCATTTATGTCTGGAATCATTCATGTAGAGTAAAAATTTAATAAAAGCATTTATGATAACTCAGGAACCTGTTCAATTAAAAAAGGAAAGAAACTTAGCGATTACCTGGGGTATTAGTTTTTTGATTCTATTTCCACTCTTAATTTTCCTGGGTCTTTTAATGCGGCTTGGCCAGGGAGAGTTGATAAAATTGTTGCTTGCTAATTTTTATGCATTCATGACGCTCCATGGCCTCGGTATGGCCGGGCTCCTCTTCAGTATATCTTTTGCTGCCGTATGGTATTTAATAAGTACCCGCTATACAAAGCTGAACCTTAAGGTTGGTTATTTCATCTTTTTCACAATAATAATTGGCTTTGCAGGATTGACTTTTGGCACACTCATTGGAAAATTTGGCGCCGGCTGGTATATGTTATATCCACTTCCTTTTAAAGATCCTACCTGGTTTGTATGGTCCATAAAGATTTCTATTATATCATTAACCGTTTTGGGAATAGCCTGGCTTACCGGTATTCTGTACCTGCTGTATGCCTTATTAAAAGAATATAAAGGATTTAAAAATCTATTAGGATGGCAATTTGCATCTGAAATTGGGGAGCATAAAGATATACCACCGATTATATTTATAACAAGCATCAGCCTGATTGCTGCAATACCCGGGTTTATAGTAGGGATTGCTATCATGTGCATGTATCTTTTTCAATCTTTTGAACCTGTATTAAGTTTCAATGCTGTGCTGTTGAATAATATGACGTTCTTTTTTGGCCATACCCTTTCAACGGTTACTTTATATTGCTCCATAGCCTGGGTATATGCATTGTTGCCAGAATTTACAATGCGTGTATGGAAAACAAATAAAGCGTTGTTGTATTGCTGGTATGCCAGCCTGTTTTTAATGTTAATATCTTACGCACAGCATTTGTTCATGAATTTTATACATCCATTATCTGCATATCATGCAGGTTTATTGGCGGCTTATTTAAGTACGGTTCCCCCCACAGTAATTACTATTTTAGGCGTATTTGAGCAGCTTTATCATTCAAAAATTAAATGGGGAATTATTCCATTGTTATTTTTACTGGGAACTGCAGGCCTGGCTATTGGAGGTTTTGTTGCATTATTAAATATTTACCAGGCTTTCAATAAAATTCTTCACAATACGCTATGGGTTCCGGCACATTTTCACAGCTACACACTCATGGGTATTGTTTTATTTGTTCTCGGCTTTTTGTTTTACTTATTTTCCCCAATAAACTACCAGCAAAAAGATAAGCTGGCAAAAACTGGTTTCTGGATTTTTATTGCAGGAGGATATGGATTTATCCTCATGTTCTATTTGGGCGGATTTAATAGTATTCCAAGAAGCTTTGCCCGCTATACCGGAACAGGATTTAAAAATATGCACGCTACTGCAGTATCACTATCACAAATTTCAGTAGGATTCATTATCATAATAATAATAGGGCTGCTACTTATGTACATTTCTTTATTCTTCAGGCTATTTAAAAAAAAGGATCAGCAGCACCTAACTGATAATACAGTTTATTAAATCTCTTTAAAAAATGTGCTGCCACCGCAAATTAATTCAGCACAATTCATAAGCAACAAAAGGACTTAAAAAAACCGCATCAAAAAAATTGATACGGTTTTAAATTTTTAAAACAATTATTATTCTTCTATTTCGCTTTATTTAGTTTCAAAAGAAACCATACAAAATGAACGGCTGCTATAACAAATGAAATATACATGAGCACCCTGTCAGTATCAAACCCTACTGAATACTGGTGTAAAAATCCTGCTGCTACAAGTAAGACACATAGGGCTAAACCGGTAATACGGGCAATACGCATACCTTGCCTATCTTTACTACCATCGCTTAAATGGCTGTGTTTAGCGCCATAGCCAATGTAAATATCCAGCCCAATAAGCATCCATACCAATAAGCGTATCCAGGTATCGGGTGGCAAGAAAACCATCATAAATAAACAGGTAACAATACCCAGTATGGGCACAAGAGGAACCATTGGTGTTTTAAATGCCCTCGGTAATTCCGGCATTTTTACCCGCATCACCCAAATACCGATACATACCAATATAAAGGCAAATAAAGTACCGATACTCGTCATTTCACCCACCACACGAGCTGGCACAAATGCAGCGAAGAGGCTTACAAACACCATAAATAAAAGATTGCTTTTTGCAGGTGTTTGCGTTTTAGTATTAATGGCTGAAAATATTTTAGGAATCAACCCATCTTTACTCATACTGTAAAACACACGACTTTGGCCCATTAGCATTACTAAAATTACAGATGAGTATCCCGCAAGAATGGCAACAATGATGGCACGGTTCAGCCAGGGATAATCAGGCACAATAATACCTTGTGCATTTACTGTTCCCATGTGATCAATAGCTACTGCTACCGGGGCAATACCATCTTTGCCCACAAAAGAAGTATAACTGGTAACCCCCGTCATTACATGCGCAAATAAAATATAAAGAACGGTACAAATGGCTAGTGAACCTAATATCCCAATTGGCATATCCCGTTTAGGATTTTTGGCTTCCTGGGCAGCCGTACTTACGGCATCAAAACCGATATATGCAAAAAACACAATGGCTGCTGCCCGAATGATTCCACTAAAACCAAACTCTCCAAACTTACCGGTATTAGCAGGAATATAAGGGTGTAAATTATCGTTGTTAATATATTTCCAACCCAGGAAAATAAATACCAATACTACTGAAACTTTTAATGCCACGATTATGCCATTTACCAAAGCGCTCTCCTTAGTACCTTTCATTAATAGCAAACTCATTAATACAATAATAAAAACAGCAGGCAGGTTGATGATGCCACCATCCCATGGCCCTACCGTAAGGTTGTGAGGCAGAAAAATATCAAACCCTTCTAAAAATTTTGCCAGGTAACGGCTCCAGCTTATTCCTACTGTTGCAGCACCTACTGCATATTCAAGCACCAGGTCCCAACCAATAATCCAGGCAATAAACTCACCCATAGTGGCATAAGAATAAGTATAGGCGCTTCCCGCAACGGGTATCATAGAGGCGAACTCTGCATAACATAAGCCTGCAAACAAACATCCCAAGGCCGCCACCACAAAGGAGATGGTGATAGCCGGCCCGGCATGATTGGCAGCAGCCATCCCGGTAATAGAAAATAATCCAGCACCAATAATGGCACCAATTCCCAGGGCAATTAAACCCCAGGCGCTTAATGTTCTTTTAAGCGTGTGCTCACCGGTCTCATCAGCTTCTTTTAAAAGAAGCGACATTGGTTTTTTAACAAATAAACTCATACAGTTGATTGGTTTTTTAAAAAATTAGATAGGAAAAATAAGAAATAAAATTTTATTCGCATTACCATTAATACTTTTTATGGTTAATTGTGTAGTAAAAGCCTATTTCATAGTATCTTGCGAGGTTATGATACCGTCTTTCAAAAATTGTATTTCAAAAGGTTTTAATAAAATATTTATTCTTTCAGCTTTTTTTATTTTAGCGTTTGGCCTCGTACAAGCACAGGAACAGTTACAAATTTCTATTGTAAATCAATACGACGGAAAAATACAAGGCCTTACCATTAATGGACAAACGCCTACCCCATTACCGGATGGGTTATTTGTAATTACAGGCAAGCCAGGAGATTCAATCCTTATAAAAGCAACAGACCATGCAGACCAAATTATTTCATTTGAACAATTGAAAGGAAACAAGGTATTGCAGTTAGATAAGAAATTTACCTGGACCGATTTAATAAACCCTACATTCTACATTGTTTTTGGAGGGCTTTGGTTGTTCCTGTTTATCGTATTTGCCGAAACAGGATTATTGGCGGGTTTTTTCTTACCCGGCGATTCTCTTTTATTTATTGCCGGCATTTACAGTTATGAACTTTTTACACATGGCTTAGGCATCAATTTACACAGTGATTTTCTGCATTTACTTATTCTATCACTTATGGTAGTTGCTGCAGGTGTGCTGGGCAATGAAGTGGGTTATTGGTTTGGCAAGAAATCCGGGCCCGCTTTATATCAACGCAAAGACGGCTTTTTATTTAAACAAAAGTACCTGCAAAAAGCGCATGATTTTTATGAAGAGAATGGCGCTGGTACCATTGTAATCGCCCGCTTCCTGCCCATCATCCGTACATTTGCACCCATCGTGGCCGGCATTGTAAAAATGAATAAAAAGAAATTTACTTTTTATAATATTATCGGTTGTTTTGCCTGGTCGTTTACCATGCTATTTGCCGGGCATTATTTGTATAAAATTATTTTAGATAAATTTAATTTTAATTTAAAAGAGCATTTGGAAATTATCATTATAGGAATTGTGGTCATTACCACATTCCCGGTAATCATGAAACTTTTCTTTAGCAAAAAGAAACCAATTGCCCCTACAGGAGCCGAAGAATTGTAAATACACAGCCAAATTTTCATTTTGCTCCTCACCTTTAGATTATGCCAAAAATTTTGATCATACGGTTTTCTTCTATTGGTGATATAGTTTTGGCCAGCCCCGTTTTCCGTTGCTTAAAATTGCAGGTGCCGGGTTGTGAATTACATTTTGTTACCAAAATAAATTTTAAGGCTGTAACCGTTCACAACCCTTACATAGACCGTTTTTTTTATTACAATCATAACATGGATGATCTGCTGCAAACTTTAAAAGAGCAGGAATACGATTATGTAATAGACCTTCATGCAAATTTTCGCAGTATTAAAATTTGCCGTGCATTGCAAAAAAAAACTTACCGGATACGCAAGTTGAGTATAGAGAAATTTTTACTTACACAATTCAATATCAATATCATGCCCAAAAGGCATATTACGTTGCGGTCATTGGATACGGTTGCAGAATTGGGCGTAAAAGATGATGGGCAAGGGCTTGATTATTTTATAACGGAAGATGAAAAAATAAAAGAAAAAGATATTCCACATGCACACCTGGCGGGGTATATTGCGTTGGTAATTGGCGCTTCGTATGCTACAAAAAAATTACCGGTATCTAAACTCCGGGAACTTTGTACAAAAATCAATCACCCCATCATCCTTATTGGAGGTAAAGAAGATATTGCAGCGGGTAGCCAGGTAGCAGCAATTGATGATGTAAAAATTTATAATGCCTGTGGAAAATTCAGTTTAAATGAATCGGCCGACCTGGTGCGAAGAGCCAGGCTTGTGATATCACACGATACAGGTCTGCAATACATTGCCTGCGCTTTTAAAAAACCATTGCTGGCTATTTGGGGAGCCACTACACCAGCTTTGCAAGTAGAACCCTATTATGGTAGTTCTTTTATACCAGGCAATAGTATGTATGAAAACATACTTACCGGTATTAGCTGCCAGCCTTGCAGCAAATATGGTACAGATACTTGCCCTTTAGAACACTTTAATTGTATGTATAAACAAAATATAGATACGATTGTAAAAAAGATTGAAATCAAATTGTCGCAAACCCCTAACAATGGATGGATTGCCTGATGAGAAATGGATAATCATGATAAACTGTTAACTATTTTAAAATAATCAAAGCTTTAATTTTTCATTTACATTAATAACTGTTTATTTGAGGCTGAAATGAAAAAGATACTCTCTTATTTTATATTTTTTTTAGCATGTATGGCTACAGCACATGCCCAGTTGGTAACCACCATATCCTGGACAGAGAATACCAGTATGCCGGCGCATGAAGTAATTTATTACAAACCCGGTAACAAGTTAAATTGGGCAGATTTTATAGGAAAGCCTCATTTAGAGGGCAATGTGGCAGCACTTACCATGAGTGGCTTTGGATATAAATCAGAAATTACAACGATGGGGAATACCGGGCAATTAAATATTTTTTTATACTGCTACTTCAACAAACCATTAAGCTGGGTAAAGCCTGATAAAAAGACAAATTATATATTAAACCATGAGCAAAATCATTTTAACCTTTGCTTCATCGTTGCCAATCAATTTTATCAAAGATTAAAAACTACGGCGATTACCCTGCAAAATTATAAAAGCCTTTTGCCGAAATTATATACTGAATACACCGCCGTGTTAAATGAAATGCAAAATAAATATGATGCCCAAACAAGGAATGGCCAGGAAAAAGATCCGCAAATGCAATGGGATAATTTAATTATAGATCAATTGTCAGCCATTAAACCTTAGAGCGTTTTTTTATTTGCATCCTTATTCACCCGCACCACCAATACCGGTACATTTATTTGATGCCGCACCGCATTTACGGTTTCGCCGTATAAAAAATCTTTTAACCCTTTGTGCCCGTGTGCACCAATCACCAATAAGTCTGCCGCATTTTCATTTACAATCCGGGCAATTTCTTTTACCCTTTTGTTGTAGCCAATAAAACCAAATGCCTGGTATCCATTTTGCTGGAGTTGCTTTCCATAAGCATCAAGTCGGCCGATATCCTGTTGGGTTTCTAAATCTTCACTTTGTTTTCCAAGAAACCCCGCTGATACACTTTCTACTACATGCACCAAAATATAGGTAGCTTCTTTACCTCCCTGTGCCAGGGCAGAGGCAATAATTTTATCATCACTATCTGTAAAATCCAGGGCAATGGCAATACGGCTAAAAGCAGGTAAGGCATCTAAATTGAGTAAAGGGATATCGCCATGAATTTTCACTTCCTCCTCTTTTTTATTTTTATGCATAAAAGGGAATACGATGATGTACAACAATAATAAGGCAAAGAAAATGAGAAACAGGGAAATAACAGATTTCCATAAAAAACTTCCATTCATAAAAATAGGCGACGCTTCATTTATTAGCATTTTTAAATTAAGATAGATCAGGATACTGGCAATGAGCCAGGCCATAATTTTAGTAAGGGGCTTAATTACAAACTTGCCCATTGTTTTTTTATCGCTTACAAAATGAATCAATGGAATGATCGCAAACCCTAATTGCAGGCTTAACACTACCTGGCTTAAAACCAATAGGGCATCAACTTCATCTTCACCATAAATAATAATTACAATCAGGGCTGGAATAATGGCAATTAAACGGGTAATTAATCTTCGCAGCCAGGGGTTGATGCGTAAATGCAGATACCCTTCCATTACAATTTGTCCTGCCAGGGTGCCGGTAACGGTACTGCTCTGCCCTGCTGCAATTAAGGCTACTGCAAAAAGAATGGGTGCGGCATTTCCCAGGAATGATGGCAATAAACGGTGTGCTTCATGAATTTCGGCCACCTGCATATTTCCACTCTTAAAAAAAACAGCAGCGGCTACTATTAAGATAGAAGCATTCACCAGGAATGCCACATTGAGCGCAACGGTAGTATCAATGCGGTTAAACCGGATGGCTTGTTTTATACCTTCATCTGTTCTGTCAAACTTCCTGGATTGTACCAGTGCCGAATGCAGGTAAAGGTTATGGGGCATTACGGTGGCGCCAATGATACCAATGGCAATATAAAGCGCTTCCGCATCGGGTAATGAGGGTATAAAACCTTTCGCAATTTCACTTGCTACAGGTTTTGCCAAAGCAATTTCTATAAAAAAAGAAATGGATATGATCAATACAAGCGCAACAATAAATGCTTCCATTTTTCGCATGCCCAACTTTTGTAAGTATAGCAATAAAAAAGTATCCAGTACGGTAATGCTTACACCCCATACCAATGGCAGGCCCGTTAGCAATTGTATGCCGATGGCCATCCCCAGCACTTCAGCCAGGTCGCAGGCAGCAATGGCAATTTCTGCCAAAATATATAATACAAAATTTACTACACGGGGATATTCTTCCCTGTTTGCCTGGGCCAGGTCTCTGCCTCTTACGATACCCAACCGGGCTGATAAACCTTGCAGTAACAAGGCCATGAGATTACTCATGAGCAGTACCCAGATAAGCGTATAGCCATATTTACTTCCCCCGGCAAGATCGGTAGCCCAATTTCCGGGATCCATATAACCTACACTAATAAGGTATGCCGGCCCTATAAAAGAAAATATTTTTCTCCACCCCTTGCGATGTTTTGTTTCAATAGATTGATGTACCTCACTTAACGATGCTCCTGTTAATTCTCTTTTTCTCATATTGTGCAATAAATATTTTTTGCTACTTCCCCGCTAATAATCGCCGGGGGTAGCTTATCCATTTTTATCTCTAAGGAACTATCAAAGTCAAATCTCTTATTCACCTTTAGCCTGGTGCCGATATGAATATCATAATGCTTCAATAATTGATGCATATTACCTCCCTGCTCTTTTAGGGCATTTACGATTACCCATTTACGTAAGGGTACATCCGTTAAACGATTTTGTTTAACGGCTTTCAGTTTTCCATTTTTATCTGGAATCGGGTCTCCATGCGGATCAAATGCGGGGCTTCCCAGGTAATGATCCAGCCTTTGAATGAGTTCACGGCTGCTTACATGTTCCATTTCTTCTGCAATATCATGCACTTCGTGCCAGCTAAAACCCAGTTTATGAACTAAGAAATATTCCCAAAGCCGGTGTTTCCTCACTACTTCCAGGGCTATCCGGTTCCCCAGTTCAGTAAGTGAGAAATTTTTATACGGCTTATAATTGATTAATTTTTTCTTTTGCAATTTTTTCAACATTTCAGTTACTGAGGCTGCCCTGGCGCCCAAAGCCCCTGCCAGCGCATTGGTAGATACCGTTCCCTGAACCGCCTGGATGTGATAAATCTCTTTTATATAATTCTCTTCACTCTCAGAAAAATACATTTTTTAGAATATTTTTAGGTAAACCTAAATTTTATTTTTCATTTTCCAAAATTTTATTAATGTGTTTTTTTTACACATTTTGCTTTTTTGAGAGATTTGTTTTTAATTTGCATCACCAATTTTAACAATTATGGATTTTACGCAGTATGCTGTACCCTATTCAATAGCTCCGGATTTTCAAAAGAAAGTAGCTTACTTTTCAATGGAATTCGCTATTCACCAGCCCCTTAAAATTTATAGTGGTGGTTTGGGCTTTTTAAGCGGCTCTCATTTACGCAGTGCTTATGAACTTAGGCAAAACCTTATAGGTGTTGGTATATTATGGAAATATGGCTATTACGACCAGGCCCGGAATGCTGACCAAACTTTACAGGTACAATGGAATGAAAAAATATATAACTTTTTAGAAGATACCGGCATCAAATTTCAGATTGATATCCACAACCACCCGGTATGGGTAAAAGTATGGTACCTGAACCCTGAAACTTTTCAATCGGCACCTTTATTTTTATTAAGCACCGATTTGCCTGAAAATGATTATGTATCCCAAACAATCAGCCATAAGCTTTATGATGCGAATGTTGCAACGAAAGTAGCTCAATTTATTTTACTTGGCGTAGGCGGCGCAAAACTAATTGACCTGCTCAACTTCAATCCCGATTTTTATCACTTGAATGAAGCGCATGCAGCAAGTTCTATTTTTTACTTATATAAAAAATATGGCAGCAAAGAGGAAGTAAGAAAAAGATTGGTATTTACCACACACACACCCGAAGAAGCCGGCAATGAAAAACATGATATTTTTCTTTGCGAAAAAATGGGCTATTTCTGTGGCCTGCCCATGGTAGAAGTAAGATCTTTAACCGGCCTCACCGATGATTTGTTTAACCATTCATTAGTTGCCCTGCGATTTGCCAAATTAGCCAATGGTGTAAGCCAGCTACATGGTGAAGTAAGCCGTAAAATGTGGGGTGTATATGAAGGGATATGTAAAATAACTTCAATCACAAATGCACAAAACTGGCATTACTGGGCCGATAAACAATTGTATCATTATATGCTCAATGATAATGAAGCAGCATTTGATGACCGCAAAAATTATTTAAAGAAAAGGGCCTTTGAAATAGTTGCCGATCAAACCGGTAAAATATTTAAACCCGAAATATTTACAATTGTATGGGCACGCCGCTTTGCCGGGTATAAAAGGGCCGATCTTATTACCCGGGATGAAGAACGCTTTGCTGCATTACTTGCCAATAAGAAATATCCTGTTCAAATTATTTGGGCAGGTAAATCATACCCGATGGATTATCCTTCCATCACTGATTTTGATAAATTAGTAAACCTGAGTAAAGAACATTCAAATATGGCGGTATGCATTGGGTACGAACTGACTTTAAGCAAAAGATTAAAGCAATCATCCGATTTGTGGCTCAACAATCCACGGGTACCCCGTGAAGCAAGTGGTACCAGCGGCATTACGGCTGCTATGAATGGTGCTGTAAATTTTAGTACTTATGATGGATGGATTTGTGAATTTATAAACCATGGTAACAATGGCTTTTTAATTCCACCGGCAGAGTATGAAAAGATGAGCGTTCATGAACAAGATGAATATGATCTTACTAAATTATATGAAATATTAGAAAATCAAATCCTGCCTTTATATTATGAGAACCAACGGGTTTGGAAACAAATTATAAAGAATGGCATGAATGATGTTCGCTACCAGTTTGAAAGTAACCGGATGGCAAAAGAATATTATGAAATTTTATACATTTAATTATAGCAATACCTAATTTCGTGAATCCCTTTCCAACGTCGGAAAGGGATTTTTTGATTCGCTAACAATTTTAAAAACATCATAGCACTTATCCGCATTTAATTTTTGAAATTGTAACATGATAGCCGCCACAAGAACATTATATAAAAATGCTTATAGCGGGTTAACGCATCGCATGTGGTTACTCAGCCTTGTGATGCTCATAAACCGAAGCGGTACGATGGTGTTGGCGTACATGACACTCTATTGCCAGCACAAAGGTTTTAGTATAGAACAGGGTGGATTGGTGGTAGCAGTTTATGGTATTGGTGCCGTAGCAGGCGCAATGATAGGTGGAAAATTATCGGATGTATTTGGGTTTTACAATATGCAATTTGCAGCGCTGTTTTGCGGTGGCATCATGTTTATGGTATTAGGGCAAATGGAATCTTATACAGGGATTTGTGTGGCTACTTTTTTTCTTGCTGCAATCAATGAATCTTTTCGCCCTGCCAACTCATCGGCTATTGCACATTATAGCAATGCACAAAACAGGACCCAGTCTTTTTCTTTGGTAAGGCTGGCCATAAATTTAGGATGGGGCGTAGGAGCTGCATTGGGCGGCATTTTGGCCCACATCAATTATCATTTATTATTTTGGGTAGATGGCAGTACCAATATATTTGCGGCCATTTTACTCTTATTGATACTTCCCCGGGTATCGCTTGCAGAACAAAGAAAACCAGTAGCATTGATACAAACATCAACTGTAAGTGCACTTAAAGACAAAACTTTTCTTCGTTTCTTATTTTTTACGTTACTATTTGCCATTTGTTTTTTTCAATTGTTCACTACCATACCTATATTTTTTAAAAATAAATTGGGATTAAATGAATTTTGGATCGGTATTGTAATGGCAGGCAATGGCCTTATCATTGCATTGTTTGAAATGATCCTGGTATTTACATTAGAAGGCAAAAAACCATACCTGCTACTCATGAGTACGGGCTGTATTTTTATGGCTATTTCATTTGCCATGCTCAATATCCCATTCTTACATGGTTTTATGCTGGCATTTTGCTCCATGCTAATAATTACTCTGGCAGAAATGTTGGCAATGCCTTTTATGAATTCATATTACATAGCCCGCAGTGGCGAAAAAAACCGTGGCCAATATGCAGGCTTATATACTATGGCATGGAGCCTTGCCCAGGTGCTGGGAAGCAGTCTTGGCGCTTTTACAGCAGAACATACAGGTTTTTTTAACCTGTGGATCATTGTTGCGATAATTTGCCTGCTCGCTTCGGCTGGATATTATTCATTGCAACAAAAAACGATACTACCCACAATGAATGTGAACGGTAAATAAAAAAAGCCATGGTTTATGGCCACAGCTTTTACATTCGTTGGTATTTATTATTGAATAGTAGTTGTTGTTTCTACACTTGAGGTAATCGGCATGGTTTGACCACCCATATTCAATGTACTATTAATATCATCTTTTGAAGATTTTTTCTTCACTAAAGAAGTTTTACCATCCACGGTTATTTCACCAGTAGATTTTGAATCAATATCCACATCTACCTGCATACCCTGCATTTCAGTTTGTGTAGTGCCCACCATGGTACTGTTATAACCAACCACTACGATGTTATCAGTAATAGTTTTGATAGTATAATTGGTTGTTGATTTTACATCTTTCACAGTTTTGGTTTCGCTCCAGGCAGCGCCTTCTTTAAAATATGCAGGCAATTGAAAATAGATACCACCGCTTAAGCCCTGTGGTGATGAACCCGATATCGCCGTCATCATTTCTTCCAGCGGGTTTTCTTCTTTATTTTCTTCTGCTTTTTGCTCATTTTTCCATTCACCGGTATTTTTATCGAGGGTAGCAATCATTTCTTCTTCTAATAAAGGTGCAATCGCTTTTCCCATATCCGATTCAAGGTCTTCTTTTTTATCAGAATCAAAACTACTATGGTTGCCCATCATATCTGCTTCGATAACCATTCGTTTAACTTTAGAACTGATGGTATAATTATCCTTGCCCGTTGCAGTAACTTTCGATTCTACAACCGTTGTATTGTTGCTGTTGGTTTCCATCCCCATTCCCATATTTGCTTTTTGAGTGCTTTGGCTATTAATGGTAATAACCTGGTTAGGATTTAATACAATACTCGTTTTTTTATCTTGTGCATATATTCCCGTACAGGCAAACAACGCTGCCATGAATAATAATTTCTTCATTTTTACATTTTAAGATGAAATACAAAAATATATTTATTCCAGCAGTCTATTGTTAGATTTTCTTTAAAAATTCCAGTTTAAATAAAAACATTTTGTCCTCATATCGCATATCTTTACGGGTATTCAATAAAATGCTATTTTAAGGTAACTAATTCAATCTAATCTATACAAATGAGGTCAGTCATTATTGGCACAGGTAGCTATATCCCATCTATCGTAAAAACAAATAAAGATTTTGCAAACCATAATTTCTATGCAGAAGACAATACCCGCATAGAAACCGACCCGCATGAAGTGGTAGAAAAATTTCGCATGATCACCGGTATTGAGGAAAGGCGATACACCAGCGCCAATATTCAATCATCAGACATGGCCGCAATGGCCGCAAAAGAAGCCCTGGCAGATGCTAAAAGCGATGGTGAAGATATTGACCAGATCATTTTAGCTCATAATTTTGGAAATGTACTAAAGCATACAATCCAAACAGATGCCATGCCCGCCCTGGCATCGAGAGTAAAAAATAAGTTAGGGATTAAAAACCCCAATTGTATTTGTTATGATATTTTATTTGGTTGCCCCGGCTGGATACAGGGCATGATTCAGGCGGATGCTTTTTTTAAAGCCGGACTTGCTAAAAAATGCCTGGTGATAGGTACCGAAGCTTTAAGCCGGGTAATTGATGTATATGACCGGGATAGTATGATCTTTTCGGATGGCGCAGGGGCAACGGTAATAGCAGCGCAGGAAGGGAGCGATTCTCAAAGTGGCATCCTGGCCTCGGTGGCTCAATCGCATTGTGGTGAGGAATTAGATTATTTATATATGGGTAAATCTTTTTTTCCTGAATCTGATGCCCGGATACGATATATTAAAATGAAAGGGCGCAAAGTATATGAATATGCCATGAAATATGTACCACAGGCAATGAAAGCCTGCTTAGATAATGCAGGAGTAGAAATTGGCCAGCTTAAAAAAGTATTTCTACACCAGGCCAATGAAAAAATGGACGAGGGCATTATTAAAGCCATGTATAAGCTATATGGAGCCACATCTGTACCGGATAATATTATGCCCATGAGCATACATACCCTGGGCAATAGCTCCGTAGCTACCGTACCCACTTTATACGATATGGTAAAACATCATAAAATGGCGGGGCACGAGATACATACCGGGGATATTGTTTTATTTGCTTCAGTTGGCGCCGGGATGAACATCAATGCGATAGCATACCGGGTATAAGTAATTAAGTTATTGCTCCTTAACCATAAACAAATATTATTATGATCAAAATATTTGTTTAAAATTCTCGTTTGCTATGCACAGCAATTCTTTATCCTATTAAGTAATTGGTAACATACATACAGAAATTGCCCATCAGTAGCTGCCCGGGATAAAAAGTCACTGAAAATCTTATCTTTGCGCCGCTAAAAAAAATTATATGAGGCCCTTGCAAATGGTAGATACTAAGACACAGTATCACCACATAAAAAAAGAAGTAGATGAAGCCGTAATTGCGGTGATGGAAAGTTCACAGTTTATTGGCGGCAAGCTGGTAAATGACTTTGCCCAGGCGATTGCTGCCTACCATGGCTGCAAACATGCTATTCCCTGTGCCAATGGTACAGATGCATTACAAATTGCCATGATGGCGCTCGGCCTGGCACCCGGAGACGAGGTAATTACCCCTTCCTTCACTTATATTGCCACGGTAGAAGTGGCAGCCCTGCTCAATATAAAACCCATCTTTGTAGAAGTAGATCCCAAAACATTTTGTATAAACCCTGCGGTAATTGAAAATGCCATTACGCCAAAGACAAAAGCAATTATACCAGTACACCTTTATGGCCATGCTGCCGATATGGAGCCCATCATGGCAATTGCCAAAAAACATAAACTATTTGTGATAGAAGATAATGCCCAGGCCATTGGCAACGATTATATTTTTTCTGATGGTAGTAGCCAAAAGACAGGAACCATTGGGCATATAGGATGTACTTCATTTTATCCCAGCAAAAACCTGGGCGCTTATGGCGATGGGGGCGCCATGTTTACCAATGATGATGCACTTGCAGAAAAAATGAGAATGATCGCATCGCATGGCCAAAGCAAAAGATATTATCATGATGTAGTAGGCTGTAATAGCCGCTTAGATGCCATGCAGGCTGCCATATTAAATATCAAATTAAAAAAATTAGATAACTATATTGATGCCCGGCGCAAAGCTGCTGATTATTATGACCATGCTTTTGCCGGTCAGCAAAAAATAAAAACTCCTTTCAGGGCTCCCAATAATAACCACGTATTTCATCAATATACATTAACCTTAGATGGTATTGACAGGGATGCATTGAGTGCGTTTTTAACAAACGAAGGAGTGCCCAATATGATTTACTACCCGGTACCTGCACATCGCCAAAAAATGTTTGATGCTTTTGGTGGCAGTAACTACAATTTACCCATCACCGATTGGCTTACAGAAAGAGTGATCTCATTACCCATTCACACCGAGTTAGATGAAGAACAGCAAGCCTTTATTGTTTCTAAAGTATTAGAATTTGTAAACAAATAAAATCTTTTTAAAAAAGTAATATGAAAATTGCAGTAGTAGGTACAGGATATGTAGGTTTAGTAACAGGAACTTGTTTTTCAGAAACAGGAAATTATGTGTGTTGTGTAGATATTGATAAAAGCAAAGTAGATCAGCTTACTGCTGGAAATATTACGATCTATGAACCTGGTTTAGAAAAATTATTTTTAAGAAACCAAAAAGAAGGCCGACTTACATTTACTACGCAATTGATAGAAGCTGTTGCGGATGCTCAAATAATTTTTTTGGCCCTGCCTACCCCTCCTGGTGAAGATGGCAGTGCAGATCTTAAATATATTTTGGGCGTAGCCAGTGAGTTGGGAAAATTAATAAAACCGGGAGACTATAAAGTAATTGTAGATAAAAGTACGGTACCCGTAGGTACTGCCGATAGAGTAAGAGATGCCATTCTAAAGAATGGAGCAGATCCTAAAAGTTTTGATATTGTAAGTAACCCCGAATTTTTACGGGAAGGTGTAGCCGTAGATGATTTTATGAAACCCGATCGGGTGGTGATTGGATCTAGTTCAGAAAAAGCGATAAAAGTAATGAATGATTTGTATGCTCCCTTTGTACGCCAGGGGAACCCCATTATTTTTATGGATGAAAAATCTGCGGAGCTTACCAAGTATGCAGCCAATTCTTTTTTAGCAGTAAAGATCAGCTTCATGAATGAAATTGCTTTGCTTTGCGAAAAACTGGGCGCCGATGTAGATATGGTAAGAAGAGGTATTGGCAGCGATAACCGTATCGGCAAACGTTTTTTATTCCCCGGTATAGGATATGGTGGCAGTTGTTTTCCAAAAGATGTACAGGCATTGGTTAAATCATCTCAACAGGTAAATTATAACTTTAAAATATTAGATGCTGTAATGGTTGTGAATGAGGCGCAAAAACTACACTTACTACCCAAAATAAAATCTTATTTTAACCAGGATATAAAAGGCAAAAAATTTGCTTTGTGGGGTTTAGCTTTTAAGCCCAATACAGATGATATAAGAGATGCTCCCGCACTGGAAATAATAGAAGCCCTATTGGCAGAAGGCGCCACCGTTTCTGCTTACGACCCCGAAGCCATGCCGAACGTAAAAAAACAAATTGGCAATAAGATTCATTTTGCCAGCGATCAATATGATGCATTAAAAAATGCAGATGCCTTAATTATCGCTACAGAATGGAATGAATTCCGTACACCGGAATTTGAAAAGATTAAAACACTTTTAAAATCAAAAGTTATTTTCGATGGTAGAAATGTATTTGACCTGCCACACATGAGTGAGATGGATTTTCATTATGAAAGTGTTGGCCGGGCTGCCATCATATCTAAATAAAAAAAGAGTATGAAAAAAAGAGTTCTCATAACCGGGGCCGCCGGATTCTTAGGTTCTCATTTATGTGATCGCTTCATTAAAGAAGGGTATCATGTAATAGGTATGGATAACCTTATTACCGGAGATCTTAAAAATATAGAACATCTTTTTAAGCTGGAACATTTTGAATTTTACCATCATGATGTTTCCACCTTTATTCATATCCCGGGCGAATTACATTATATCCTGCATTTTGCTTCACCGGCCAGCCCAATTGATTATTTAAAAATCCCAATTCAAACATTAAAAGTAGGATCGTTGGGTACACACAATTGCCTGGGCCTTGCCAAAGCAAAAAGTGCACGCATATTAGTGGCGAGTACCAGCGAAGTGTATGGTGACCCCCTGGTACATCCTCAAAATGAAGATTACTGGGGTAATGTAAACCCAATTGGCCCGAGAGGGGTATATGATGAAGCCAAAAGGTTCCAGGAAGCTATTACCATGGCATACCATACTTTTCATAAAATAGAAACGAGAGTGGTAAGGATATTTAATACTTATGGGCCCCGTATGCGTCTGAATGATGGCCGTGCATTACCAGCTTTTATAGGACAGGCTTTACGGGGTGAAGACCTCACAGTATTTGGAGATGGTAGTCAAACCCGCAGTTTTTGCTTTGTAGATGACCTGATGGAAGGTATTTATCGCCTGCTAATGAGTGATTATGCAATGCCCGTAAATGTGGGGAACCCTGATGAAATCTCTTTGCTTGATTTTGCAAAAGAAATCATTAAACTTACAGGTACTACTCAAAAGATCATTCATAAACCGTTGCCGGTAGATGACCCTAAGCAACGCCAACCCGATATTACGAGAGCAAAAAAAATACTTGGTTGGGAACCAAAAATAAACCGTGCAGAGGGCCTTAAAATAACTTATGATTATTTTAAGAACTTATCAGAAGCGGAATGGTATAAACAACCTAAAGAATTTGAAAGTAGAAAATAGAAGATTAATCCCTAAAGTAAAGAATAAAACACATGTATCAGGACCTTATTGATAAAAACAAAAAACTGGCCGTAATCGGTTTGGGTTATGTGGGGCTTCCCATCGCACTGGAGTTTGCCAAAAAATTAAAAGTGACCGGTTTTGATATTCATGCCGGCCGTATTGAAATGATGCGCAACAAAATAGATCCCAGCCAGGAACTTGAATCTGCTGCATTTGATGATTGTGATATAGAGTTTACCAACAATTTGGATGTATTAAAACAAGCCAATTTTTTTATCGTGGCGGTACCCACACCAGTTGATGAACATAATGTGCCGGATTTACTCCCCATACAAAAAGCCAGTGAAACCATCGGTAAAGTAATTAAAAAAGGGGATTATGTTGTTTTTGAAAGTACCGTATATCCCGGTTGCACCGAAGAAGATTGCTTACCTATTATTGAAAAAATTTCAGGATTAAAAGCTGTTACCGATTTTAAAATTGGATATTCACCCGAACGGATAAACCCGGGTGATAAAGAACATACCCTCAGCAGTATTGTAAAAGTAGTAAGTGGATGTTGCCCGGATAGTTTACAAACAATTGCAGATGTATATCGCTTAGTTGTAAAAGCGGGTGTTCATAAAGCATCTTCCATAAAAGTTGCAGAAGCTGCCAAAATAATTGAAAACACTCAACGTGACCTCAACATCGCATTGATGAATGAACTCTCTATTATTTTCGATAAAATGGGAATTAATACTTTTGAAGTATTAGAAGCCGCAGGTACCAAATGGAATTTTTTACGCTTTCAACCCGGATTGGTAGGAGGTCATTGCATTGGCGTAGATCCTTATTACCTTACTTATAAGAGTAAACAATTAGGTTATAACAGCCAGGTAATACTGGCCGGCCGGCAAATTAATGATGGCATGGCTGGTTATGTAGCAAAAAAAGTTTTACAATTTATCATAAAGAATAACGGTAATATAAAAGAAGCAAAAGTATTGGTGATGGGAGCTACCTTCAAAGAAAATGTAAGCGATATCAGGAATAGCAAAATTGCCGATGTGGTAAAAGAGTTAAAATCATTTTCATTGAATGTAGATGTAACCGATCCACATGCCAATAGTGAAGAATTGAAACATGAATATGGATTTGGCCTTACAGAAAATCATGCAACTGATTATGATGCCGTAGTAGTAGCCGTACCACATACATCTTATAAAAACCTGGATGATGCACACTTTACTTCTATTACAAAACCGGTAGCTTTAATTGCAGATTTAAAAGGTATCTATCGGAATAAAATTAATAGTAGATCATACTGGAGCCTATAGCCAATAATATAAATACAATGAGCCCTGATTTTCATACTAAAGATTTATCATCCGGTAGTTTTTTAATTACCGGTGGTGCTGGTTTTATTGGTGGGCATATTGCAGAATATTTATTGAAAAACAATGCCGGAAAAGTAAGGGTATTAGATAATATGGTAAATGGTTTCACAAAGACCCTTGATGTTTTAAAACAATACCCAGCATTTGAATTTATTGAAGGCGATATCAGGAATATTGATACCTGTAAAGCAGCCTGTAAAGACATCCAGTATGTAAGCCACCAGGCAGCATTGGGGTCTGTACCAAGATCTATTAAAGAACCATTATATTTTAATGAGGTGAATATAGGCGGTACCGTAAATATGATGATGGCAGCGGTAGAAAATAAAGTTTCTCAATTTGTGTATGCATCTTCATCATCTGTATATGGCGATGAGCCCACCTTACCCAAACAGGAAGACCGGGTAGGCAAATGCCTTTCGCCTTATGCTGCTACAAAAAAAACGGATGAACTATATGCCCAGGTTATTGCAGATGTGTATGGTTTAAAAATAATGGGTTTCCGGTATTTCAATATTTTTGGGCCACGCCAGGACCCGGATGGGCCTTATGCCGCAGTGATCCCTTTATTTGTAAAAGGGATCATGCAAAAAACACCCGTTTATATTAATGGCGATGGTGAACAAACCCGTGATTTCACATTTGTAGAAAATGCGGTACAGGTAAATGTAAAAGGGATGCTTACCCAAAATGAAGAGGCATTCAATAAAGTTTATAATGTAGCAGTAGGCGAAAACTATTCAGTAAATTATTTGTATCTAAAATGCCAACAGGCTTTAAACAGTAATTTTGAAGCCACTTACCGGGAACCCCGTGCCGGTGATATAAGAAACTCTTTGGCAGATATTTCATTAGTGAAAAATAACCTGGGTTATCAACCCACTAAAAAGTTTGAAGATGGCCTTATGGAAACAATTTCGTATTTTAAATCTATCTATAGCGCAACTACATAAATCCCTGTTTTATTATGCCATTTATTGACACAGCATTTCCGGGCCTCAAAATTTTTGAACCCAATGTATTTGAAGATAGCCGGGGTTATTTTTTTGAAAGCTACAATCAGCAAACCTGCATTCAATCGGGTATTGATATTGTATTTGTACAAGACAACCAGGCCAAATCTTCTTATGGTGTAATACGAGGCTTGCATTATCAACTTCCACCTTATGCTCAAACGAAATTTATCAGGGCATTATCAGGAAATATTTTAGATGTAGTCCTCGATCTCAGGAAAGGTTCTCCTACATTTGGCAAAACCTTTTCAATAGAACTATCCGCAGAAAACCATAAGCAGCTTTTGGTTCCAAAAGGTTTTGCACATGGCTATTCCGTGTTGTCACCCATAGCTGAAGTGTTTTACAAATGCGATACATTTTATCATAAAGAAGCAGAAGCAGGCATTGCCTTTAATGATCCTGCCCTGGCCATAGACTGGCATATAGAATTGAGCAAACAGGTAATTTCAGAAAAAGACTTGCAGCACCCCGGTTTTGAAAATTGTAGAAATAATTTTGAGTTTATACTTTGAGTAAACCAGTAAGCATATTAATTACAGGTGCAAATGGACAATTAGGCACTGAGTTTAGGATGCTTGAAAATAAGTTTCCACATTACCAATTCATATTTACAACAAAAGAGAATTTATCTATCATACATGAGGCGGATATTGCTACTTACTTTTTAGAAAATAAATTTGATTTCTGCATTAATTGCGCAGCTTACACTGCCGTAGATAAAGCAGAAACTGAAAAAGAAAAAGCATATTTAATCAACGCCACGGCAGCCGGATACCTGGCTAAGGCCTGTGAAAAGTATGGCGTAAAATTATTTCATATTTCTACTGATTATGTATTTAAAGGCGCTGGTAAGGAACCGTATAAAGAAACAGATCTGGTGGATCCGATTAATTATTATGGATACACAAAATTAGAAGGCGAAAAATTAGTGTTACAATTCCATCATGAGCCTATTATCATTCGTACTTCCTGGGTGTATAGCCCGTATGGAAATAATTTTGTAAAAACCATGATCCGGTTGATGCAGCAACGGGAATCCATTGGGGTGGTAGGGGATCAATGGGGCGCCCCCACGTATGCGGCAGACCTTGCACTGGCGATCATGTATATTATTTCATCCGGAAAATATAAACCAGGTATTTATCATTATAGTAACCTGGGTAAGATCAGTTGGTTTGAATTTGCTCAAAAAATTAAAGCATCTATATCCTCTCCCTGTATTGTAAATTCAATTACCACTAAGGATTATCCAGTGCTTGCAAGCAGGCCTCATTTTTCAGTCTTTAACTTAAATAAAATACAGGAAACATTTGGTATTCAAATTCCTGAATGGCAAATTAGTTTAAAGCAATGTATTCATTTAATACAACAGGGCCATACATAAAAAAGCTGCAATGAAGTTCATTGCAGCCATTGTAATCTTTAATTATTTTTACTGTTGCTCTATTAATGCTACACTACGGTTTATAAAACGTGTAAGGTTTTTTCCATTTAGCAATCCCTGTGAAAGCAGGGCAAGGTCGGCAAGGTTTTGCACCAGTTTTTCCTGTTGTTCAACATTTGCAGATGCTAAAATATTTTTATAAACCGGATGGTTCCCATTTACGGTAAGGGTTACTTCATCTGGCATTTGTGCATAAAAAGATGCCATTCCACCACCAATTGCAGCCATATCTTTCATTCTCCGCATTTGCTCAGGGCGGGTAGCCGTTACAGGGGGAGCAGTATCGTTCAATCCTTTTATTTCTACATGAATATGTAAATTATCCTGTGGCTGTTCAAATAATTTTTTTAGTTTTTCTGTATCGTCTTTGCTTAATACACTTTCTACATCTTCAGATTTATCAATCAGGTTATCGGCAATATCAGCATCTACACGGGTAAATATCGTATCGGGCCATTTCATTTCCATACTATTTATAAATGCTGCATCTACCAGGGTTTCCATTTTTATTACCTGAAACCCTTTCGCTATCGCATGTTGAATATAGGCATCCTGCTGTACTGGGTTAGTGGTATAAAGAATCACTTGTTTGCCGTCTTTATTTTTTTGTAAGGTTTCAGTTGCAATTTTATATTCATCCAGTGTATAGAACTTACCATTTACATCCTGCATCACAAAAAACTTTGCCGCTTTTTCTAAAAACTTATCATCCGTCATCATTCCATACTTTACAAACAATCCCAGGCTCTCCCACTTTTCTTCAAATGAGCTGCGTTCTTTATTAAAAATCTCTTCCAGTTTATCAGCCACTTTCCTGGTGATATGTGCATTTATTTTACGCACATTGGGGTCGCCTTGTAAATAACTACGGCTCACATTTAAAGGGATATCCGGGCTATCTATTACACCATGTAAAAGCATTAAAAACTCAGGAACAATATCTTTTACTTCATCTGTTACAAAAACCTGGTTACTGTATAGCTGTATTTTATCTTTTTGAATTTCATAACTCTGCTTGATTTTTGGAAAATACAAAATCCCGGTGAGGTTAAATGGATAATCTACATTTAGATGGATCCAAAATAACGGGGTTTCACTAAAAGGATATAATTCCTTATAAAAATTTTCATAATCTTCCTTGGTTAATTCAGAAGGTTTTTTGGTCCAGTCAGGCGAAGTATTGTTGAGTTGTTTATCTTCAAAGAAAACAGGAACGGGTAAAAATTTGCAAAATTTATCCAGTGTTTCTTTTACTTTAAAAGACTCTAAAAATTCTTTGCTTTCATCGTTCAGGTGCATTACAATAGAAGTTCCCCGATCGGCTTTTTCTGTTTCTTCAATAATAAATTCAGGGCTGCCATCACATTCCCAACGAACTGCTTTAGCATCTTCTTTATAGCTTTTGGTAAACACTTCTACTTTATCGCTTACCATAAATGCACTGTAAAAGCCCAATCCAAAATGCCCGATAATATTGGCTTCGGCCTGGCCTTTATACTTTTCTAAAAACTCTTCAGCGCTGCTAAAGGCAACCTGGTTTAAGTATTTATCCACTTCTTCGGCCGTCATACCAATACCTTTGTCGGCAATCGTAAGCGTCCCATTTTCTTTATCAATAATTACATCAATACGTAAATCACCCAATTCTCCTTTGGCCTCTCCTATGGAAGAAAGTGTTTTTAATTTTTGGGTTGCATCCACTGCATTGCTCACCAGTTCCCTGATAAAAATATCATGTTCACTATATAAGAATTTCTTTATAATGGGGAAAATATTCTCTGTTTGTACCCTAATTTGTCCTTTTTGCATAATCATATTTTTTTCGAGTAAACTATTTCAAATAAAATGCCATTTGGCATGTGTCCACACAATCCTGCCAAGATGACTTTTGTACTGTAAAATTTGGCTAAATCAATATGGATGTTGATTGATTTTTAAAACTCCATTTCAGGAATATCTCCCTGTATCACTAATTTTCCGGCTGTTTTTGATTGTATCTCTTCTACCGAAACGCCAGGTGCCCTTTCCAATAAATGAAATGCACCATCTTTTACTTCCATTACAGCAAGATCACTTACTATCTTTTTCACACATTTAACGCCTGTTAAAGGAAGTTTACAAGCAGGCAATAATTTGCTTTCCCCTTTAGGGTTTGTATGCATCATGGCCACAATAATATTTTTTGCACTAGCTACCAGGTCCATAGCGCCGCCCATTCCTTTCACCATTTTACCGGGAATTTTCCAATTGGCAATATCACCATTTTCACTCACTTCCATGGCGCCCAGTACAGTAAGGTCAACTTTTCCTGAACGTATCATACCAAAACTCATGGCACTATCAAAAAATGCTGATCCGGGCAGTGTGGTAATTGTTTGTTTGCCGGCGTTAATCAGGTCAGCATCTTCTTTTCCTTCTTCAGGGAATGGGCCCATCCCCAATAATCCATTTTCACTTTGCAATACAACTTTAATACCTTCCGGTATATAATTTGCTACCATGGTAGGGATGCCAATACCCAGGTTTACATAAAAGCCATCCTGTAATTCTTTGGCAATTCTTTTTGCTATTTGAAATTTATCGAGTGACATAAATATTATTAATTAAAATTTTTAAAATCTTTTTAGTGAGATCAGGCTTCCTTTTTTTTATTTACGGTGCGTTGTTCAATTCTTTTTTCATAATTCGCTCCCTGGAAAATGCGGTGTACATAAATACCCGGAGTATGGATATTATTGGGATCGAGTTCACCGGGCGCTACCAGTTCTTCTACTTCTGCAATTGTTATTTTACCCGCCATTGCCATCAACGGGTTAAAGTTACGGGCAGTATCCCTATACAAAAGGTTGCCATCTGTATCTCCTTTCCAGGCTTTCACAAGTGCAAAATCGGAGTTAAAAGCATATTCTAATAAATAATCTTTCCCATTAAAATTCCTAATTTCTTTTCCTTCTGCTACTTCTGTACCTACGCCTGCTGGTGTATAAATTGCAGGCATGCCATACCCGGTAGCCATACACCGGGTAGCCAGTGTACCTTGTGGTACCAATTCTACTTCTAATTCCCCACTCAATAATTGCCTTTCAAATTCTGAATTTTCACCTACATAAGAAGCAATCATTTTCTTAAGCTGATGTTTTTTCAATAATAATCCTATGCCAAAATCATCAACCCCGGCATTATTTGAAATACAGGTTAACTCTTTTACCCCAGTTTTTACCAATGCTGCTATGCAGTTTTCTGGAATGCCACAAAGACCAAATCCGCCCAACATTATTACAGCGCCATCTTTAATATCCTGTGTAGCTTCTTCTGCGTTATTAAAAGTTTTTTTCATTGATCTTAATTTTCTTTTTCAATAATTTTTGTCTTGTGATGCTATCTCTAATGCCAGGCAAGCCCGGTTTTGGTATATCCAGGATCGGTTTTATTTCCATCATGTGCTTTGGCAGTGATGAAGTGTCTGTAATGCGGTTTTGCTGTGTTATAATACTATCCATCATTTGGCCCATCAAATTACTATGCCGTGTATAGTAATCATAACTTTTATCAAATGTTTGTTTGCTGATATGATGTTTATTAAAAATAGTTTGCTGCATTTTTATACTCTGCTCTTCCCGTGAATGCAATGAATCAACTTTTAAAAACTCGTAGGTATATACATCAGCCTGTATCATTTGCCACATTACCAGTTGCATGGTATCTTTTGAAAGTATGCCCGATGGGGGCGCATCACTGTTACAAGATACAATGAATAAAATACTCATAAAAATGAAAAAGCTTCTCATTTTAATGCATCCTGGTATTTAGAAGCATTTGTAATATCTATGCGTGGCAGGATATCTCTTGCCGTAGCTTTATCCTGCGGTAATGCTTTTTTAAAAATATTTACCAGTTCCGTAGATTTACCCTGAAAGAAAAACTGGTTGATCATTGTATTGGGATTATCTGAATTATAGGTATCTAATTTTTTAAGCACTTGCAACATGGCTGCTCGTCCAATATTTTCGTCTTCATACATTTTATCAAGGCCTTTGCGATAATACTCATAATAAATATCATGCATGGCTGCGTATTTGGTATTGAGCATATTTTCTACCAGCCAATACCTGTTTCGTACCCCATCAAAAGCTTTCCAACCTGTAATGCTTCTGCCATCGGGTGCATTGTTTACTATATTTTGTGCTTTTTGAAAATAGGGATCACCTCCATGCAATGAAAAAGAATCATAATCAAAACCCAATACCATATATGCATAATATGCAAACACCGCTGTAAGATTTGACACTAATGGATCCATTCCGCTTACCCTATTATCATTAAATTCTAACTGCTGAAATTCTATGTACTTAAAACTAATATTGTCATCCTTAAAATTAATAATGGGAGATAAGTAATCGGTATTAAAGACTGGCCTGGCAGCTTGAATGGTTAATGATGCATTGTATATATTCTGTTCAGAAGTTGCTTCTACATTTAAAAGAAAATTACAATCAATTTTTTCTGATGACGCAAATACATCATTGGTCCATTTACGGTTATTTAAAAAATTATTCAATGCAGTTTGAAGTGTGGTAAAAGTGCTCCTGTTAACATTGGGCCCTACCTGGTTAGCCACTACTGTTACCCGGGCATTTAATTCCTGGGCGTGAGATGTGGTGAAACATAAAAAAGGGAGAAGTAAAGTAAATAATAATTTATACATGGCCTTTTTGAGTAATGGTGTTTACAATATCTGCAGCTACTTCTTTTTTTGATTTCAGAGCAAATTCAAAACAATTTTCTGCTTTATCAAAAATAGTTATTTTATTGCTGTCGTAGCCAAAGCCTGCACCTTTATCCCGCATAGAATTAAGTATCATATAGTCTGCATTCTTTAGCTTTAACTTTTTAATGGCATTTTCTTTTTCATGATCTGTTTCCAGGGCAAATCCCACCAGCAGTTGTTCCTTCTTTTTTATAGCACCTAATTGCTTTAAAATGTCAGGTGTTTTGTGAAGGGTTAAGATCAATTCGTCTTCTTTTTTCTTGATTTTGGTTTCAGATATTTCTGCAACAGCATAATCTGCTACTGCAGCAGCCATGATGAAAATATCTGTGTTTTCAAAAACCTTCATACAAGCATCATACATTTGTTGTGCCGTTTGTACCGAAATAGAGTGCATCCCTACCGGGATTTGTTGCTTGATGGGCCCATGAATAAGCAAAACAGTTGCGCCCCTGTTTTTACATTCTTCAGCAAGGGCTATTCCCATTTTGCCGGAAGAATGGTTCCCAATAAAACGTACCGGGTCTATCGGTTCATAAGTGGGGCCTGCTGTAATTACAATTTGTTTTCCGGCCAGAGTAGTATGTTGCTGAAAGTAATTTTGTAAATAAGTAATCATTTCTTCAGGTTCAGCCATCCGGCCCTCGCCCCTTAGCCCACTCGCAAGCTCCCCATGATGCACGGGTAATACCAGGTTTCCAAATGATTTTATTTTTTCTATATTCTCTTTTGTAGTTGCATGATGCCACATATCTTCATCCATTGCAGGCGCTACCAGTACTTTACAGGTAGCAGAAAGGTAAACAGCAGTAAGTAGGTTATCGCATAATCCATGCGCCATTTTCGCAAGTGTATTGCAACTAAGAGGCGCTATCAACATCACATCTGCCCAGCGGCCAAGCAATACATGGTTTGCCCAGGATGAATCGGTGGCAAGGCTATGAAGTACCTCATTTTTGCTTAAGGTACTTAATGTAAGAGGCGTTACAAAGGCGGTAGAGGCCGGGGTCATAATTACTTTTACGATGGCACCTTCTTTTACCAGTAAGCGAACCAGTACTGCAATTTTATAGGCAGCAATACTGCCACTAACCCCTATTAATATTTTTTTGTTTGTAAGCATAAAAAAAGGCGGAATCACCCGCCTGTAAATTTATATATTCCTGTTGGTAAATCTTGCCTGTAAGGCATATAAATCAACTAAACAGGTCGTCTTCGTTCTTTCTGAAATACACTTTATCTTCTAAAAACTCTGTGGTAGCCAATAAAGCCGGGTTTGGCATACGTTCATAAGCTTTTGATATTTCTATCTGTTCTTTATTTTCATGTATTTCTTCCAGGCTATCGGTATGGCTCGCAAATTCTTCCAGTTTGCTATGCAACTCTTCCCGGATGCTGATATTGATCTGGTTTGCCCGTTTTGCGATGATGGCAATAGACTCATATAAATTGCCTGTTTTTGCTTTTAGGTCGCTCAATTTTTTTGGTTCAACTACGCTACTGGTATTAGCGCTTAGCTGACGACGCAGTTTGCTCATGTTGTATTTCGTTTATTTGTTTTTTACTTAATTTACTATATTCTTCTGCACTTTTAAGCAGTTTGCTCTCGGGATAACGATCAATAAAGTCCTCATATTCACCGGTCACTTTTTCAAAGCGTTCCACTTGTTTGTCAGAGATGCTCATTTGTGCAAACTTATAATATGATTTCACTACCATCAATTTATATTCATCCCCTTTAGTAGTAGTTGGGAAATTATTTATAAGGTCAGAAAATGCCAAAGCTGCCGCACGGTACTGCCCCAGGTTATAATATAAATGTGCCGAACGATAATCTTTCATCTCCATTTTTTCGTAACACTTATCAATTACATCCGAAGCTTCTTTTATGCGTGGAGAACCTGGATGGGTATTGATGAAGGTCTGCATCATATTCATTGCCTTTATCGTATTCACCTGTTCTAATTCTAATTTGGGGCTTTGTTTATAAAAGCAATAGGCCCGCATATAATCCACTTCTTCAGCCTTGCTACTGGTAGGGAAAACTTCTAAATAGCCTTTGAAGAGGTTTTCAGCATCCTTATATAAATGCTGGTAATAGTAACAATAAGCATATTGATAATACAGGTGTTCAAATTTTTGAGAACCTTTGTAGGCCGGAAAAAGTTCTTCATATAATTGTACCGCCAGTTTGTATTTCTTTTTGGCATAGTATTCATCTGCCATTTTCAGCTTGTATTCTACATCTGTGCTTTTTTGAATTTTGCTGAATTTACTACAGGAAGTAATACTAAGCAATAGGGTAACTATAAGTGCCGCCTGGATATATCTTTTAAATGCCATAAAGGATTGCAAAATTAATGCTTTTTTGCCAAAAATCTACTATTCAATCCACTGAACCAAAAACTCATCGTTAAGGTTAACCTAAAAAAGAGGCCCTCCCAAAGGGAGGGCCATCATTGAGCAAAAAGTGGAATTAAAACTTATTTTAGTTTGACTTTACGTCAACTGTATTTTTATCTCCGCCACCTACTTCGCAGTTGGTGCTTATTCTGTCTGCACTGATACCTTGGTTTTCTACCAGGTAACGTTGAGCAGCTTCCAGTCTTTTTTGACATACTGCCTGAGATGCTTTAGAAGCTTCAGGATAGCCATTTAAAGTAATTGTGCAGCTTGGATTTGCTTTCATTTTAGAAGCAACTGTGCTTAACATTGATTTTACATCACTGCTCAGTGTAGCTGAATTACCACGGAAACTTAAACTTGGATAATCAGTAGGGCACATAGAAGCGGTAGTACCGGTGCGCATACTATCGCAGCAAGCAGGTGGAGGGCATTTACCAACACCATCAGCATCTACTGGTTGACATTCAGTAGGTGTAATTAATTGTTTGTCTTTACAATCAGGAACGCCATCTCCATCAGTATCAAGAGAAACACCATGTGTATCTACCGGGCAACCGGCTGGAGTATTTGGTTCACGATCAAGTTGATCAACTACGCCATCACCATCTGCATCATCAAATACCGGTTTAGGTAATTTCATGTGCTTTGGATTGTTTAGTTCGCTGTAAGCGTAAGTAAGCGGGTTTAACCAGTAAAGAGGTTCAACTGATTTTGCACCAATATTAAAGTTCAAGCCAATTGAAGCATAGTTATAAGAATCAAAATCACGTGTTTGAACGGCATCACCCCAGGCATGTTCCTGCCATTGTTGACCATCTAATAAATCATCTTTCACAAATGTGTGACGATCTTCAATTGCCAGGTTAATGCGTTTACCTAATTTAAAAGCAACACCGGCTAAGATAGTTCCTGAAGGACGCAATGTATTATCCCCCAGTTTTTGCCTGCGTGAACCCTGGCCTTCAGCTGGGGTTTCATAGCTATCATCCATAATATCTTTCAATTCTTTACGAATATCTTTCCTGTCTTTATAGCTGCCAAAATTATATTTAACTGCTAATGCATTGAATTTAGCAGCATAGTTATTACCGCTTTCATCTAATGCATTTACCATTGTTTTATAAATGGTAGCACCTATACCGGCACCTGCATATAATTGTAATGAAGTTTTGTTTTTATGAAAACGGATATTGTTTAAACTTACCAAGCCTTGCAAACCAAGATCCTGAAGTTTTGTTTTATAGTTATAGAAAACTACATCACCGCTACCGGCAGTATTGCCAAAACCATCAGAGATCACCCCGCCGTAACCTACAGTGAAATATCTTTTACCTGCCGGAAGGTTAGCATTCCAGGCTGGATTTTTAAAATAGTTCAAACTACCTAAGTAGTTTTGACCCTTGCCTGTTGCATTTAAATATTGCAAGCGAAGTGAAAATACATAACCCAATGCTTTTCTTACATGAACACTAAAATTGGGGAATGTAAAAGGAACTGCGGTAACATCACTACTTAAAGTAAATACACCTAAAGAAGCTCCAACTTCCCACATATTACGGGGTTTAGCAGGAAAATCATATGCATTATTCCAGAACTCTGTCTGTTGGGGCATATTTTTAGAACGGATCACAGAGGAGTCATATATTGAATACCCTGCATCTGAGGTTTGCTGTGCGAAAACACTTGTTCCAAGGAGCATTAACGCCAGAGTTAGTAATTTAAACTTTTTGCTTAACATAACTGAATGATTGATAGATTTCTAATTATACGAGTTGATTAATTTGCAAATTTATGGGTTTGAACCCCAATAGACAAACTTTTTTAGCAATTATTTACCAGCAAATATTTTGTACTGGTTGTAATTTGTAGTAACAAGACTTATACCAAATCAAAAAAGCTGCATCAATTTCCGCAATTTCTTTACAAATTTGTTGATTATTTTATGGTTTTCGATACAGACCGAACTATCTTGCCCCATCATGAAGGCAATTCAACAATGCATTGAAAATGAACTCAAGATATTTGAATCTAAGTTCTCCGAGGCAGTAAAAAGCCAGGTTCCTTTGTTGGATAGTATCATGAAATATATCATTCGGCGCAAAGGAAAACAAATGCGTCCCATGTTTGTATTTTTAAGTGCAAAATTACATGGTCCCGTAAATGAAAGTACTTACCGGGCTGCTGCTTTGGTGGAAATGCTCCATACTGCTACCCTGGTACACGACGATGTAGTGGATGAAGCTTATGAACGTCGTGGCTTTTTCTCCATCAACGCTTTATGGAAAAATAAAGTAGCAGTTTTGGTGGGCGATTACTTACTTTCAAAAGGGTTACTCCTTTCTACCAAAAATGAAGATTTTATGCATTTACAAATTTTATCAGATGCCGTTCGTAAAATGAGTGAGGGAGAACTTTTACAAATAGAAAAATCGAGAAAGCTAAATTTAGATGAAAGCGTTTATTTTGAAATTATAAAAAATAAAACCGCCTCCTTACTTTCATCTGCCTGCGCTGTGGGCGCTTATAGCAGTACTCAAAACATGGAAATTGTGGAACAAATGAAACAATTTGGCGAAAAAGTAGGTATCGCATTCCAGATTAAAGATGATCTTTTTGATTATGGAACAGAAGAAATTGGCAAACCGACGGGTAATGATATTAAAGAAAAAAAACTTACACTACCTTTAATTTATGCCCTGCAAAATGCTGATAAAGCAACCAGGCGGCATATCATCAATATAGTAAAAAACGAATCAAAAAATAAGGAAAAAGTAAAAGAAGTAACTGACCTGGTAAAGCAACTGGGCGGCATCGGGTATGCACAGCAAAAAATGGAATCTTACCGTGATGAAGCCCTTGCCATTGTTCAGCAGTTTCCACCGTCACCCATACGCCAGGCCCTTGTAGAACTGGTACAATATACTACCGATAGAAAATATTAAGTTGGAAAAAAGATGGAAAATATTGCCCGCAAATGATCCTGAAATTGATCATTTACAAGCTTCACTAAGCATCAGCCGGGTTATTTGTACCATGCTGGTACAACGCAATATCCGCAACTTCCAGGAAGCAAAAACCTATTTTAGGCCAAGCCTTCAACAACTTCACAGCCCCTGGCTTATGAAAGATATGGATAAGGCAGTTGACCGCTTATTAAAAGCCTTTGAAACAAAAGAAAAAATATTGGTATTTGGAGATTACGATGTAGATGGTACTACCGCTGTGGCAAGCATGTATCATTTTTTATGCAATGCCTATACGCCTACCCAATTAGATTATTATATTCCTCATCGCTACCGGGAAGGATATGGGGTAAGCAAGGCAGGAATTGATTTTGCACATGCCAATGGCTTTAGCCTGCTGATAAGTTTAGATTGTGGCATTAAATCAATAGATCTTGTTACGTATGCCAAAGAACTGGGGATTGATTTTATTATTTGCGATCACCATTTACCCGATGAAGTATTGCCACCCGCCATTGCGATTTTAAATCCAAAACAAAAGGATTGTTCCTACCCTTTTAAAGAATTGTGTGGCTGTGGTGTAGGCTATAAATTAATATGTGCGCTCGCAGAAAAATTACAGTTAGATCCCATTTTACCTACTCAATATCTTGACCTTGTGGCAACCGCTATTGCTGCTGATATTGTACCCATCACAGATGAAAACAGAGTACTGGCTTTTTTAGGTTTACAAAAAATTAATACCGAGCCCCTGCCGGGAATAAAAGCCTTAATAACTTTAGGCGCCATAAAAAAAGCGCTTACCATCAGCACCGTGGTTTTTGTAATTGCACCCCGTATAAATGCTGCAGGCCGCATGGATGATGCCCGTAAAGCAGTGCAACTTTTTATAGAACCCGATTACAACCGGGCGTATGAATATGCAGAAATGTTGCATCATGATAATGCTGACAGGAAAGAAGCTGATACCAACATTACCGAACAGGCATTGGAAATGCTAAACAGCCAGGAAAATATACATGAACTTAAATCTTCTGTATTATACCGTGAAGACTGGCACAAGGGTGTTGTGGGCATTGTAGCCAGTAGGCTTATGGAACATTATTATCGTCCCACAGTAGTACTCACAAAAAATGCTGACCAGGCCACCGGCAGCGCCCGCAGTGTAGCCGGTTTTAATTTATATGATGCTATTTATGCCTGCCGGCAATACCTCACCGCTTATGGCGGCCATTTTGCAGCTGCCGGTTTAAGTATGCCCACCCATAATATCGAGCCTTTTAGAAAGAAGTTTGAAGAAGTAGTTTCTGAAACCATCGAAGCGCACATGCTGGTGCCCGAAATTATTATTGATGCCGAAATAGAATTTACCGATATAAAACAAAGCCTGTTCAATATCATTCATCAAATGGAGCCATTTGGCCCGGGCAACATGCGCCCTACTTTTATTGCCCGAAGGGTAAAAGATACAGGATATTCTAAAATTTTAAAAGAGCAGCATATTCGTTTTATTGTTACTCAAAACAACCTGGTGCTGAATGGGATTGGATTTAACATGGCCCACAAATTTCATTTACTAAAGAATGAAATTGATATTGTTTTTACGCTGGATGAAAATGAATGGAACGGTAATAAAACCCTGCAATTAAAAGTGATTGATGTAAGGGCATCTTCATAAATAAAAATGTTCCTATTGTGGCATACTCAAAATATATATCATATTTTTTTTACCTGGCTTACAACTGGAATATCGGCATTGCCCGGCACGTTATACTACAGGAAATAAAGGGTGAAAAAAAATACAATATTGATACTACAGGAGCAGATGAGTTAAGCGGTTTACACAAAAAAGGAATTGATATTAGCCACGCCACTGTGTATATGCCTGCCAGCTACGACCTGTTGGAAGAAGTTTTTGAAAAATTAAATCTCAATCGGTTCGGGCACATGCTGGATATAGGTTGCGGCAAAGGCCGTGTCCTTTGTGTAGCCGCAAATTATGGAATCAAAAAACTTACAGGTATTGATTTTTCAAAATCACTTTGCCTGGCAGCTGAAAAAAATCTTGAGCTTACTGCCTCGCAAATACCCGGCATTTCGTATAAAATTGGGAATCATGATGCTTTTTATTTTGATATCCCGGATGATGTAGATTGTATTTTTTTATTTAACCCCTTTGATGCAACAATTATGAGTGGGGTTGTAAAAAATATTGAAAAAAGTTTAAAGAAAAATAAAAGAGATATTACCATCATTTATTTTAACCCATTAGAAAAAAAATTATTCCGGGGCTTTAAAGAATTATTTTATTTAGAAAGAAAAAAATACCTGGCCGTATCTGTACTTACCAGGACTTAAGTAATATTTGGGAACAATCCATCTACAAATTGTTGTTTATTAAATACCAGTAAATCATCTGCCTGTTCTCCCATGCCTATAAATTTTACAGGAATTTTAAATTGATCTGCAATAGCAAGCACTACGCCTCCTTTGGCGGTACCATCTAATTTAGTAACCACCAAAGCCGATACTTCTGTAGCAGTAGTAAAATGCCGGGCTTGCTCAATTGCATTTTGCCCAGTACTGCCATCCAGTACCAGCATTACTTCATGCGGTGCTTCTGGAATCACTTTTTGAATGACTTTTTTAATTTTTGTAAGTTCATCCATCAAATGGGCCTTATTATGCAACCTGCCGGCGGTATCTATAAGAATTACATCGCTTTGGCGGGAGACACCACTTTGTACCGTATCAAATGCTACAGAAGCAGGGTCACTACCCATTTCTTTTTTTATAATGGGTACACCTGCCCTGTCGCCCCAAATGGTCAACTGGTCAACTGCAGCAGCCCTAAAGGTATCTGCAGCGCCCAATAGAACCGATTTACCTGCCTTTTGAAAATTATGCGCCAGCTTGCCAATGGTGGTGGTTTTACCTACCCCATTTACACCTACTACCAATATTACATGTGGCTTATGCCCGCTGGGCAACTGGTAGTTTTCATAACTAATATCTTGTGGAGAGGATACTAATATTTTTTCAATTTCATCTTTTAATATTTGATTGAGCTGGCTTGTATTTAAATATTTATCCTTTACAACCCTGGCCTCTAAAGCATTAATAATTTTTACAGTTGTTGCTACCCCTACATCTGCCGATACCAGGGCATCTTCTACCTGGTCCAGCACATCTTCATCCACCGTACTTTTACCGGCAATGGCTTTGCTTATTTTACCCAAAAAGCTTTCCCTGGTTTTTTGTAAACCCTGGTCAATGGTTTCCTGTTGTTGTTTTTTACCAAACAGTTTATCAAAAATGCCCATAACGTATTATTTTTTTTCGTACAAAAAAGGGGTAAAATAAAGAAAGCCTCCTGATAATATCCGGAAGCTTAAATAAAATAGGAACAAAAAAGATTAATGACCCAAAAATTCTTTGATCTTTTCTTTATGTACAATTGATTCTTTAAATGTATAAGCTCCAGTTTTGGGGCTGCGTACAGTACGAATTACTTTACTCCAGTTTTTTGCTTCTGCGGCACTTTTCTGGTCTTTGGTTTTTATCGCTGTTTTAGCTGCTTTTGCCATGGTAAATAATTTATTATTCGTTTATTTAAATTCCCGGGTAGGAAATTTTTAATTACTTAATTTCTTTGTGTACCGTTACTTTTTTAAGAATGGGATTGAATTTTTTCAATTCCATACGTTCCGGTGTGTTCTTTTTATTTTTGGTGGTTATGTAACGGCTTGTACCCGGCTGCCCGCTGGTTTTATGCTCTGTGCATTCCAAAATTACCTGAACCCTGTTACCTTTCTTTGCCATTGTTTGATGTTTTTTTTATTTCTCTTTCTTTAAAAAGATGGCTTTATATTTTAGCACCCGCTGCACGCATTTCTTTCACAACCGCATACAGCCCGTTTTTATTAATTGTTCTGATTGCTTCTGAGGATAGTTTTAAGGTTACCCATTTATCTTCTTCAGCCAAAAAATACCGCTTGGTTTGCAAATTGGGCAAAAACCTGCGCTTCGTTTTAATGTTTGAATGTGATACCTTATTTCCCGTAATGGGTTTCTTTCCTGTCACCTGACATACTCTGGCCATTGTCCTAAATTTTTGGACGGCAAAGGTATAGATTTAAATTCTATTTTGGGAAAAAATTCTATAAAAATTTTCAGCACTACTTCAGATTGACAAATTTAAGCCAACTTACACTAAAATCAAACCAATATGAGCCATATAGTTAGCACATCTTATGGGAGCGGAATGAGCTTTACCAGCCATATAGATTCCCATACCTTAAAAATGGACACTTCCGCATCTGATGGTGGCCACGATACTGCTCCAAGCCCAAAAAAATTGATGCTGGCCTCACTAACCGGCTGTACCGGCGTGGATATTGTAAGTATTCTCGAAAAAATGAAAGTACCTTTTTCTGATCTTACCATTACCGCCATTGCGGAGCTATCTGAAGAACATCCCAAAATTTACCATCATGTAAAACTGGAATACCGTATAAAAATGAATGAAGCAGATAAGCCAAAGATGGAACGGGCCATACAACTTTCTGAAGAAAAATATTGCGGTGTAATGGCCATGTTTAGAGAGTTTGCCACAATTGAAACCACCCTGGAAATATTAGCTAATTAAATGGCGTACCTAAACCATTTATCTTTGCCGCATGAAAAAGGCAGGCATATTAGGGGGTGGCCAGTTAGGCAGAATGTTACTACAAGCCGCAGCCAACTACCCAATAGAAGTACATATTTTAGAAAATGATCCTGGCTGTCCGGCCGCACAGTTTTGCCAGCATTTTACGCTGGGAGATATTCGCAATTTTGATGATGTTTATCAATTTGGCAAATCATTGGATGTAATTACCATTGAAATTGAAAACGTGAACCTGGAAGCCCTGGAGAAATTAGAGATAGAAGGAGTAAAAATATTTCCCCGGCCACATGCTTTACGTACTTTAAAAAATAAAATAATACAAAAGCAATTTTATGCCGATCAGCAAATTCCATCAAGCGATTTTGTGATTACAGAAAATGCAATATCCGTAAATACATACACCCACTTTTTACCTGCCGTTCATAAGCTGGCTACAGAAGGTTATGATGGTAAGGGCGTACAATTGCTGCACGATGCCAAAGACCTTCACCAGGCCTTTGATGCTCCTGCAGTATTAGAAAAAATGGTGGATATAAAAAAAGAAATTGCCATCATAATAGCTGTGGATGAAAAAGGAAAAACAGCCATGTATGCCCCGGTTGATATGGTTTTTGATAACCGCTTGAATTTACTGAGCTACCAGCTTTCACCCGCAGAACTGGAAGAAAAAACAATTTGGAAAATGGAAGCCATTGCCTTGAAATTGGTAAAAGCCTTAGAAAGCCCCGGTTTATTTGCAATTGAATTATTTTTAGATAACCAGGGTGCCGTTTGGGTAAATGAAACAGCACCCAGGGTTCACAACAGTGGGCACCACAGCATTGAAGCTTGCTATAGTAGCCAGTTTGATATGCTTTGGCGTATTATGCTGGGCTATCCTTTAGGAAATACAAAACAGATATTACCGGCTGCCATTGTAAACTTGCTGGGCCAGCCAGGATATAGCGGGCCAGCTTATTACGAAGGGCTCGATGAGGTACTAACAATGGAAAATGTTTTTGTGCATATTTATGGAAAAGTAGAAACAAGGCCGGGTAGAAAAATGGGCCATATCACCATACTTAGCAACGAGAGGCAAGAACTATTATACAGGGCAAATAAAATAAAAAATTGTTTATCTGTTAAAACAAGTTCCTGAACTTGCCGCCCATACTTTTAAATTCATACAGTTCCCTAATTTGATTATTTTTAACGCTTCAACAAGTTGATATGAATGCATTCTTTCTTATTCAAAAATATTTTTATTTTATTTTCCTCATCTTCGTATTTGCAGCCTGTGGTAAAAAGAAAAACAAAGTAACTGCACATACAAAACCTTCGGGACCGCCACCTGCATCGGTTGTGGATATGTACGTGGTGAGAAATATCCCGGTGAGTGACAATATTATTTTGCCGGGTACAGTAATTGCAAATGAAAGTACAGAGATACATCCTGAAATTTCCGGCAGGTTAACCCAATTAAATATTGCAGAAGGCAGGCAGGTTGCGAAAGGAACATTGCTTGCCAAAATATATGATGGAGACCTGAGAGCGCAGCTTAGCAAACTTTCTGTACAATTAGAGCAAGCGCAAAGAACAACCAAAAGATATGAAGAGTTATTAAAAATAAACGGTGTAAGCCAGCAGGAATATGATATGCAGGTATTGGGAATAAATAATATTAAAGCAGATATGGCAGTAGTTCGGAGTGAAATTCAACGCACTGAGATCAGGGCTCCTTTTAATGGAACCCTGGGTTTAAAAAATGTAAGCCCCGGCGCATATGTTACCCCTGCAACTATACTCACCACCATTCGTCAAAACAGCCAATTAAAATTAGATTATACCCTTCCGGAAAAGTATGTAACTAAAGTAGAGAATGGGCAAATTATAAATTTTACGATTGAGGGTAACCCCAAAAATTATACTGCCCGGGTAATGGCTACAGAGCGTGGGTTAAATGAAGAAAACAGGAGCATGGGAATAAGGGCATTAATAATAAACAATGATGGAAAAATATTACCCGGTGTTTTTGTAAAAGTAAGTACCAATTTTGATCCTGACCCAAATGCTATTATGATTCCCAGCCAGGCAATCATACCACAAGCAAGGGGGAAAAAAGTAGCTGTTTACCGCAATGGTATTGCAGAATTCGATGACATTGAAACCGGCTACCGGGATAGCGCCAAAGTACAAATAACCTCCGGGTTAAAAGTGGGAGATACGGTAATTGTTTCAGGCTTGATGAGTTTAAAACCAAATGCGAAAGTGAAAGTTGGCAACATGCTGCAGTAAACAGGAATTGGTTTCAAAAAAATAATCTTATTAATCGCCCATAGTAATAATATGAATTTATCTGAATTTAGTTTAAGGAGGCCGGTATTTGCGATTGTACTCAATATTATTATTGTATTATTTGGCGCTATCGGTTATAATTTTTTAGGGGTAAGAGATTACCCGGCACTCGATCCACCAAACATTAATGTACGTACATCTTACCCCGGCGCCAATGCTGAGATCATAGAAACACAAATTACCGAACCACTTGAAAAAGCGGTAAATGGTATTGCCGGAATTAAAAATATGACCTCGCAGAGTTCTCAGGGTAGCAGCAGTATTACGGTGGAATTTGAATTGGGAACTGATTTGGAAACAGCAGCAAATGATGTAAGAGACAAAGTTTCGCAGGCACAGCGCTCCTTACCCTCCGATTTAGATGCCCCACCGGTAGTGTCTAAAGCGGATAATAGCAGCGACCCTATCATTATCCTGCTATTACAAAGCAATAAAAGAAATTCATTACAGATGAGCGAGTTTGCTCAAAATAATGTGGTGGAAAGAATACAAACAGTAGCAGGGGTAAGTAGCGCAAGAATTTGGGGAGAGAAAGTTTATGCCATGCGCATTTGGTTCAATCCTTCAAAAATGAGTGCATATTCCATTACACCGGCCGATGTACGCAATGCTTTACTAAGAGAAAACGTAGAACTCCCTGCCGGAAAATTATCCGGTGATGCTACAGAACTTGGTATCCGCACATTTGGTAAATTAAATACAGAAGATGAATTTAATAATCTCATCATTAAAAATATTCATGGAACTGATATACGGGTGAAAGACATCGGCTATGCAGTGCTGGGCCCGGAAAATGAAGAGAGTGTTTTAAAAGAAAGTAATATTCCCATGATTGCGGTTGCCATAAGCCCGCAACCCGGAACTAATTATATAGAAATTTCTGATGAAGTAAAAAAACGATTAGCGACCATCAAAAAAGAATTGCCCGATGATATTCGCATGGAAATTTCATTTGACCAAACTGACAATATCCGTAAATCTATCAGTGAAGTAAAAGAAACACTGGTAATCGCTTTTATCCTGGTAGTATTAATCATTTATCTTTTTTTTAGAGATTGGCTTATTGCCATCCGGCCTTTAATTGATATTCCGGTATCACTCATTGGGGCATTTTTCATTATGTATATTTCCGGCTTTACCATTAATGTGCTCACGCTATTAGCCATTGTACTGGCTACCGGCCTGGTAGTGGATGATGGTATTGTGGTAACGGAAAATATTTATAAGAAAATGGAAGGAGGAATGGAAAAATGGAGGGCAGCCAAAGAAGGCTCAAAAGAAATTTATTTTGCCGTAATTGCTACTTCTATCACATTGGCAGTGGTATTTTTACCCATTATTTTTTTACAGGGTTTTGTGGGCCGCCTGTTCAGGGAATTTGGTATTGTGGTTGCAGGCGCTGTATTAATATCGGCCTTTGTATCCCTTACCCTTACGCCGGTTTTAAATGTATGGTTGGCACGCAAAGAACATACCCATAGCCGGTTTTACAATTGGAGCGAACCATTTTTTACCGGTATGGAAAATGGATATCGCAATATGCTGAACCGTTTTATGAAAGCCCGTTGGCTGGCGCTTCCCATTATATTAGCCTGTGCTGCCATTATCATTTTCCTGGGTAGAACATTGCAATCGGAACTGGCCCCCATGGAAGATAAAAGTGGTTTCCGCTTAGCAGTAAGCGCACCCGAAGGAACTTCTTATGATGCAATGGATAAATACATGGACAAGCTTACCAATTTTTTAATTGATTCCATGCCAGAAAAAAAATACATCACCAGCATGACGGCACCGGGTTTTATTTCCGGCTCTGCCAATTCCGGTTTTATAAGAGTAGGCCTCATCCCTCCATCTGAGAGAGAAAGGAGCCAACAGGAAATTGCCGAATGGGTGAATAAAAATATGCCCAGGTTTAACGATGGCCGGGCTTTTGCCATACAGGACCAAACGATACAGGTAAGCCGGCGAAGCGGGCAACCAATACAATTTGTTTTACAAAATACAGATAATGCAAAACTACGTCAAGCCTTACCCCGTATGTTGGATGCTATTAGTAAAAGTAAAATATTAACCGGCGCTGATGCCGATTTAAAATTCAATAAACCTGAAATCCGTATTGCTATAGACCGCTTAAAAGCCAGTGAGCTGGGCGTGTCAGTAGATGATATATCTCAAACATTACAGTTGGCACTGAGTAACCAGCGCATGGGCTATTTTACAAAAAATGGTAAACAATATTCCGTCATTGGGCAGGTAGAGCGAAACCAGCGGGATGACCCCAATGATTTGAAAGATATTTATGTAACGAATAATAAAGGGCAAGCCATATCCCTTATTAACGTATTAAACATTTCTGAAGATGTAACGCCGCCTACACTGTATCACTTTAACAGGTACCGGTCTGCCACTATTTCTACCAACCTGGCAGAGGGCAAAACGATTGGGGATGGAATAAAAGAAATGAAAGCCATTGCCGATACGGTGTTGGATGATTCATTTCAAACTTCACTATCCGGTGCATCCAGGGATTATGCAGAAAGCTCGGGTAATACTTACTTTGCCTTCTTCCTGGCCCTGGCGCTCATTTTTTTAGTGCTGGCTGCACAATTTGAAAGTTTTATTGACCCTTTCACTATTATGGTAACAGTACCACTTGCCTTAGCCGGCGCTGTTTTATCTCTTTGGCTCTTTGATCAAACCCTGAATATATTTTCACAAATCGGGATGATCATGCTGATAGGATTGGTTACCAAAAATGGGATATTGATTGTAGAATTTGCCAATCAAAAACAATTGGCTGGCGCTAACAAGATCAATGCAGTTAAAGATGCTGCAGTAGCCCGGTTCAGGCCAATACTAATGACAAGCCTGGCTATGTCATTAGGCGCCTTGCCCCTTGCACTGAGCATTGGAGATGCTGCTACCAGCCGCATCCCATTGGGTATTGTAATTGTAGGAGGTGTATTGTTTAGCTTAGTGCTTACTTTATTTGTAATACCTTCTGTATATTCTTTCTTATCAACTAAAAAGAAAAAAAGTTCATTAGATAATATTCCCGAAGAAACCGTTCAAACTTCTGAAATATGATAAAGAAAATGAAACTATTGATTTGCTTTGTACCAATGGCAATGCTGCATACACTGCATGCCCAACCATTGCTATCACTTAAAGAAGCCATTGCAACAACGCTTCAAAATAATTTTGACATCCAGTTATTACGAAATGATTCTGCTGTATATGCACTCAATAATAGTTTTGCAAAATCTGCCTTTCTGCCCAGACTAAATGCAAGTACCGGAATTTTATTCAACCAAAACAATCAACGGCAAAAATTGGCTGATGGCACAAAAAAGGAAGCCAATAATATTCGTTCGCATAATGTAAATTCATCTGTAAACCTCAACTGGCTTGTGTTTGATGGCTTTAAAATGTTCATTACCCGGGATAAATTGCAGGAATACGTAACACTCGGAAACCTGGTATTAAAAAACCAGGTACAGAACAGTATTGCGCAAGTGATAAATACCTATTATGGTATTGTAAAAGAAAAACAACAACTAAAAGCCATTGAAGAACAAATGAGCCTGAATGAAGAACGGATGAAGCAGGCCCAAAAAAAACTATCGGTGGGGCTGGGTGCCAAACCGGAATTGTTGCAAGCTAACTTAGATTTAAATGCTCAAAAAGCAAACCGGCTGAAACAATTAGCCTTAATTGACCAGGTAAAAGAACAACTAAATCAAATTATGGCTGTACAAGCCGGAACGCAGTATGAAGTATATGATACCATCCCTATAAATAGAGACATTAAAATGGGTGAGATATTAAGTACTGCCGAGCAAAACAATACTGACCTTTTAGTAAGCGCCCAAAATAAACGAATCGCAGCATTAACTTTAAGAGAAAAAAAAGCAGACCGTTTTCCAACAGTTTTATTACAGAGTGCTTATAATTTTTCAAGAACCAATAACCAAACTGTAATTAATGCATTTACGCCCCTTTTAAACCAAAACTTTGGTTTAAATTATGGAGCCACGGTAACAATCCCTATTTTTAATAATAATACTGTAAAAAGACAAATTAAAGAAGCGGCATTAGATGTAAATTATCAGCAATTATTATACGATTATAAAAAATCGAATTTGCAAGCTGCCATTCATATTGCATTCAAAAACTATGTAATGCAAATGGAAACACTTGACCTGGAAGAAGAAAATATAAAATTGGCAAAAGAAAATGTATATGTTTCTATGGAAAGAAACCGGCTTGGTATTACCAATATACTGGAGTTAAGAGAATCACAAAAAAGTCTTGAAGATGCATACAACCGCTTAATTGCAGCCCGCTATGCTACCAAACAGGCAGAAACAGAACTTCTACAAATAAATGGGGAACTATTACAAGAACTATAGTAGTAAAAATGAATCCATTCACAATCCCGTCTAAATAATAATTTACCATTACAATGCTGTTAATGGCATAACACTGATTATATTAAAAAAATCACACACTAATAGCATATTCATTTTCGTTATCTTAGATTATATATGCATGATAAATTTTTAGACTTAGCTACCCATCCCTTTAAAATGAGAGCATTTATGCTTAGGAAACTCCCAAGCGCTTTTTTTAGTGGTGTTCAACTAAGGTATATAGATTCTGAAAAAGCCATTGTAACTGTTCCATACAGATGGTTTAGCACCAATCCTTTTAAAAGTACCTATTTTGCCTGCCTGAGTATGGCTGCCGAAATGAGTACCGGTATCCTGGCAATGGGCCATACCTATAAAAAAAACCCTAAAGTAAGTTTGTTGGTAACCCGGATAGAAGGGAACTTTTTAAAAAAAGCAAAGGGTATTGCAACGTTTACTTGTGATGAAGGGCACCGCATTGCCCTAATGGTAAAAGAAACCTTAATGACCGGTAAACCCACCAGCCTCACCGTACGAAGTGTGGGAGTAGATAAATACGATGATATTGTAGCTGAGTTTAACATTACCTGGAGCTTTAAATCAAAAATTGTTCCTCCAAAAGACTGGTAATCCTGCTCCATATAATTTCAGTAATTTGCATCTTCATTTATAATTTAAAAAATTGTAAAGAATGTTACGGTATGCATAACCGTATTGGATTAATGAAACTATATGGCAAAAGAATTTCGTAAGCAAGAAGCCCTGGATTATCATTCAACCGGTAGGCCGGGAAAAATAGAAGTAATACCATCTAAAGAAACTAAAACACAAAGAGATCTCTCCCTGGCTTATTCACCCGGAGTAGCATGGCCATGCCGGGAAATAAAAGATAACCCGGATGAAATATATTCTTATACCGCCAAAGGAAACTTAGTTGGGGTAATAAGTAATGGTACTGCTGTATTGGGTTTAGGAAATATTGGCGCTGCAGCCGGTAAGCCCGTAATGGAAGGTAAAGCAGTACTCTTTAAAATTTTCGCAGACATTGATGTTTTTGATATCGAGATCAATGAAACAGATCCCAAAAAATTTGTAGAGATTGTAAAAGCGCTGGAACCCACTTTTGGCGGCATTAATTTAGAAGATATCAAAGCGCCTGAATGTTTTTATATAGAACAGGAATTAAAAAAACAATGCAATATTCCTGTGATGCATGATGATCAGCACGGTACTGCCATTATTTCTTCAGCAGCTTTGTTGAATGCATTGGAACTACAAAAGAAAAAAATTGAAAAAGTAAAATTTGTAGTAAATGGTGCCGGTGCTGCGGCAATGGCCTGCATCAGGTTATACACAAGCCTGGGCGCAAAACCATCCAACTTTACGGTATTTGATATTGAAGGGGTACTACATAAAGGCCGCACCGATATGGAAGAAATTAAAAAACCATATTGTGTACTTGAAAAATTTAAAGACATAACATTAAAAGATGCCTTTAAAGATGCAGATGTTTTTATTGGCTTAAGCGTAGGCAATGTGGTAACACCCGCCATGATTAAAATAATGGCTAAAAACCCAATAGTATTTGCACTTGCAAATCCCGATGCTGAAATTGATTACCCCGATGCTACTGCCAGCCGGAAAGACATTATTATGGCAACCGGCCGTAGCGATTATCCTAACCAGGTAAATAATGTCTTAGGCTTCCCCTACATTTTTAGGGGTGCACTTGATGTAAGGGCCACACAAATAAATGAGGAAATGAAAATGGCTGCCGTTCATGCCCTGGCTGGCCTTGCCAAAACACCGGTTCCCGATATTGTGAACCTGGCTTACAATGATAAAACCATTTCTTTTGGTAAAGATTACATCATTCCAAAACCCATAGACCCCAGGCTGCTGGCTGCAGTGGCACCTGCAGTGGCAAAAGCAGCTATTAAAAGCGGCGTGGCAAAACTTGAAATAAAAGACTGGTCAGCTTATCAAATAGAATTAAATAACCGCCTTGGCCTCGATAACCAGATAAGCAGGGTACTAGGCGCCAAAGCCCGGAAAAATCCTAAACGGATTGTATTTGCCGATGCAGAAAATGCCAAAGTATTAAAAGCAGCACAA
>Ga0138256_10000370_pt1 | contig 50336 bp, 32 predicted proteins | sample KNB2016incub_MG_FD_105486 | JGI IMG/M metagenome (GOLD analysis project Ga0138256, IMG submission 105486) | Active sludge microbial communities from wastewater in Klosterneuburg, Austria - KNB2014incub_MG | ecosystem: Engineered > WWTP > Activated sludge > Unclassified | place: Austria...
CGCGAACGCCAGCTCGTGGGCGGCGATCGGCCGCGGGCGGGAGAGCGGGCCGAAGACGGCGGGGTGGCGGACTTCGGCGGCCGGAATATCCAGCGACCGCATCTCGGCCTCGAAGTGCGCCGGGTCGTCGACGAGCGGCAGGAGGTCGACGAGCGGGATCAGCTGGCAGTTGTCCAGCCGCGCGCCGACAAAGCTGGCGTAGTTGTCCCGCCGCTGCTCCCCATCCGTCACGACGTCCACGCCCGCCCGCTCCTGCGCCGCGACGGCCAGCCGCACCGCGTCGTCGGCCGCCGCCTCGAACGCCCCATCGTCCAAGCGCCCTTCCAGCCGCTCGTGCAGTAGCCGCCCCAGCCACGCCGGCCGCGGCCAGCTGCCGATGCCCATGACGGACAGAGGGGAGATGGCCGGCGCGGGAGCGGGGTCGGGCAGGCGGTCAGGGATGAAGACGGGGCGGCGGTCGGCGGCGATGCCGGCGAGGAGGCGGTCGGCGGCGGCGGAGCGGGTGGTGGTGTCGGCGGGGGTCGGCAGGGGCGCGGGGGACGTATGCGGCACATGTGGCTCATGGGACTCATTGGGCTCACGGGTCCTATGAGCTTCTTCCGCTATCCCCTCCCGCTCTGCCAACGCCCCCTTGCACACCACAAACCGCCGCACATGGCCGTCCTTCGTCACCCGCACCAGTTCATTGCCCGTCAGCCGGCACCAAGCCGGCAGCTCGACCTCGACGGTCGGCTCGGTCGAGCGGATCTCCAGGAGCTGGCCGCGCCGGAGCGGGTCGATGTGGCGGCGGATGAGCAGGAGCAGGCCGCCGCCGCAGTCGAGGTCGCCGCCGTCGAAGGTGACGTCGGGGGTCATGATCGGCTCCGCCCAAACCTCCGCCTAGAACGAAACGCACGCCGCCCCACCGCTCAAGAACTCCACCAACTTCGCCCCGCCGACGATCATCGCCCCGTCCACCAGCGCGCCCTCGTCCAGCTCGCGGCGCTTGAAGCACGGCGAGCAGACGTAGATCTGGCCGCCGGCCGCCGCGAAGTTGGCCATGAGGTCGCTCAGCGGCATGAAGCCGGGCTCGTGAACGTCGTCGGCGTAGCCGCGGACGGCCAGTCGGACGCCCTCGGTGGAAAGGAAGACCAACGTGTCCTTGTCGGACGCCAGCGCCGCGTTGGCGATGACGAAGGCGACGGTGGCCTTGTCGGCGTCGTTCTTGGCATAGGTCAGGTTCACACAGAACGATCCGGCCATGGGAAGTCACTCCAGGTTCGTGGGCGACGCGCTTGGGTCGATGGCGCGTCGGCGGATGAAGTAGTGCGGGTGGTCCGCGTGGACGAGGCCGTGGCCCGTCAGGCCGCACCACGCCGGCATGTCCGCCGGAGCGCCGGGATCGCGCGCCACGACGTGCAGGACCTCGCCGGGCGCCAGCGCCAGGACGCGCGGGCGCAGGAGCATGACGAGGTCGCCGCAGCCGAGGTCGCCGGCGTCCCAGGTGGCGGCGGCGGGCGGGAGGCTGACCATGGGCGGGATCATAGCGCGGCCTTGCCCGAACCCGCAGGAACGACATTCACAGGAATCGCGCGTCCCTGCGTCGACGGGAAGCGGATCGGCGTTCGCCTGACGGCGGGATGCTCTGCCCTCACGCCGTCAGGACAGCCGCCCTCGCCCCCTCCACATTCCCCTTGATCTGCCCGATATGATCCCGCACATGCTCCCCCGTAAACGCCAGCGACTCCGCCAGGTACCGCCGCACCGGTGACGACGACTGCGCGTCGAACAGCTTCTCCGCCAGCGCCAGCGACTCGCCGAGGTGGCCGAGCAGCTCGTCCTGCAGCGCGGCCAGCGGGCGGCGGGCGAGAATGCCCTGGAGCGCCGTCTCGGGGCCGCCGGGCCACATGACGGGCGGCTCGTCCGTCGCGCGGAGCATCATCGCCATCTGGGCGTGGCGCTCGGAGACCAGGAGGTGGCCGAGGACCTCGCGGACGGACCACTCGGCCGGGCCGGGCCGGAAGTCGGCCTCGGCGTCGCTGATCCCGTCGAGCGCCTCGCGCAGCTCGCCGACGAGCGTGTCGATCATGTGCCGCAGGTCGCCCGGCGTCACGACGTCGCCCCCCGGCACCGCCGCCTCGGGCCGGCCGCCGAGCGTGACATCCACCGTGTGCGTCTCGCCGTCGCGGAGGAACGTCACCGGCAGCGTGTCGCCGGCGCTGTGGCGGGCGATGATCGGCGAGAGACCCTCCCAGCTCGTCACGGGCTCGTCGCCGATCCGGACGATGACGTCGCCGTTCTTCAGCCCCGCCCTCTCGGCGCCGCCGCCGGGCACCGCGCCGCTCAGGTGTGCGCCGTCCGCCGCGTCGAACTTCCCGAAGTTCGGCGCCACGCCGAGCATCGGCCGGCGCGCCAGGCGGGCGTTGCGGCCGGTCTTCACGTGCTCCGCCAGGTCGTCCAGGCGGTGCTCCCACGCAGCCTGTGCCGCCGCGTCCGCCGCGTCGCCGGCGATCATGACGTCGATCCGCGTGCCGTCGCCGTCGGCGGTGAGCGTGAAGTCGGCGCTTTCCGTGCGCCCCTCCGCATCGCCCACGCGCCAGGCGAACCGGCCGGGCTTCTCGTAGACCGTCCAGCGGCCATGCCACTGCGGGCCGCCGGCGTAGCTGAGCGAGACCGCGCCGCCGACGCGCCCCTCGACTCGGGCGCTGTCGCACAGCCAGTTGCCCAGGCCGTATAGGCCGGCGACGGCGTCGGCGACGGCGGCGGGCGGGGCGGGGATCCGGCGGGTGGCGGTCATCGTCTGGGCGGGCATCGTCGTGGCGGGCATCGCGGTCATCGTGGGACTCCAAGCGGTGGGCGGGCGGCGCGAACATCATGCGCCGTTGTCGGCACGGATGTTCTACAACGGACAAACGTGGTGTGCGGTTCGATCGTGACCCATCAAGCGTCGTGCATGGATCCCGTCGGCTTCCGCGTCGCACGCTCGCCGCCATCGACGAGCGCCGCCGCCGCCCCCCGCCCCGCCAGGTAACCCGTCGCCCACGCCCACTGGAAGTTGAACCCACCGATTCGCCCGTCGACGTCGAGCATCTCGCCCACCAGGTGCAGTCCCGGCGCGCGGCGCGAGCCCATCGTGCGGTGGTCGACCTCGGCCAGCGGCACGCCGCCCGCCGTCACCTCGGCGAAGTCCCAGCCGCGATCGCCGATCACCGGCAGCGACAGCGCACCGAGGGCGATGGACAGCGCGCGGCGGTCGGTCTTCGTCAGCTCCGACAGCCGTGTCGTCGCGTCGACGCCCGCATGCAGGCACAGCCGTCGCGCCAAGCGATCCGGCAGCATGCCGCCGAGGACCGCGCCGACCGGCCGCCCACCCTCGCGCCGCGCCGCGGCCGCAAGCCAGCCGTCGGCGCCGTGCGCATCGTGGCATGCGACGGTCGAGTGGGCGCCGGTATCAGCGCCGGCGACGGGCAGGACGCCGCAGCGCAGCTCGACCGACTTCGCGCTCTCCCGCGCCGCCAGCCAGTGCCGGCTGGCGTCGAGGACGACCGGACCGCTGATGCCGAAGTGCGTCCACAGCAGGCTGCCGGCGCGCCGGTCGACGACCTTGCCGTCGGCCACCGTCGTCAGCTCGGCGGGGTGCGAGACGCCCGACAGCTCGGCGTGCCAGAAGGCGCCGTCGAGCACGAGCGGTACGAGCGCCGGAAACGTCGGTGTGACGGTATGGCCGAGCCGCGCGGCGATCGCCCACCCGCCGCCGTCCGAGCCCGTGCGCGGCAGCGAGCGACCGCCGGTGGCCAGGATGACGCGGCGGGCGACGAGCGTGTCTTCGCCGATCGCGAGCGCGAAGCCGTCCGCCGCGGGATCGACGTGATCGACGTGATTGACATGGCCGACGTGGCCGACGTGGCCGCCGTCGTTGTTGGGCCGTACGTCGTCCACGCGCGACCGCGTCCGGATCTCGATGCCGAGCGCCGCCGCTCGTCCCAACAGCGCATCGAGGACCGTCGCCGCGCGGTCCGTCGTCGGGAAGAGCTTGCCGGTCGGCTCGGCCTTGAGGGCGACGCCGAGCGATGCGAACCATCGGACGGCGGCGCCGGTGTCGAAGGATGCGAGGACGTTGCGGACCGTCGGCCGTGGGCCGCCGTTGAAGTCGTCGACGGTGGCGCCGGCGTGGGTGACGTTGCACCGGCCGCCGCCGCTGATGAGGATCTTCGTTCCCACCTTGGCCGCCCCGTCCAGCACGACGATGCGCAGCGCGCCGCCCAGCTCGCCGCCCAGCTCGGCGGCGCGCTCGGCGGCGAAGAGGGCCGCGGCGAGGCCGGCGGCGCCGGCACCGATGACGGCGATGTCGACGGTGTCGGCGCGGGCGGTGGTGGACCGACTCATGCGGCGGAAGCGAACATGGATCGCGACGCCGGGGAACGGCGGTCATATCGACGGATTCGCAAGCGTATGATCATGACCACATCTTACTGGTCATCTTGCCCGTCGGTGCTTCCGAGGGGGTTCCGCCGATGTTCCATCCCCGCCGCAGCCAAGCCGCCGCCCTCGCGACGTTGGTCCTCACGGCCGTCGTGCCGCCCACCCGCGCCTCGATCGCCGTGGCCGACGACCTCGCTCCCGCCCCCCGCCTCTTGTCCACGGGCCAAGCCTGGGGCTATGTCGGCAACCGCGGCGAGCGCGCCGACGGCAACGGCGACGACGGCGACGTCGTGCGCGGCCGGGCGGCCGAGTGGTCGTTCGCCGACGTCGTGACGCCGACGACGCAAGCCGAGAACGTCGCGCTGGATCGCAACACCGGCCTCATCTGGCTGCGCCGGCCGGGCCTGCTGGACGGCGACGACGGCACCGGCGTCCGCGGCAACGTCCGCTTCGACGTGCCGATGGGCTGGCAGGGCGCACTCGATGCGGCGCGCGACCTCGTCTACGCCGGCTTCGACGACTGGCGGTTGCCGAACGTCGACGAGCTCGAGACGATCACCGACTTCAGCCGTCAGGCGCTCGCCCTCGACCCGCTCGTCTTCGGCGCCCCGCGCGACGGCGAGAGCACGTACGTCTGGTCGTCGACGACGGACCCGATGGCGGCGGCCGAGGCGTACTACCTGAACACGTTCGACGGCCACATCTACCCGTGGGACAAGTCGTGGACGTTCGCCGCCCACCCCGTCCGCACCGCCGCCGCCGCCGACCCCGTGGCCATCTTCCGCACCGGCCAGACGAAGAGCTATCGCGGCAACGGCGGCGACGAGGGACCGGGCAATGCCGACGACGGCGCGCTGCGGTTCGGCCTGGCCTCGGACTATGCGTACGCCGACGACGGCACGATCGACACGCCGGACGAGAACGTCGTCCTCGACCGCGCCACCGCCCTGCAGTGGATCCGCAACCCGCGCGTCGTCGTCGACGACCGCGGCGGCGCCGTCGATGCCTTCGCGCGGCCGGTCGACTGGCAATCCGCCGTCGCCCTCTGCCGCGGTCTGGCATACGACGGCCGCGACGACTGGCGCCTGCCGAACATCCGGGAGCTGTGGTCCCTTGCCCGGCCCGGCGACCCGGCCGGCCTGTTCGACGCCGCCGCCTTCCCCGGCGCGCCCGCGTCGCCGGACCGCGAGCACCCGTTCGTCTGGTGGTCGTCGACGACGACGGCCGGCGATCACCCGTCCGCGCCGGCCGCCGACCGGGCGTGGTACCTCAGCACCGCATTCCCGGTTTTGCGACACCACGTGGGCCCGGAGTTTCAGCCGCCCAAGAGCCGCCCCGGCTACGTGCGCTGCGTGCGCGACGCGGCCCCCGACATCGTCCCCGCACTCTGGCGCCCGGCCGTCCGCTCCGCCGCCGACTGGAACGCGCTGACCATCGCCGTCGATCGCCCGGACGTCTGGCGTGAGGGCAAGTGGCTGGCCGCCGCCGCGCCGGACGCCGAGGCGCCGTTCGACATCGCCTTTCAGGACGCGAGCCGCTTCCCGCTTCACCTCGACTTCCTGCGCGCCGCGTTTCCCGCGCGCTACGGCGGGCTGGACCCCGTCGAGTACACCGCCATCGCCGCCCACCGTGCCACCCGCCGCCTGCTGGCCGGCGGCCTGCGCAGCTTCGGCGGCCCCGACGGAACACCCGTGTACGGCTTCGACGTCTGGACCGCGGACGGCGAGCCGGCCGAGCTGCTGACCCTCGACGAGACGCTGGCTCTCCACCGCCGCCTCGCCCGTGCCTTCCGGCGCCGCCCGCTCGTCTACGCGCCGACGCAGCCGGACGCCGTCGCCCTCGCCCGCACCTGGGCGCATCCGGGCCTGCCGATCGGCTTCCCGAGCGCGCCGCCGCCGGTGTCGTTCGAGGCCTACACCCGCGGCATCGCCTACGGCACCGTCCGCCGCCTGACGGTCGACGACCTCGTCGGTGCCGTGGCCGCCGGGACGCTGTCCTGGCAGGACGTCGTCATCCTCGACCGCGCGCCGACGGACATCGACGTCGTCTTGGCCGGCGTCGTGACCGGGGCGCGGCAGGGGCCGCTGTCGCACCTGAACGTCCGGCTCGGCCGGCGCGGGACCCCGAACGCATACGTCGCCGATGCGCACGCGGCGTTCGCACCCCATGACGGCCGGCTCGTCCGCCTCGAGGTCGATGCCGCCGGCTACCGGGTCGTGTCGGACGTCACGGCGGCCGAGGCGAGCGCGTGGTGGGCTGCCCATCGCCCGCCGCCGGTCTCCGTCGTCGCGCCCGACGTCGACCACGACGGCCTCGACGGCTTGGCGACGATCGCCGCCGGCGACGTGATCACGGATCCGCTGCGCACCGCCACGCGCCGCTTCGGCGGCAAGGCGGCGAACCTGGCGCGCCTGTACGCGTTCCTGCCGGATGAGCACGAAGTGCCCGGCTTCGGCATCCCGTTCCGCCACTACGACCGCTACGTCCGCACGAACACGATGCCCGACCCGCGCACCCCCGGCGGCCCGCCCCTGCCCTACGCCGACGTCCTGGCCGCGCTCCATGCCGACCCGCGCTTCATGGCCGACCCCGCCTACCGCGCCCCGCTCCTGGGCGCCGTCCACGACGCGCTGGACGACGACGGCGCGATCGACGCGGCCCTCGTCGCCGCGCTGGCCGCGCGGATCGATGCCGTCTTCTCTCCGGGCGTCATGGTCCGCTTCCGGTCCTCGTCCAATGCCGAGGACGGCGTGGCGTTCAACGGTGCCGGACTGTACGACTCGACGTCCGTCTGCGTCGCCGACTCGCTCGACGCCGACAAGGCCGGCCCGTCGCGCTGCGATCCGAACCAGCCCAAGGAGCGGACGATCGAGCGCGGCCTGCGCACCGTCTGGGCCAGCCTCTGGAACCCGCGCGCCTGGTCCGAGCGCACGTACTACGGCATCGACCCTGCCCGCGTGGCGATGGCGATCCTGGTCACGCCCGCCTTCCCGGACGAGCGGGCGAACGGCGTCGCGTTCACCGGCGATCCGAGCGGCGGGCCGTCCGGCGACGGGGACCGGGATCCCGACCGCGGCGAGATGATCGTGAACGCCCAGGACGGCGACGCCAGCGTCGTCCTGCCGGAGAGCGGGGACCTGCCGGAGCGGGACATCATCACGTATGCGGGCGGCGCCGTGACCGGCATCCGCCGCGTCCAGCCCTCCAGCCGCGTGCCGCCCGGCACGCACGTGATCGATGACGACGAGCTGCGGCAGCTGGGCGCGCTGCTCCTGCTGGCCAAGGAGCGCCTGCCCGTCGACAGCGCTGGCGTCGACCCCGACAGCATCCTGCTCGACGTCGAGTGGAAGATCCGCCGCGGCGACAACGCGCTCCTCCTCAAGCAGATCCGCCCGTTCGTCGCCGCGTCGACCGCGCCGGCGGCGCCGGAGCTGCACGTGATCGTCCCCGAGGCGCTGCAGCTGTGCACGATGTGGCGCCCGTCGTCGCCGCCGCTGGTCGAGTACGCCGCCAAGCGCGTCCTCGACTTGGCGGCGGGTGATGCGTCCGTGCCGCTGACCGCGACGCACGGCACGCACGACCTGTTCCGCGCGCTCGCGGACGGGCGCGACGGCACGCCGGCCGCGGCGGATGGGCCGGGCGAGGTGACGCTCGCCGACGATGCCGGCCGACCGGGCTTCCGCCGCGTCCAGCTGTTGCGCACCTTCCGGCTGGGCGACGCGCGCTTCGAGGCGCGGTTGTACCTGTACGACGTCCGTGCCGACGCGTCGTACGTCGTTCGCCTGGACGGCGACGCCCTCACCGCCGGCAACGTCGTCCTCACGCTGGCCGACATCACCGCCGGCCCCGACGCCGCTCCCGAGCAGATCCTCGGTCCGTGCGGCCTGCCCGTCCTGCCCCGCCAGCGCTACGACGTGCGCCTGGCGGACGGCGGCCGGGTGTCGCTCATGCTCCGCAAGGGCCGCGGGTTCTTCAGCTATCGCTGGGCAACGCTGATCGGTGCCGTCGTCGATGTCCCGGACGGCCGCGCGGAGGTGCGCGACCTGCGGCGGCTGGTCTACAGCGCGATGCGGCACAACTGGTCGGAGCGACTGATGGCCGTCTTCGAGACGCCGCTCGGACCCGGTGGCGCGATCCACGGCATCGAGATCGCCCAGGACGGGACGAATCCGGGGGACGGGACGTACACGGCGGTGTATCTCGATGCGGACCTGCAGCCGCTGCGGACGGTCGGAGTCGTCGGGCTGACGATCGCGGCGCTGCCGCCGGGAGGCGGGGACCACCAGATCGCCCTGCCGTGGGTATTTGCCCTTCGGCCATAGTCTCCGGTCCACGCGCCGTCGATCGCGACCGGCGGCCGGGGTACCCGCCCGGTCCGTCCGCCCCTCCCGCTTCAGACTGTCGGTTGACACCGCTCCCCGTCGGGGCCTAACGTCCGGCGGCCTGTCGCCGTCACCCGTGCGACGGCCGCTTGCGCCGCACATCGCCATTCCCAAGGACGCAGAACGATGTCCATCGCCCGCCGTGCCCGCCCCTCGCTGACCGTCGCCGCCGCGCTCGTCGTGTGGGCCGGAGCGTTCACGATGACCTTGTCGGCCACCAGCCGGGCACAGAGCGGCCACGACGTGCGACGGGCACCCGCGCAGGACCCCGAGACCGAGACGGCCGTCGCGGCCTCAACGGCGGCAACCTCGACCGTGCCCCACACGGAACCGCCACCGACCGCGACCGAGACGAACACGGTGCCGCCGCCGCCGACCCGGACGGCGACCGCGACGAAGACGCCCGCCCCCGCCTACCTGCCTCTGGCGCTCCGCCACGACCCGCCGCAGCCGTACAAGCCGGTGCTCCGTCCGATCGTCAACCCGGAGGAAGACGGCGACTACACCGTCGAGTGGGGCGAGTCCCTCCTCGCTAGGCGCTACGAGCTCCAAGAGGACGACGATCCGGCGTTCGGCAGTCCAACGACGGTGTACGAAGGCCCGGAGTTCCGATACGGCTGGACGGCGTCCCGGCACGTGTTCGGCACGTACCACTACCGTGTCCGCGGCGCCAACGACACGCACGTCAGCGCGTGGAGCAACATCGAGCGCACGCGGGCCTGGCCGCCGAAGGTCTTCGGTGCAGCGGCGGACGCCGACGTCAGCGACAAGTTCCCTTCCGTCCAGACCGGGAGCGACATGAGCATGTGGGCCGGCTACCACACCAAGGGTTGCCTCGACATCAACGCGACGGTCGGAATCGTGCGCAGCTTCGTGCGCTTCGACCTGAGCGCCATCCCGCCCGGCACGCCCTTCCGCCGCGCCGTGCTCAAGCTCACCGCGATCGCCGGCTGCTGGAGCACGGACATCGACGGCCAATGGCGCGACGTGACGGCCTACCGCCTGGACAAGCCGTTCGACGAGCACGGCGTGACGTGGAAGAACCGGCCGAAGGAAGGCGAGGCCGTCGGCACGGGCCGCGTGCATGCCGCGGATGACATCGTGGGTCCGATGACGATCGACGTCACCGCCATCGCCCGCCGCTGGGTCGACGGTGCGACGCCCAACAACGGCCTGCTCCTGCGCGCCCTCGAGACGAGCGACAGGCGCGCGTTCATGGTGGTGGTCTTCGGAACGCGGGAGTGGGAGGCGCCGGAAGAACGGCCGGTCCTGACGATCGATTACGACGTCGCGGCAGCCGAGCGCTCGCCGTCCCTCGCCGGTGCCGACGCGTTACGTCGCGACGACGAAGTCGAACGTTCCGGTCCGTGAACCGTCGGCTCCATCCGCCATCGCCATGACGAGCGCCTCGTCGTAGATGCCGTCCGAGGCGTTGCCAGGCTCGTCCGGAAAGTAGAGCTGCGTCGTCAGGAGCGGGCCGTCCGGCGCCTGGACGCGGACGTGGATGTGGCGCGTCCGGCCGGGGTAGGAGCCGGGCACGATCGTCGTGAGCTGCCAGCGGCCGTCGGCATCGCTGAAGTGGTGTCCGCGGAGGCGGTAGCCGGCGTTGTCGTATGCGCCGGCGTCGTCGCAGTGCCAGAAGTCGAGGATCGCGGCGGCCACCGGGCGGCAGTCCGTGTGGAGCACGCGGCCGGCGACGACGAGCGTCGTGCCGGCCATCCCGGCCTCGCGCAGGTCGGCGCGCTCCGGGCTGTCGGCCGTGAAGTACGGCCCCTCGGTTTGCGCGGGCGTCGGGTCGTCGTCATCGCCGCAGGCCGGCGTGGGCGAAAGGGGGGCGCCGGATGCGACGGCGGGCTCGGTCGGCGCGGCAGCGGCGCTCGCGGACGTCGCCTGGGCGTCGGACGCGCTGCCCGCGCTCGCATCGGCGCCTGGCGCGGCCGAACCGTCGCCGCTCGACAGCGCCGCCGGCGTTGCGGGGGATGTCCGGCCCGTGCACGCCGCGAGGACGAACGCGACCGGGCCGGCGGCGAGGAGGCGGGCGAGGAGGGTGCGGCGAGAGAGATCGGGGGATGGTTGGGTCGGGCGGGACAGCGAAGGGCTGGTCATCGGGAACTCCATGGGAAACGGATCGGCCCGCCGGCCGGGGTGGACAGGCGTGAAGACGCGGGACGGTTCGGCAATCATGGCACAGGGATGTTGGCGGTGCATTGCCGCGTTGTGGCCGAACGTCAACCGTGTGCAATGCGCGTGGCCGCGCCGTTACGGCCGCTTCACGTCGTCCCCGGGGCGCTGCCGCCCCGCAGCCAGCCAATACGTGTGCAGTGCCGCTCCGGTGCCGAGCCCGACGACGGCCTTGATCCACGTCGGCAGCGCGCTCGGGCTGACGAAGCCTTCGATCAGGCCGGCGCCCACCAACAGCGGCGCGCAGCCGAGCACGAGCAGCGCGGCGTCGCGGGCCCGGTCGGACAGCGCGTCGACGCGGCGGCGGAGGCCGGGGCGGAGGATCGCATCGCCCATGAACAGCCCGGCCCCGCCGGCGGCGAAGATGACGGAGAGCTCGACCGGCCCGTGGCCGGCGATGAAGTCCAGGAGGCGCGGCGCCATGCCGTGGTGGTGCAGCAGCCCGAAGATGCCGCCGATCAGCAAGCCGTTCTGGACCATGACCCAGACCGTCAGCAGCCCGAGCAGGATGCCGCCGCCGAACGCTTTGAACGTCACGCTGATGTTGTTCGTCAGGATCCCGCTGGCGGCCGCGGATCGCATCGCCGGTGTGATCTCGGTCCACATCTCGCCGCGCTCGACCTGCTCGATCAGCGGCATCATCCCGTCCCCGAACAGGAGCAACAGGACATCGGTGTCCTGCCGGATGAGGAGGAAGGCGATGACGGCCGGGATGGCGAACAGGAGGAAGGCGGCGGCGGTGAAGGGCAGGATGCGGCGGTATAATCGCGGAAAGCCGTGGTGGTAGAAGTCGACGACGGCTTGGCGGGAAAGCGGTGCGCTGCGGTACACGCGGGCGTGGGCGCGGGCGACGAGGCCGTTGAGGTACATCGCCAGCGGCGTGTCCGGCTGATCGCGGCGCACGAGGGCCAGATCGGCCGTGGCGCGCCGGTAGAGGGCGCCGAGGCGGTCGATATCGGCCGGGCCGAGGGCGCCGAGGCGGCGGTCGGCGCGGTTGATCAGGTCCTCGAGGGCCAGCCAGTCGGCTTGGCGGCTTGTGGCGAACGGCGGGCGGGCGGGCACGGGCGACCTCGGGGCACGGCGACGGCCTGACAGGCGGTCGACAAGGCGGACAGGGCGAACGGATGAGCGAACGATCGAACACGGAACCGATCGATGCCGTCCTGCGGGCGGATTATACGGTCGAGACACCGGAGAGCGTCGCCTTCGGGTACCCCGTGGCGGGCATCGGCAGCCGGTTCATCGGCGCCCTCGTCGACACGGCGGCGCTGGCCGGCGGGATCGGGGCGCTCGGGTGCGGCGTGCTGGCGTTCGCGTTGGCCGTGGCGGACGAAGCGCCGGCCGGCGGGACGGCTTCGGCCGGCGATGCGGCCGCGGATTGGGTCGTCGGGGCGGTGTTCGCCGTCGCCGCGCTCGTGCTCTTCCTCATCGTCTGGGGCTACTACATCGTCTTCGAGACGCTCTGGGACGGCCAGACACCCGGCAAGCGCGTGGCCGGCACGCGCGTCGTCCGGCTGGACGGCGGCGCTGCCGGCTTCCGTGAGGCGGTCGTGCGCAACCTGGTCCGCTTTGCCGACTTCCTGCCGATCGGCTACGGCTTCGGCTTGATCGTCCTGTTCGCCGACCGACACACGCGGCGGCTGGGCGATCTGGCGGCCGGCACGGTCGTCATCCGCGAGCAGCAGCGCGTGACGTGGCGCGACATCGCTGTCGACCCGAACACCCCGGCCGAACCCAAGTCGTAAGGACGCTGCCGCCGACTCATTGCCGACGCGATGCGCCGGCCATCGATCAGACCGTGATCCGCGTCCCGTCGAACTTCGTGAACGTCCAGCCGAGGAACTTCTCGCGCAGGAGCATCTTCTCTTCGCGCAGGAACCGGATGGCAATGTCCTCGCCCAGTTTGAGCGACTCGGTGGCATCCGACCGCCAATGCACGCCGGCGATGTTCCGGCCGATGGCGACGTTGCTGGCCAGCTTGTTCAGCTCGCCGCCGACGGTCAGCGCCGGGCCGGCGTACGGCTCGAGGCTCAGGCCGTCGGGCGCGGCGACGACCGGGTTCGGGAGGACCCAGTTCTCGTCGAAGAACGCCTTGAGCAGCGTCACGCACGCGCCGGCGACGGTGGCGTGGCCGGCGCCGTAGGCCGGGTGGGCCGGGCTGCCCTCCGGGAAAGCCATCGGCAGGAGGTAGGTGCCGTGGCGGCTGAACGCCTGCATGACCGCGTCCGAGTTCAGGACGTCGTTGTGCACCGGGTAGGCCGCGGTGCCTGTGAGGCGGTGGTGGACGCGGCCGGCGAACGCTTCGGGCCGCAGCCGGCGGTGGACGTACCACTTCTGGTGCCACACCGTCTCGAGTGCCGGCTTGGCGACCGCCGCCAAAATGCTGGCGAAGTAAGGCGGTCCGAGCGTCCCGAACCCGCACATCGTCCGCGAAAGCCGATACGGATCGTTGGTATTCGTCGGGGCGCCAAGGCCGAACAGGATCAACATCGCGTTGAAGTAGGCCTGGTAGAGCACGTCGATGTGCACCCACTCTGAGAGGTCGCGTCCGTTGCGGATGTAACGCGGAGTGGGGTCAAGCTGCGCAGGCAGCGGCGGTGGTGCACCACGTTGGATGGCCAGCCAATCGGCATAGCTCGTCATGAAATCGACGCCGGGCTGCATCGTACGCATCCTGCGGTCGATGCTCTCAGCGCCGAACCGGGTGTCGAGCCACATGAACTGGCTGATGTACGGACCGGTGAGATCGCCGGCGGTCAATCCGCGGAAGAGCGTTGCGGGCGTGACGGCTCCGCCCTGCTTCGGTCCACGGAAGTCCGACATTCGGGACAAGTCGGTGGCGGCAGCGGCGGCGTTACCGTCGGCCGCATATTCCGTGAACGACACGTCACGCAGCAGCGCCATCCAGTAGTTCTCGACGATCTCGCCAGCGTTTTCGGCACTGGCGAAGGTCGGTGCGGCGCGCTGGGTCATGCACCCCGGATCTCCGCCCTCGAGCACGTAGGCGATGCCTGCGAGCGGGTTCTTGAAGAGCAGCGGACCGCCCATCGGTATGTTTTCCCAGTCCTGCCAGCTACCGCTGTCGAGTGCCTTGAGGTAGGCGGTATAGGTCGGCAGCGACACCTCGCCGAGATTGTTGTGCGGCATGCCCTTGGTGAAGCTGCCGATCCGGGTCGGATAGCGCGCCTCGTCACCGTTGTTCGTCTGCTTGGGATCCGGAATCCGTGACTGGTTCGCCGCGGCAAGCCTCATGTTGTAGGCCAACTGGCTGCGCCGGGCGCCGTTCGTGTTGTAGCGCTGTGCGAACACGCGCTGCGGGCCATGGCCGGTGGTGGCGGCCACGCCGGCCGCGGCGGCGGCGATGCCGAGCTTCAGGACGTCGCGGCGCGTCCGGGCGGCGGGCGGGGAGGTGGGGTGACCCGTGCCGTCGGTGGGGAGAAGGCGGTCGTCCATGGGGCGCATTCCTTGCAGCAGAGCGAACGGAACGCACCGAGCCGCGCATGGACGCAAAGCTGCGACCTCGCGACCGCGATGTGCCCCCAGTTTAACGGGGGCGTCGCGGCGCGGATACGGCCCGCGCGGGTGGCTGATCGCCGCAGGCGACGGTCACCCCGCCCTGTCGGCGATCTCTCGGGGCCGCCACACCGCCACGAGCCGCCCTTCGACCGCCTCGCCAAGATCCGGCCAGCGGTCGATCGGCAGCTCGATCACGGCGACCGCCGCCGTCGGCATGTCCTCATCCTGGTCGACGAGCTCGGATACGACGAGCGACACCGTCGGACTGTGGCCGACGATGAGTGCCACCGCGACGTCGTCGGCCAGCCGCGCCAGCTCGGCCACGTAGTCCTCGACGTCGCCGCCGTACAGCGAACCGCGGACGATCGGCGCATGGGCGCCGGTCTCGGCGGCCACGTGATCGGCCGTCGCGTGCGCGCGAGCCGCGCTCGAGCACAGGATGACGTCGGGCTCGAGGTCGTGCGCCGCCAGCCAGCGCCCCATCCGCGGCGCGTCGCGTTCGCCGCGCTCGTTCAGCGGCCGGTCGTGATCGGACAGGCGCGCGTTCGTCCAACTGGACTTGGCATGTCGCATGACCAACAACGTCCGCACGATCTCGCGCCCCCCCGGTCGTGTCCGGCCTCGCTACGGCGCCGTTTCCGCCGTCGCCGCCGTCTCGGTTGCACTTGCCTCGCCTTCCGCCACCACGTCGCCGCCGAAGCCGGCCGAGCCGATCGCCCCGGCGTCGATCTCGACCCGCCCCGTCATCCCGGCGTACACCGCCAGGTCGCTGTCATCGAGGTCGAGCCAGACCTTGAAGACCACGCCGCCCGCGGCGTCAACCGTGCCGCCGGGGGCGATGTGCCGAACGGTGGCCGAGAGCGTGCGGTCCGGGTAGGCCGTCAGCGTGACCGACGCCTTCGCGCCCTCGCGCACGTCGCCGACATAGCGCTCGCTCAGGTTGCTCGTCACGAACAGGAGCGGCGATGTTCGGACCACCGTCATGGCCGGCCCGGTGACCGCCTGCGCGCCGGCGGCGACGTTGACCGTCAGGACGGCGCCGTCGAAGGGCGCCTTGATCTCGGCGCGGGCGAGCGCATCGCGTGCCTGTGCCAGCCCGACCTGCGCCTGCCGCAGACGGGCCCGAGCGACGCTCGCGTCGTCGGCCGCGGTCGCCTCGACGGTGCGCAGGTTGATCTCGGCGACGCGCACCGTGGCCTCCGACGCCTGGACGAGCGCCTTGGCGGCGTCGCACTCGGCCGTGATGCCGGAGTCGTTATCCCCTCGATCGCGGTTCGGGTCGTTCTCCGCCCTGACCTTGGCCAGCTGACACTGGCCGTCGCGGCTGATCTGTTGCGACCAGAGCTGGTTCTTGGCCCGCTCGAGGTCCTGGCGCGCCGTATCGAGGGCCGCGCCGCTCTGCGCCTTCTTCAGTGCCGCCGAAGCCGCCGCCACCTCGGCCTCGCCGCCGGCGATCTCGAGATCGAACGGCGCCGTGTCCATCCGCGCCAGCACGTCCCCTTCGGCGATCGCCTGGCCCTCGTGAACGAAAACCTCGCGCACGATGCCAGGCTTCGGGAAGGCGAGCGTCTGCGGCGGTTCCGGCAGCTCGAGCGCCCCGTCGGCGGTGACGACGCGGCTCACGCCGCGCTCGATGGACCGCGACGCGACCGTCGTGGCTCGGACGCCGGGGGTACCGGGTCCGGGAAGCGCCGTGGCCGCGACGAGCGTGCCGGCCGCGCCGACCGCGCCGGGCGGTTGCGAGGCCGGGCGGTCGCCGGTGCATGCGGTCGTTGCCGCCGCGAGGGCGACGGCACAAAAAGCCAACCGATTGTGGTTCATTACAGCGTCCTCAGGATCGCGATCGCCGGCCGCTTGCGGTAGCCGTGCGTGGCCCAGGTGGCCGAAACCAAGCTCGCCAGGATCATCAGGACGAGCATCGCCGGCACAACGATGACGTCCATCGCGAAGTGTGTCGGCAGCTCGTTGCGGAAGCCCTCCGACATGCGAAGGGCGTAGGCCAGGAGGACGCCCGCCGTGACGCCGGTCAGCGTCGCCGAGAGCGTCATGATCATCGCCTCGCCGACGAAGACGCCCAGCAGGTGCCGCCCGGGCGTGCCGATCGCTTTCATCATCCCGATCTCGCCGCGGCGGCCGTAGATCGAGACGTAGATCACCGCGAAGACGCCGAACACGGCCAGCACGCTCGTCAGGGCGGTCAGGACGATGAGGAAGAGCTGGCCGGTCTTCGATTCCTCGCGGATCGTCTGGACGGTCTCGGCCGTGCTGTCGATCGTCAGGTCGTTCTGCGTGGCGTAGCGCAGCCGGAGGTCGCTCGTCAGCTGCTGCTCGTCGATGCCGGGGCCGTGCGTGGCGAACAGGCGGCGGACGATCGGGGTCTTCCTGTCCGGCGGACCGAGCTGCGGGTCGTTGGCGAGGATGCGGAACGACTCGAGGCCCATGAGGACCGAGCAGTCGCCGCCCCAGACGGCCGTCTGCTTGGCCGTGAAGTTCCCGACGCCGCCGATCCGCTTGGCGACGCCGACGATCGTCATCGGCACCTCGTGGTCCCGCCCGCCGCCGACGATGACGAGCTCATCGCCGACCCCGAGGTCTAGATACGTTGCCAGCGCCGCGCCGATGACGATCGTGTTCGGCTCGCCGACCACGCGGGCGACGGCCGAATCGTCGCCCGCGACCATCTCGATCGCCTCCGGGTAGAGCACGGGGCGGAGGTCGGCATCCACGCCGAGGGCGCGCACGTTGGCGTCGCGCAGCCCGACGCCGTCCTTGACGCGCGTCCGGAACTCGTACGTCAGCGCAGCCGTCGCGCCGAAGTCGGCATCGGAGCGCACCTCGTTCAGGAGCTCGGGCCGGAAATTGCTCACCGCCGCCTGGTTGGGGTCGACGCTGGCGCCGCCGGCTCGACCGACGAACGTCCACGCCGGCCAGACGACGAACGGCGCGCCGCCCGTCAACCGCTGGTCCGTGTCCGTGTTCGCGATGCCGAGCGCCAGCGACGTGCTGAGGAACGCCGGCAGGGTCGCGCTCATGACGATCATCAGCGAGATCAGCGTGTTGCGCACCTTGCCGCGAAACGTCGTCCGCTGCACGAAGTAACCGATGCGCGGCGCGAAGCGCTTGAGGACGAAGACGAGCAGCCGCTCGAACGGCAGGATGACGATGTAGAAGACGAGCGCGGCGCCGACGATCAGGCTCAGCAGCGACCCGAAGATCAGCGCGGACAGCACCCACAGGATGCCGAAGTCGAACGCCAGCGGGAAGACGAAGAACACGAGCGCGGGGTAGGTCAGGACGACGAGCCCGCGGCCCGAAACCTTGAAGTCCGGCCGCCGCTCGCGCAGCTTCGCCAGGTCCTCGAGCCCGAGGCCGTCGGCCACGCCGGGGTTGATCGCGTGGGTGATCTTCGTCGTGGCCGCCTTGTGCGCCGGCGCCCACGTGGAGAGGGCGAGCACGAGGAACGCCGTGATCACGCTGATCGTGATCGCCCGGACGCTCACGAGCGGCAGGTCGGCCACGGTCTCGCCGGCGCGGCCGGCGATGAAGGGCGCGATCGCCAGGTTGTTCACCGCCTGTCCGACGACGAGCCCGAGCCCGATGCCGAGGCTGCCGACCGCCGCCACCTCGGCCGCGACGATGTTGAACAGATGCGTTCGCGGCGCCCCGAGGATGCGCAGGATCGCCATTTCGCGCGTCTGCTCCTGCACGTTCGTCATGATCAGGGTGCGGATGAGCATGCCGACGACGGACAGGCTGAGGACGCCGTACATCGTGATGAGGGATTGCCAAAAAATGAAGGCGTTCGCGCCGTCGATGACGGCCCGCGGCCGCGGCATGAGGTACACCCAGTCCGCGTCGCCGAGTTTGGCGCGTACGTCGTCCGTGACGGCGCGGGTGCGGAACGCCGAGCGCTGCGGATCGCGCGAGTCATACAGGCTGCGGTCATAGTCGACGGCGATCCGCTCGGAAAGCTGGCCGAGGCCGAAGCGCTCCTGCAGGGCCGCGAGGTCGACGAGCACGCCCTCGTTGCCGTCCTGCCCGGTCACGCCGCGCTGCGTCGCGATCGCCCGGACCGTCCACGTGCCCGTCGTTCGGCGGCGTGACGCGCCCTCGTCGGGTGCGCGTCCCTTGAGGCGGCTCGGCGGCGGCGCGTACTGGATCTCCACCGCGTCGCCGACCTTCAACCCGAGCACATCGGCCGTCTGTTGCAGGATGATCGCGCCCGGAATGCCGTCCCGAACGGCGACGTCGGCCGTGCCCTCCTCGACCTCGATGTCGCCGAGCGTGTCGTCGGCGCGGCGGGCGACCATGAGCGTGTCGCCGCGCTTGTCGCCGGCGATGAGCGTAACCGTGCCCTGGATGCGGGGCAACGCGGTGCGGACGCCTGGCACCGCGGCCAGCGTCGTCAGCGTTTCGGCGGGATCGAACAGTCGGTTGGGTGCCGTCTCGGGCCGGCTGAGGATGAGGTCGAAGTCGCCCACCTTGCCCGAAACGCTGCCGGCGTAGAAACGGCGGTAGCTCTCGACCGTCGCGTTCAGCGCCACCAGCGTGCCGACGCCGACGATCAGGCTCAGGACCATCAGGATCGTCCGCACCTTCCGGCGCCAGAGGTTGCGCCGGATGTAGGTCATGATCATCGCGAGCGCTCGGCGACGGGAGCGGTGCGTGCGTACGGCGCCGACGAGGGCGACCCCGCACCGTCGTGGTCCGGCGCGTCGGCCGCGACGGCGTCGTTGCCGTGTGCCGCGTGCCGGCCGCCGGCGCGGTGGATCGCGCTGGCGGCCTCGTCGACGATGCGGCCGTCCAGCATGTGGACGGTGTAGTCGGCGAACTCGGCCATGCGCGGGTCGTGCGTGACGTAGACGATCGTCTTGCCCTGCCTGTCCTTCAGGTCGCGAACGAGCGTCATGATCTCGAAGCCCGTCGCGCTGTCGAGGTCGCCGGTCATCTCGTCGCCGATGACGATCGCCGGGTCGTTGGCCAGGGCGCGGGCGATGGCGACGCGCTGCTGCTGGCCGCCCGAGAGCTCGCTCGGGTAGTGCTCCATGCGGTCGCCGAGGCCGACCGAGGTCAGGAGGGCCTCGGCGCGCGCCTTGCGCTCGCGGCGCGGCCACTTGCCGAGGAGGACCATCGGCGCTTCGACGTTCTCGAGCGCGGTGAAGTTGGACAGCAGGTTGAACGTCTGGAAGACGAAGCCCATCGTCGCCAGACGAAGCTGCGCCAGGCCCTCCTCCTTCATGGACACGATGTTGTGGCCGTCGATCGTCACGTGGCCGCGGCCGGGCGAATCGAGGCCGCCGGTGATGTTCAGCAGTGTCGTCTTGCCGGAGCCGCTCGGGCCCATCAGGCAGACCATCTCGCCGCGGCGGATGTCCAGGGAGACGCCGCGCAGGGCCGGGACGGCTTCCTTGCCCATGACGTAGCTCTTGTGGACGTTGTCGATCTGAATGATCACGTCCTGATGGATCACGTCGCTTTGCGGGACGACGTTGGGCATCGTGGCCTCTCTTGCTGGCAACCGTCGGCGAACGGAACGTATGACGCTGGATCGGCGGGGTCCCTTACAGACGGCACCGACGGCCGGCCCATGATCCGTCGAGGGACGACGCCGTCATATTACAGCCGTCCGCCTTGTGCTACGCTTGCCCGGCGTCTTCGCCCGCCCGCAGGAGTGCCGCCGATGCCGCCGGAACCCGATCCGACCTCGACGCCCGTCCGTCGCACGCTGGCGCTCAGTTCGGCCATGGAGGACTACGTCCGGGCGATCTACGTCCGCGGCGGCGATGAGGCGGCCGTGATGACGACGGCCCTCGCGCGCGACCTCGATGTGGCGCCGGCGTCCGTGACGGGGATGGTGAAGCGCCTCCACGCGATGGGCCTCGTGCACCACGAACGCTACGCCGGCGTGCAGCTGACGGACATCGGCCGCAAGGTGGCGCTCGAGATCGTGCGCCACCACCGGCTCATCGAGACCTTCCTGGCCGAAGCGCTTGGCATCGGCTGGGACGCCGTGCACGATGAGGCGCACCGGCTCGAGCACCACATCTCCGACTCGCTCGGCGAGCGGATGGCCGACTTCCTCGGCCACCCCGAGCGCGACCCGCACGGCGCCCCGATCCCGCCGCGGGGCGGCGACTTCGTCGCGCCGCGGCACGCGCGTTTGGCCGACAGCGCGCCGGGCGCGCGCCTGATCGTCCGCGAGGTGCCCGACGAAGACGCCGCCGACCTGCGCGCCCTCGCCCTCCTCGGCATCCGCCCGGACGCCGTCATCGACGTCGTGGCGGTTGCGCTGGGCGAGGGGCCGATCACGGTTCGCGTCGCCGGCGTGGAAGGCGATGTGGCGCGCGACGTGGCGCGGCACGTGGCGGTCGATGCGGTGGCGGACGGGAATGCGGCGCCGGCACCGGCCCGCGTGTCCGACCCGCGGCGGGTGTGCGACGGGTAATCTCCGCCCCACGCCTCACGACCCGATCGCTCCCGCCCTCACCCCCACGTAGGGACAACGCATGCGTCGCCCTCGTCCATTTAACGACAACGACCCCATCGCCCTACGACACCGCCCCCAGGTCGAAGTGCGGGTTCTCGATGATCCCGATCTCATTGCCCCACGGGTCGCGCACCGTGGCCACCAGGATGCCACCGCCGACGTCCTCCGGTTCGGACGCGACGACGACGCCGAGGCCGCGCAGCCGCTTGACCGCGGCGCGCGCATCCTTCACGCCCCAGTAGGCCACCGTTCCGCCGGGGCCGGGCGCGCCGCCCGCTTCGTCCGGGTTGAGGCCGAGCTCGAAGCCGCCGACGTTGAAGCCGACGTAATACGGCTCGTCGAAGTACGGGTCACGTTCGAGGATCGCGCGGTACCACGTCTTGGCGGCGTCGATGTCCGGAACGCGGTAGAGGATCGTGCGCAGGCCGAGGATCATCGTGCTGCTCCTGAGGTGCAAATACGAACAGATGTGCTAACGATCGACGCCTATCGTAGCCCGGTCAAGGCCATCGTGCAACCACGTCGTCACGCCCTCGAAGCATCCGTCAGCCGAGGCGTCACGTCCCCCGCAGCATCACGTCCCCTGCAGCATCACGTCCGCCACAGTCGCTCCCGCAGACCCGATGCCCGCACGGACCGCCGCCCGATCGCCAGGCGGATCGTCTCGTCCGTTCCGAAGATCGTGACGCGCTTGCGGGCGCGGGTGACGGCGGTGTAGAGCAGCTCACGCGCGAGCAGCGGCGATCCGCCGTCGGGCAGCACGACGACGACGGCATCGAACTCCGAGCCCTGGGACTGGTGGATGCTCAGCGCGAATGCCGTCTCGTGCGGCGGCAGGCGGGCGGGGGAGAGGTCGCGCAGCCGGCCGTCCGGCATGCGGAAGAAGGCGCGCCGCGCACCGTCGTCGGGCCGGCGGGCGACGATCCCGATGTCGCCGTTGAACAGGTCGATCGCGTAGTCGTTCCGGCGGACGATGATCGCGCGGGCGATGTTGCCCGTGGGCTCCATGGCGGCGTGAGGCATGCCGGCCAGCGCCGCGACGATGCGGTCGTTCAGCGACTCGACGCCGGACGGCCCGCGGCGGTGGGCGCACAGCACCCGAAAGGACTCGAGGGCATCGAGCTGTCCGGCCGGATCGGCCGCCTGCACCGCCGGGCCATAGCCGGCGACGACGGCATCCCGCAGCGCGGCCGACAACCGCCCGTCGTGCCCGACCGGCGGCGTGGTGAACCGCGCCGCGTCGGGCGCGCCGGGATCGTCGAGCAGCGCCAGGGCGGCGTCGGCGTCGCCGGCGTGGATCGCGCGTGCCAGCCGGCCGATCCCGCTGGCGGCGCCGAAGCGCCGGCTGCGCGTCAGGAGGACGACGCTCGCGGCGAGTGGGGAACGGGTGCGCGGCGCCGCGACGGTCTCGTCCGGTGCCGTGGAGCGGGTGCGGCCGCCGAACCCGGCGGCCGCGTCGTCGGTCGACGAGGTGGACGTGACGAACGCCGCGAACGCGTCCGCAAGCGCCGCCTGATGGGACCGCGCGCGGTCGCCGCCGCAGATGTCGCCGAGCACGGCGCCGGCATCGACGCTTGCCAGTTGGTCATGGTCGCCGAGAACGATGAGCCGCGCGGCCGGCGCGACGGCGTCGACGAGGCGTCGCATGAGCACGAGGTCGACCATCGAGGCCTCGTCGACGACGACGATGTCTGCTGCGAGCGGCCGGGCGGCATCGTGCGACCGGCGTCCGTCGCCCCGGAGGCCGAGTGCGCGGTGGATCGTCCGTGCGGCGGTGGGCAGTGCGGCCCGGATGCCTTCGTCGATCGTGAGTCCGGCCCCGGCCGTGCCGACGGCCTCGGCCAGCCGGGCGGCGGCCTTGCCGGTCGGCGCCAGCAAGTGGATGCGCGGCGGCGCAGCACCGACGGCCCTGGCCTGGCCGATGAGCAGCACCAGGATCCGCACGACCGTCGTCGTCTTGCCGGTGCCCGGCCCGCCGGAGACGACGGTGAGGGATCGCCGTGCGGCGACCCAGGCGGCGACGGCTTGGGCGTCGACCGCGGCGGCGTCCGGTGGCGGGTCGACGGAGGGGCCGGCGGGGATGGTCGCGGAGGAGGGGCCGAACAGCGCGGCGAGTGCGGTGCGGAGCGCCTCGGCGTCATGCGGCAGGTCGCCGGCGTCGGCGCGGGCCAGCAGGGCGTCGGCCAAACGGGTCTCGTGGGACCAGTATCGGCGGAGGTAAAGGCGGCCGGCGGGGACGTCGAGGACGAGGGGGGTGAGGGACGAGGGACGAGGGATCGAGGGACGAGGGACGTCGGACATCGTCGGGGCGCTGGGGTTCGCGGGGTCGTCGGGGCGGAGGGTCGTCGTGACCGGGCTGGCGGACAGGGCGGGGATCCAGGCGGCGAGCGCGGGCCATGTCAGGCCCGGGATGGGGGTGCCGTCGTCGTCCGTCACGGGCGCTCCGGCGAGGGCGGACAGGTCGGCGCAGACGTCGCCGCGGCGGATCGCCCGGCTGGCGAGCGCGATGCCGAGGGCAACACGCGGATCCGTCTCCCGGGCAAGACGGACCAGCGCCCTGGCCAACGCACCGTCCAGCGCGTCCAGCACGCCCGCCTGGGTCAGGTCCTCCACCACGGCCTCCCGTTCCGGACGTGCCGCACCCCCTTCCCGATCCGTCGTCGCGTCGTTCATCCCGTCCCCTTGGTGTCTTCCGACTCTGCCGACTCTTCTCCGACGCCCCAAGCGACCCCGACCCCTCACCCGCACCGGTCGCCCTTACCCCTCCAACACGGCCTCCAACCGCGCAACCCGCTCCTCCGTCGGCCGATCGAAGAAGACGCCGCAGCGCGGACCCAGGGCGGGATGCATGCCGCGGACGAACAGGTAGAACACGCCGCCGAACGAGTCGGCGTAGCGATAACCCGGCACGCGGCGCTGCAGGTAGCGATGGACGGCCACGGTGTACAGGTGGTACTGGAGGTAATAGTGGTGGTGCGCCATCGCGCCGGCGATGCGCTGCGGCCCGTAATCCGCCCACGTCGATCCGAGGCGGTTCGACTTCCAGTCGACGATGTACCATCGGTTGTCGACCCGGCACACCATGTCGATGAAGCCGCTCAAGTGGCCGTGCACGGCATCGAAGCCGAGCCGGCCGACGGCATCGGCGTAGCCGGGCGGCAACGCGGCGGCGTCCGCCCCGACGGCGGCTCCGTCGGCGGCTCCGCGGGTGGCCAGCGCGGCGGCGAGGTCGGCCGGTGCGAACGGGCGCCGGGCCTCATCTGCACGGCCGAGGGCGATGGGCAGGACGAACGGCATCTCGTTCAGCCGGACGCTGCGCGGCACGTCGGCCAGCGCGAAGCCGGCGGGGCCGTCGGACAGGCGGGTGGCGACGATCTCGGCCAGCGCGGCCGGCAGGACGTCCGCCGCGGCGGCGTCGATCCCGGCGCGGCGGCATGCGTCGGCGGCCACGCCCGGCCAGAGCGCGGGGTTGGTGAAGTCGATCCGCTCGAAGATGGCGTGGAGGCACGTCCCGGGGTCGGCGCCGGCGGGGAAGGCGTCCAGGGTGACGACGGCCGGCAGCGAAGCACCTGCGTTGGCAGCCGGACCGGCCGCAGGACCGGAAGCGGTCGCTGTCAACCCTCGGCCGTCGTTCGTCGCCGGTACGTTCGATTCGACCGCACCGCTCACGTCGTCGCTGCCACCTGCCTCGCCATCGTGGTCCCGCGTGGCGTCCGGGTCGGGCGGCGTGCCGCGGTAGGTGCTGACGAGGGCGGAGTAGCTCGTCCGGCGGCGGCCGCGCGGGATCCGGCCCTCGAAACGGCGGGCGGTCGGGGGACCGCCCGGGTCCGGCGCGGCGCGCCAGGGTGGGGCGGCGCCCGTCGCGAGGCCGCGGACGGCGATGGCGCCGCCGCCACGCGCGGCCGCCGCGACGAGGGCGTCGAGATCCGCTTCGAACGCGGTGGGGTCGGCGATGCGTCGGGCGACGTGCGCGATCGCGTCCTCGAGTTGGCGACGGGCGGGCAACGACGCATCGCCGTCGGCCGCGGGCGGGCGTGCGGCGCTGCCGCCCGACGCCGGCCCCGGCTGGGGAGAATCGCCGTCGCGCTTCACCGGTCCCGGCGTCGGGTGGCAGAGGCGGCCGAGGGCGCTGCGTTCCGCGCCGGCGATCGGACCCCAGACGATCCGGCAATGGTGCTTGGCGCGGGTCAGCGCCACATAGGCCAGCCGCATGTCCTCCGCGAAATCGTCGACCTCGGCCGCGTCGCGGTGCGCCTGGGCGGGCGGCGTGCCGATGTCGAGCTTCGGGCGCCGGTCGGCGGGGTCGGTGAAGCGCACCTCGGTCTCGTTGCGGCGCATGCTGCGGTACCAGAGGAACGGGCAGTACACCACGGCGTACTCCAGCCCCTTGCTGCGGTGGACGGTCACGACCTGCACGGCCTTCATGTCGCGTTCGAGCCGCAGCTGCGCGCTGTCTCCAACCGCGGCGGTCCGGGCGGCGATGTCCGTGCGCATGCGCGCCAGCCAGCCGAGCAGCGCGCGCGGACCGTGGCCGTCCGTGTGCGCCGCGCGGTGGATCAGCTCCGCCACGTGCTGCACGTTCGTCAGCCGGCGCTCGCCGTCGGGCAGCGCCAGCAGGCGCACCGCCACGCCGGACTCCTCGACGATCCGGCGATAGGCTTGGATGAACCCGGCCTGCTGCCATCGTTCGAGCCAGCCGCGGAACTTCTCGACCTCGGCTTCCCATGCCGGCTCGTCGGCCGCCAGCTCCTCAAGCCGCGCGGCATCGGCGCCGAGGATGCGGGTGGCGAGGGCGCCGCGGACGAGGCTGGCCGACCCCGGCTCGATCACCGCTGCCAGCACGCGGGCCAGCTCTGCGGCCTCGTCCGTCTCGAAGACGCTGTCGTCGCCGTGGCGCACGCTGGGGATTCCGAGTCGGTCGAGGGCGCGCTGCACGGCAGCGGCCTGCGTGTTCGTGCGCGTCAGGACGGCGATATCGCCGGGTTCGATCGGTCGCGTCGCATCGGTCGCCGCCTCGGCGGTCCGATCGCCGCTCCCCGGGCCGCGACGATCGGACGGAGGGTGTTCCATGCGCACGAGCGGCGGCGCAGCGAGGAGCGCGGCGATGTCGGTGGCCACGCGGCGCGGGACGGTGCGCTTGGCCCAGTCGCGCTGGAGCAGCCCGTCCGCGTTCGTTTCGGCGCCCGGGTCATCCGGTGAGAGGCGCAGGATCATCACGGGGGACAGCGGGGCGGTGGCGCCGGCGGTGAAGAGGCGGTTGGGGTGGTGGTGCCCGACCGGCTGGAACTGAATCCCCGGATAGACGAAAGGCTGCGGGACGCGGTCCTCCGCCCAGACCGCGTTCAGCGCCCGGACGAGCCCTTCGTCCGAGCGCCGGTTGTGCGCCAGCGTCCAGCGCCGGTCCGATCCGGCGTCCTCGGCGGCGCGCAGGTAGGCGAAGACGTCGGCGCCGCGAAAGGCGTAGATCGCCTGCTTGGGGTCGCCGATCAGGGCGAGGAAGGGCGCGCGCACGTCGTGCACGGTGCTGCCCGTTGCGGCATGCTCGGCCGACGACGGCGCGCGGGCGCCCGTTCCGAAGAGGGATCGGAAGATGCGGTACTGCACATCGTCCGTGTCCTGGAACTCGTCGATCAGCGCGGCGGCGTAGCGGGCGCGGGCGCGCGCGGCCAGGCGCGGGCCGCGGTCGCCATCGAGCGCGGCGGCGAGGTCGTGGAGGAGGTCGTCGAACGCCTGGGCGTTCGCGCGCCGGCGGCGGAGGCGCGTCTCGCGGGTCAGATACGGTGCGAGGCCGAGTCGAAGCCGCTCGCTCCACGCGGCGAGGCCGTCGGCGAGGCGGGCGTCGGCGGCGGCGAGGCGGTCGAGGGCGTCGATCAGCGGGTGGGTTGGCGGGGCGCAGCCGTCCTTGACGTGCGGCGCGATGCCGTCCGTCGTGAACCGCAGGAGCGTCGCCCGGACCGGAACGGCCGGCGGCGGTGCGTCGGATGCCAGCCAGTCGCCGATCTGATCGAGCCAGCGCGGCACGCTTCCCTTCGTGAGCGAGCGGTGCGTGAGCGCCGCGCTCGTCGAGAGCACGACCTCGGCGTCGTCGCGCCCGGCAGCGAATGCGCTGCGCGCCAGGTCCCGCGCGCCGTGCCACTCGGCGAGCGCGCGGTCGAGCCATCCGGTGTCGCTGTTCTCCGGATGGACGTTCGCAGCGACGACTTCCGAGGCGTCGGCATGCGCGCGGACAACGTGCATGCTCCCATCGCCGCCATCGCCGCCATCGCCCGGCGCGGGTACCACCTCGAGGCCGCGGGCGCCGGCGAGGGCCGTCGCCAGACGCTCCAGGGTGGCCGGCGTGACCTTGGCGGTATCGATGAGGTGGGCGACGAGGACGGGCGGGGCGGCGTAGGTCTGCGAGGCCCAGTAGTCGGCCACGATCTCGCGCTTCAGCGCCAGATCGTCGTCCGTGAGCGTTGCTTCGAAGCTCGTGCCGCTCTCGAACGCGAACTCCTGCAGCACGCGCTGGCAGAAGCTGTGGATCGTGAAGATCGGTGCGGTGTCGAAGTCCCGCAGCGCCGCGGCGAGCGCCGCGGCGTCCGCCACACCGTGGCCGGCGGCGCGGCGGACGGCCAGGTAACCCGTGAAGCCGTCGCTCGTCGCCTGCGCGTCGGTGGGCGACGCGTCCGGCCCGCGAGGCGGCGCGCCGCATGCGGCCAGCGCGCCGACGATCCGCCGGCGGATCCGGTCGCGCAGCTCGGCGGTCGCGGCGCGGGTGAACGTCACGACGAGGATCCGATCGATCGTCAGGCCGGCTTCGAGGACGAGCCGCAATACGAGCGTGGCGATCGTGTAGGTCTTGCCGGTGCCGGCGCTGGCCTCGATGAGGTGCGTGCCGTCGAGCGCCAGGCTCCACGGCTCGAGCGGCTTCATTCGGCGGCCCCGTCGGCGATGATCGCGGCCAGGATCGGGCGATACACCGCGCAGGCGATCTCTGCGAACGCGGTCTGCCAGTCGGGATCGCCGTCTTCGCCGAACGGTTCGGCGTCGCCGACGACGAGGTGCACCCATTCATCCTCGCCCTCGCCCCGTCCGCCGCCGGCGAATGCGGGCGGGTCGAAGGCGCGGCGCGCTTCGCGAAAGGCCCTGGACGCATGCACGGGCACGTCGTCCGGCGCGGCCGCGGCGAAGGCGTGCGACGCGCGGGGGAGGAACGGCAGCCAGCCCCGCAGTCCGGCCCGGTAGAGCCCGACGAGCGTCGCCAGGACGCGCTCCGGCGCCTCGACCGGCCCGAAGACGATCGTCGCCGCCCCGCCGTTGCGATCGGCGGCGGGGGGGCGGCCGATGCGGCGGCTGTGCGTGGCGGGTGGGGGGGCGCTGGGCGGAGCGGCATGGGCCGAGTGGGTGCTCGGCACGCCCAGGGAGCGCAGGGCGCACAGCACGACGTGCTCGATCCAGAGGTCCAGCGTCCTCGCGATGTCGACGCGGGCGAAGCTGCAGCGCACGAGGCCGCCGGGGCGGACGCCGGCCAGCGTGCCGACGAGGCGCGCGCCACTTCGGGCCTCGGCGACGTTCGGGAGCGCGTTTGGGACCGTGTTCGGGAGCAGGGCGGCATCGATGGGCGGCAGCTGCAGGGCGAACTCGATCGGCGGCAGGTGCGATGGGGACAGCCACGGCGCGGCGGCCGCGGCGATCGCGGCGGCCTGCGCGACGATCGGTGCGAGGGCGACGGCGCCGGGCGTGCCGATCGGCGCGATTCCGGCCGCGCGGACGCGCGCCCCGGCCGTGGCCGCGCTCCGACCGGCCAGGAGATCGCGCAGCACGGCGTCGCCGACGGCGTAGCGGCCGAGGCCGTCCAGGGCGAGGGGCTCGCGCTCTTCGAGCGGCGTCTCGTCGCCCGGGAAGGCGATGCCGAGGTGGTGGCGGAGGAGGTGGCGGGCGGGGTGGCGGAAGAAGGCGACGAGGTCGTCGAGGGCGATATCGGGTTCGTCGGCCTCGGAACCGGCGATCGCCCTCCGTCCGAGCGCCACGGCGCTCGTGACGAACGGCGTCGCGTGCGTTCGCGCGCCCACAAGGCATGCGGCGGCGGGGACGTACGCCGTGGCGTACGAGAAGAGGCGGCCGTCGCTCGGATCGTCCGTCGGCGCCTCGGCCGCGCCGGACGGCGCCGACGCCGTGAAGTAGCGCGGGCTGAACGGCTGCAGGGGGTGCCATGTCACCAGCGCGTCCGCGATGGCCGAGGCGTCGGCGGTGGTTGCGGACGCCGGGTCGAAGGCGACGAGCGCGTCGAGCAGCTCGCTGACGACGACCGATGGCGGGAAGCGGCTGTTGTCGTTCATGCTCTGGCCGTTGAACGTGACGATGAAGCGGTCGCGCGCCGCCAGCAGCGCCTCGAGGAAGAGGAACCGATCGTCGTCCCGCGCGCGGCGGTCGCCGACGCGGGGGCGGCGATGGACGAGGTCGAACGCGAACGGGCGGCCGGGGCGCGGGAAGGCGCCGTCGTTCATCCCGAGGAGGGCGACGACGCGAAACGGGATCGAGCGCATCGGCGCGAGGGCGCAGAACGTGAGGCCGCCGCTGAGGAAGCCGCGCGCGCCGTCGTCGGCATCGACAGCCTGCAGCACGTGGTCCGACACGCTGTCGAGCGTGAGATCGCCGACGAACCCGGCCGCCTCGGCTCGGTCGGCGAGGTCGTCGAGCGCGGCGCGGAGGCGGCCGTGCTGGGCGGCGGTCGCGCCGTCGTGCGCGATCGTCTCGGCCAGGAGCGCGGTCAGCGCCGTGGCCCATGCCCGTGCCGGCCGAGGCGCGACGCACGACGCGCGTGCCGCGGCGAGGTGGTCCGCGAACGCGCACAGGGCGCCGAGCGTCGGCGGCGCCGCGAGGGCGTCCAGGGCGGGCAGCACGCTGCGGAAGCAGCCGTCGGCGGTCCGCTCGAACATGCCGCCGCCGGCACCGTCGCCGGCGTCATCCCCCGGTCGTGCTTCGTCGTCCCCGCCGCCCCCGGCGTCGTCCCCCGGTCGTACTTCGATGCCCCTGACGTCCCCCTCGTCGCCGACCGCGACGCCGAGCAGCAGTCGGTCGAGCCCGAATCGCCACGTGTTCGCGTCCTCCGCGGGTTGGCCGACGCTGCGGCGATGGTCGGCGTCCGCGGCCCACCGGATGCCGGAGGCGGCTACCCAGTCGCGCACGGCCTCGAGATCGGCCGCCGGCAAGCCGAAGCGCTTGCGGACGGGCGGCAGCGCCAGCAGGTCGAGGACCTCGGCGGCCGTGAACCGTCCGCGGAGGACGTGCAGCAGCTGGCCGAACGCCTGGACGACGGCGAGCGACTCCCGGCCGGGTCGGTCGGCAATGGCGAACGGCAGTCGGCAGCCGTCGAGGCGCACGGCACCGAACACGGCATCGATGTACGGCGCGTAGCCCGCAATGTCGGGCGTGAGCACGGCGATGTCGTGCGGTGCCAGCGTTTCGTCGGCCGCGAACGCCGCGATGAGCTGGTCGCGCAGCACCTCGACTTCCCTCAGCGGGCCGTGGCAGGCGTGGACCGAGACCGACGTGTCCTGACCGGCGATGAGCCGGGCGACGACACTCGGCCGGGTCCGGGGCACGTCGGCATCGATGTCGGCTTGCAGCGCGTGCAGCGCACCAAGATGGGCAACGGGATGATCGGGTGTGTCGACCGATCCCTCGTTCGCCGGGAGGTCGTCGAACGTGACCTCGTGCGCGACGGACCCGGCGAGGATCTGGAACTCGCGCGCGACGGTGCCGAGCGAGCGCAGGAGCGGATGGCCGGCCGCGGGGACGTCGGCCATCGCGCGCGCTTCCGGCGCGCGCCCGCCCGGCATGCCGCCGACGGCGCGGTGCGCGCGCAGCGACTTCGCCCCGATCGTCGAAGCCGCGAGCGCGAAGACGTTGACCTCGACATGGCGGGCGAGCGCGGACAGCAGACGGATGTACAACGGCGAGAGGGCCGACAAGCCGAACACGCTGACCCGCGCGAAGTCGGGGTCGCTCGGCTTCCGCCCGGCCTCGAGTGCCGCGATCAAGCGCTCGGTCTGCCGCGCGCCGCGGCTGCGGTCCGGATGGGCGGCCGTGACGGCCCGCCAGAGATAGGGCTGCCAAGCGTCGTCGGGATCGTCGATTCCCGTGTCGACATCGACTTCATGTCCGACATTCATGCCGCGGTCGATGCCGCGGTGGACGCGATCGGCGGGAGAAACGCCCCCGTTGTGGTCCGCTTCCCAGGCCAGCAGCACGTCGGGTCGGTGGAGCTGATAGCCGTCGAACACGTCGGCGATGCGCTCGGCGAGCGCGATGAGGCGCGTGGACGACGCGCCCGACGGCTCGCCGGGCCCCGTCTCGGCGCCGAGGTAGTGGCGGAGCGGGGCGTAGGCGGGCGCGTCGCGGTCGGCGGCGATGGCGGCGGCGACGGCGAAGGCGAGGCCGGTGCGGTCGAAGGCGTGCTCGGCGGCGGATTCGTCGAGGACGTCGCGGCGCAGCTTGCGGGCGAGAGCCTCCGGGAACGGGAACCAGCCGTTCGCCCAGACGCCCGTGGCCGTGGCCAGCGTCATCTCCAGCCAGCGCTGCATGCCGAGGCTCTGGACGACGATGCAGTCGTTGGCGAACGGGTTGTCGAGCGGCGGCCGCACGACCTCGACCAGGCGCTCGGCGAGGTGTTCGACGCGGTTGCTCAGGTGAACGTGCAGCATGGGGGCGATAGTGCCATCGGCGGGGGATCCGTGCTACCCTGGCGGTCGATGGAAGACGACGATCTCGACATCACGATCACGACGGTGAAGCAGGGCCTGGCCACCGGCCTGCAGCTGAGCGTGCCGGAGGCGACGAGCCGCGCGCTCGGCAACCCTCCTGCCATTCGCTTCCTGCGCGACAACACCGGCCAGCTCCGGATCGCGGCCGCCAGTCTGACGGACATGGGCATCATCCCGATCGTCCCGCTCCGGATCGCGCTGGCCGGCGCCGGCATGTCGGTTGCGCCGCCGCCGCTTGGTCCCGGCCGCTACGTGCTGGCGCCGGCGGGTGACGGCACGCTGCTCGTGCTCGGGCGGGCGATCGAGCGGTCGGAGAGCGTCGGCTGATCGGGCGGGGCGTCGGCGCGTCGGATCGACGGATCGATGGATCGACGTGCGGGCAGGGCGGCCACGGGGGGCCGCCCCTACGGGGCCGCTCCCGCACGCCCGTGGCACTGCTTGTACTTCTTACCGCTGCCGCACGGACACGGGTCGTTGCGCCCGACCTTCGGCGCTTCCCTGACGACAGGCTGGCCGGCGAGCTGCTTGCCGTCGACGAACGTCCAACGGCCGTCGACCCGGGCGAACTCGGCCCGCTCGTGGTGGTCGTTGACCTCGCCGTTCACCTTGTAGTGGGCGATGAACTCGACCGTGCCGCGCGCGTCGTCCACGCCGCCGGCGCGCGTCTCGACGATCTCGAAGCCGAGCCACTCCGACTCCTTGGCCCAGCGACGGACGGCATCGTCGTCATGGTCCTTCCGGGCCCTGGGATGGAGCGTGTCGCGAATGTAGTCCGCATTGGACGTCGCGAAAGCGCTGTAGCGGGCGCGCATGAGCGCCTCGGCGGTCGGCGGTTGGGCGGCGCCGGTATGGTAGGGCTTGCAGCACGCGCTGTAGCGCGCGCCGGAGCCGCATGGGCAGTCCTTGGGTTCAGCCGCCATCTTCTCGTCGACCCTCCGCATCATCCGACCGGCCGGGCCGGCAGGGGGCGATGTTGCGGGCCGGCCGCGGCCACGTCAAGTCGTATCGATCCGAACGCGGCATCGCGACCGCGCGGGCGACCCGTGGAGAACGCATCCGGTGGACGTCGTGCGAATGCCGTGGGCGTCCGCGATGATCGCGATGATGATGATTGTGAAGAAAACTTGCGCGTCACTTGACGTGCCTATAACCTCACCTCTTCGTGCGCGACTCGTGAGGACGCGCACGTTGCACTTTCAGGTCACTGAGGAGAAAACACACATGAACCTTTCCCACCCTGCGCGCGCGCTTGCCCTGGCCATGGTCATGGGAGGCAGCGTTGCGCTGGCCGCCTGTGGCGGGAGCGAGCCGGAGCCGGCCGCCGCCCCCACGGAGGCCGTCATCGAAGCCCCGGTCGAGCTGCCGACGATCGAGGTCATCATGCCGACCGTGGAGATCAGCGCCACGGACGGCATCACGACGACCACCGAGATGACGTCGACCACCGAGATGACGACGACGACGAGCACGACGACGACGACCACGATCACGGACACCGGCGTCGTCACCCCGTAACATCCGCTAGCGACCGCTGAGCGCCGCTCGGGCGTTCGGCCGGCAACGGGCCCGCTGCGCCATGGCGCAGCGGGCCCGTCTTCGTTCACATCTTCGTTCGCATGGCGACGCCGTCGCCCTCGCTGTTGGAGCGATGATCGCGGAACGGTGTCGTCAGAACGTGCTGACGCCCGTCGCCTCCATGAACCGATACAGCCAGCGTTTCGTCCACGACGCGTCGGCGTAGGCGTCGTAGTCGGTGCTGAAGACCTGTGCCCCGCCCGCCGCATTCGCCCAGACGCGCTCGAAGTACGCGGTCGCGGCGAGGAGGGCAGGCGTCGAGGCGGGTGCGGTCACCACCAGGTTCGTCTCGAGGTTCAGCCCGCCGATGTTTCGGCGGGTCAGGTTGGCCGAGCCGAGGATCAGCGTCGCCGGTTCACCGGCGGGTGATGCGCTTTCGCTTGCGCCTGCCGCCCGCTGCCGGAGCACCAGCTTGGCGTGACACTGCTCGCCGTGCGTGTCGCACCAACGGACGTCGATGCCGGCCGTGCCGCGCAGCTCGGCGGCCACGGGGCGGTTCGGGACGCCGTTCTTCGTACGGCCGAAGGCGTCCTTGTTGGGGTCGAGCAGCACCCGCAGCGCCGCGCCGCGCTCGGCCGCGCGCCGCATCGCGCCGATGACGGCCCGGTCCGACAGGTAGAACATGGCGATGTCGATGCGGTCACCGGCGGTCGCCGAATCGAGCGCTTCGACGACGGCATCGCGAATCGCGCGCTCGGTGATCAGCCCTACGCGGATGCCATCGGTCGCACGCGCCGACGACCCCGGTGACATCGACGACGCCATCGTCGACGGCGCGGTCGAACCCGCCGACGCCGGGCCGCCCACGGCCCACGCCATCGCCGGCAGCGTCACGCCCGACATCTCCGCCACCGCCCGCTCGCTCTCGACGATCGCGCCGACGATCGGACCGCGCACACGCAGCGCGACGTTGCCGTGGGCGCTCGATCCATCGTGCGGGTTCGCGCTCGTGACGATGGCGGCCGGCCCATCCGGCGTGTCGGCGGCGACGACCTTGCGGTGGTTCGCCTTGAAGTTCAGCAGCTCCAGCCAGCCGCGCACCGTCACCCGCGGTCCGCGCGGATCGAACGGGTTGGGGAGCCAACCGGTGCCGCGTCGGCCGAACGGCTGGACGAACGCCCGCCACGGGCCGCTCCACAGGGGGTTGCTGTCCGGCAGGCGCGTCAGGTCCGTGACGACGACGGTCACGCCGGCGGCACGGAGCGCGTCGAGGTCGGGCGACGGGACGCTGCCGTACACCGTGTTGATGGGGTCGGTGATGAGGATGACGTCGAGGTCGGGCAACGCGGCCTTCCGCGCCAGGATCGTCTCCGTCAACTCGCCGGCCAGCGGTCGCGTGCGCTCCGGCTGTGCGCCCTGCCAGCGGTTGTAGAGAAACATGTCGATCAACACGCCTTCGCGCGCGCCGGTGATGAGTTCGAACACGGCGTCGAAAATGTGCTGGTCCACGACGCGCGCGCGATCTGCGCCGACGGCATCGGTGGGCAGGGGCGCGCCGGTTGCGGGCGCGTTCCCGGATGGACCGACCCCGGTCGTGTCGGCCAGGAACACGACATCGTCCGCGGCCATCGGCGCGACGTCGACGTTCATGCCCGGCGGCAATGGCCGCAGCGCGCCCTCGGCGCCCCGCACGCACGCATAAGCGATGGCCGCGCCGAACAGCCAGCGCGCGATCCGCCGCGCCCTGCCCGTTCCCGGGCGTCGCGCCCCCACGCCTGGACCCGGCCTCACCGGCCGGCCAGCGACCCGTCCGGCATCGCCTGCTTGCGCAGCGCGTCCAGCATGGCCGTCAGCGCGGCGGCGGGCTCGAGCGGGGCGAGCTGGCGGCGCAGCGTGTGGACTTGTTCGAGCATCTTGGCGTCGAACAGGAGCTCCTCGCGCCGTGTGCCGGAGCGGCGGATGTCGACGGCCGGGAACAAGCGCAGCTCGGACAGCTTGCGGTCCAGGTGGACCTCCATGTTGCCCGTGCCCTTGAACTCCTCGTACACCAGGTCGTCCAGCCGGCTGCCGGTGTCGACGAGGCACGTCGCCAGGATCGTCAGGCTGCCGCCGCCCTCGGCGCAGCGCGCGGCGCCGAAGAACTTGCGGACGGGCTGCAGCGCCCCGGCGTCCATGCCGCCGGAGAGCGTCCGGCTGCCGCCGCCCTTGATCGACAGGTTGTAGGCCCGTGCGAGACGCGTCAGGCTGTCCATCAGGATGACGACGTGCTTGCCCTCCTCGACGAGCCGCTTGGCGTGTTCGACGCAAATCTCGGCCACGCGGGTGTGGTCCTCGGTCGGCAGGTCCATGTCGGCCGCCAGGACGGTGCAGTTCGTGCTGCGCCGCATGTCCGTGACCTCTTCCGGCCGCTCGCCGACGAGGCAGATGAGCAGCGTGAGCTTGGGGTCGTGCGCGAGCCCGTTGGCCATGTCCTTGAGGAGCGTCGTCTTGCCGGCCTTGGGCGGCGCGACGATCAGCCCGCGCTGGCCGCGCCCGACCGGCGCCACGAGATCGAGCAGCCGCCCGGTCAGGTTGTCGGCGGTCGCGCCCAGGAGCAGCGCCTTGTCCGGGTGCACGGCCGTCAGCGTATCGAAGTGCGGCCGCTTGGCCAGATCGACCGGATCGTGGCCGTTCACCTGGTTCACCTCGACCACCTGCGTGCCCCGCGCCAAGCCGTCGACGAGGTCGCCGCTGCGCAGGCCGTACTGGCGCAGGAGCCGCATCGGCATGACCGGGTCCGTTCGACCGGCCAGGCCGCCGGCGCGCAGGATGCCGTTACCGTTCTTGGAAAGCTCGATGTAGCCGATCACCTGCTGCCCGCCGGGCCGGCGCGCCTCCTCGGCAGCGATCCGGTCTTCATAGGACACCCAGTCCGCCCCGGCATGCCCCCCGACCTCGAGGCCGCCCGGAGCCGGCGCGTCCCAGTCCTCGGGCGGACCGGCCGGCGGGCGCTGTGCGTCGCGTTCGCGGGACGGGCCGGTGTGCCGCCCCCGCCCCTCGATTCGCCCGCCGCCGCGCGCGCTGTCCTGCCGTCCCCCGCTGCGGCCGCCGTCATGGCGACCGCCGCCGGCTTGGCCCGTGCCCTGCTGGCCGCCGCCCTGCTGACCGCTGCGGCCCCCGCCGTAGCGGTTGTCGCCCTGTGACTGCCCGCCTTGCCGCTGACCGCCCTGAGACTGTCCGCCCTGTGGCTGACCGCCCTGAGACTGTCCGCCCTGTGGCTGACCACCCTGTGGCTGACCGCCGGATCGCCGGTCGTCCCGCGCCGTGTTGCCGTAGCGGGTGCCGCCGTCCCGGGGTCCGACGCGTCCGGCGTCCGTGCGGCGCGTGTCGCGGATCGCGTCGTCGCGCCGCCAGCCGCCCGGCTGCTGCGGGTCGCGGGCGCGCGGCTCGTTCGTCGTGTCGCGCGGCCGGATGACGTCGCCGGTCGGGGGCACCGGGCCGCGGGCATAGCCGCCGGGCTCGCGCGTGCCGTCGCCGCGCCCACGCCGTCGCCGACGGTTGTTGCGGTAGCCTTCTCGCCGGCCGTCACCGTTGCCGTCGACAGGGCCGACCGGGCGGTCGACGTCGACGGGGCGGTCGCTCGGCGCGTCGTTCGAGCGGTCGCCCACCCCGCGAGCGTCGGTCCGCTCGACCCGCGGCTCGACCCGCGGCGGCGCGTCGGCCGGGGGCGCGGCGGCCGCAACGGGTGCGGCGGGCACGGCGCTCGGTGTGCCGTCGGCGGCCTTGGCCGTGCGGGCGCGCGGTCGACGGGCGGTGGTCGGTTCGGACGCCGTCGACGCGGCGGCGGGGGGCGCCGCAGCTGCGGCTGCCGGGATCGACGTCGGCATCGCGGTCGGCATCGCGGCCGGCGTTGCGGCCGGCGTTGCGGCCGGTGTGGTCTCGTCGCTCTTGGCACGCGCGCGGCGGACACGGGGTGCCGGCGTCGGCTCCGAGCCGGCCGCCGGGGCGCTGGGCGCCGCGGCATCGGCCGCCTTGGCGACGGTGCGCCGCTTGCGTACGGGCGGAGCGGCGTCGGTTGTGGATGGCGGGGCGGCGTCGGGGGCCGGCGCGGCGGCGGTCCGCCGCCGCGGGCGCGGTGCGTCGTCCGCGTCAGTTGTCGAGGTCATGCTTCCTCATCTCGCGTAGGGTCATCCTGTGTGATGCCACGTGCGGTGGAATGCCGCGACCGAAAGGGTGCGCGGCGGGGAGGCGCGTCGGCGCCAAGGCGCGGACGCGCCGGTGGCGGCGCAGCCGCGATTGCTCGCTCGGTTCAAGGAGTCCTTGACGCGCCGCAAGCGACGCGCCACGGGCGTCAAGACGGATCCGAGGCGGGGGATGTTTCTCAATCCGGAGAAGGCTTGGCGCTCGGAAGATGCGCCGTGCGCGATGGCCGCGGCAGCCGACGGCTGCGGCGAGCTGCACCCGCGATGGATTCGGGTGGTTCAGAATCGCGCACCGTCACTATGCCAGACGCAGACGCAGCCGTCAACGTGACGGTGAAACCGGCGCGGCCCGGATCGCGCGGCCTCCCGGCGGCAGGCGCGTACAATCCGTCCCGCGCCGACTGCGCGGCCGCACGGGCCGAAACCCGCCGATGGAGAAGGACCTTGGGATTCAACCTGCGCCACCGCCACTTTCTCAAGCTGCTCGACTTCGAAGAAGCCGAGATCCGGTACTTGCTCGACCTTGCCCACACCTTGAAAGCGGCGAAGCGAGCGGGCACCGAGGCCCAGGCGCTGCGGGGCAAGGCGATCTGTCTGATCTTCGAGAAGACCTCGACCCGAACCCGCTGCGCGTTCGAAGTGGCGTGCTTCGATCAGGGGGCGCACGTCACGTACCTTGACCCGGCCAGCTCACAGATCGGCCACAAGGAATCGATCAAGGACACGGCGCGGGTGCTGGGGCGGATGTACGACGCGATCGAGTACCGCGGCGCGGAGCAGGCGGTGGTGGAGGAGCTGGCCCGGTGGGCGGGCGTCCCGGTCTACAACGGGCTGACGGCCGAGTTCCACCCGACGCAGATCCTGGCCGACCTGCTGACGATGGAGGAGCACGCCGACAAGCCGCTGCCGCACGTCCGGTATGCGTACGTGGGGGACGCGCGCAACAACATGGGCCACTCGCTCATGGTGGGCGGGTGCATCATGGGCATGGACGTCCGGATCGCCGCGCCGAAGGCGTGCTGGCCGCGGGAGGACATCGTCGCCGCCGCCCGGGCTCGTGCGGCTGCGTCGGGCGCCCGGCTCACGCTGACCGAGGACCCGCACGACGCCGTCGACGGCGCCGATTTCGTCCACACGGACGTCTGGGTGTCGATGGGCGAGCCGGAGAGCGTCTGGGCGGAGCGGATCGCGCTCCTCGAGCCGTACCGGGTGGACGCCGCGCTCATGGCGGCCACGCACAACCCGCGCGCCAAGTTCATGCATTGCCTGCCGGCCTTTCACGACCAGGGTACGCGCGTCGGCCGCGACATCTTCCAGGCGTTCGAGGTTGCGGAGATGGAGGTGACGGACGAGGTCTTCGAATCGGCGGCCTCGATCGTCTTCGACCAGGCTGAGAATCGGTTGCACACGATCAAGGCGGTGCTGGTGGCGACGATCGGGTAGGACGGGAATCGCAGCGCCTGCCGACGGATCCGACGACCGCCCGCTCGTCTCGCAGGTACGGTCACGGTTGCACGATCGACGGCGCTGTAGGATAACGGTGGGGTTACAAGGCGGCTTGCGGCCATGCAGCGGAGGGTGGAGCACGATGACGGTTCTTGCGGAACGAGCTCGACGGGTGACGCGGTCATTGCGTGACCGAGCGGCCGAAGGGCGTGGTTGGCGCGCCATCCTCGTCACGGCGGCCCTGGCCGCCCTCGCGCTGGCGAACGCCGTCGGCGTACGCGGGGCGTCGGGGTTCCTCGCGGGACACCGCGGCGTTGTGGACGCCTACACCATCGAGATCGACGATGGGGAGCTCGCGAATCTGAACCTCGGACGCTACGGCGTGCTGGACATCCGTCGCCAAGGCGATCGGATCCACGTGGCGCTCGGCCTGACGATCTTCGAGCGCGACGAGCTGCTCGCCGCCGGCTTCGAGCCCGTGCTGTGGCGCAACGATGCGGGACAGACGGCTGCCGGGATGTTCAGCGCCTACCAGGACCAGCAGGGCTACAAGGTCTACCGCTCGTGGGATCAGCCGGGCGGGATCAAGGACGAACTCGATGCGCTGGCGGCGGCCCATCCCGACATCGTCGAGAAGGTCGTCATCGGCCACTCCGTGCAGGGACGCGAGCTCGTCGCATTGCGGGTGACGAAGGGCGGCGCAGCGGTGCCGCAGGGCTCGCGGACGGCGGTGTGGTTCAACTCCCTCCAGCATGCGCGCGAATGGATTGCGATCGAGACGAACCGGCGGCTCATGCGCTACTTCATCGAGCAGTACGGCAAGGATCCGACCGTCACCAGCATCCTCGACGGGACCGAGGTTTGGTTCGTCGTCGCCGCGAACCCCGACGGCTATCAGCAGACGTTCACGGAGGGCAATCGGCTGTGGCGCAGGAACATGCGCGACAACAACGGGGACGGCCAGTACGGCCAAGGTGACGGCGTCGACATGAACCGCAACTTCGGAGGCCACTGGAACTACGACAACGACGGGTCGAGCGGCAATCCGAACAGCGACACGTACCGCGGCACCGGGCCGGCGTCGGAGCCGGAGGTTGTCGCCGCGCAGGATCTGATGAAGCGGATTCCGTTCCGGATCATTTTGAACTACCACTCGGCGGCCGAGCTTCTCCTCTTCCCGGACGGTTGGCAGGACCTGACGCCGACCGCCGACGACCCGATCTATCGCGCGCTGACCGGTACCCGCGCGAACCCCGCCGTGCCCGGTTTCGATCCGATCCTCTCGTCGGGCCTGTACATCACGAACGGCGAGACGTGCGATTACGCACACGCTGTGACGAACGCGCTCTGCATCACGCCCGAACTGTCGACGCCGCCGGGGGGCGGCACGTTCGAGTTCCCGGACGATGAGGCGCTCATCCAGGCCGAGTTCGAGAAGAACCTGCCCTTCGCCCTCGACGTCGCCCGGACCGCGCTCGATCCGACGAACGTCGTCAGCCACCTCGGCAACACCGCCGCGCCGATCTCGGTGGACGCGTTCGCGACGAGCTACGGCGATCCCCAGCCCGTCCAAGCCACCGTGCAGCGCCGCCTGGGCGACGCGACGATGCGCTTCCGGATCAACGATGGCGCACCGCAGGCGGTAACCGCGGCCGAGTGGGACGGCGGCGAACGCTACGGCGCGACCGGCGATGTCTACTACCGCCGCGTCCGCGGCATGGTCAGCGGCGCGGCGCCCGGCGACAAGGTGACGGTCTGGTTCGAAGCCGGCGGCGAACAGACGGATTCCTTCACCTACACGCTCGAGCGCGACACCGGCCGTCCGGTCCTCGTCGTCGCCGCCGAGGACTACACCGGCGGCGATCCGGTCTACCCGGCGACGGACGGCCCGCGCCACCTCGCGGCCTACACGGATGCGCTGACCCGCATCGACGTCGCGTTCGACGTCTACGACTTTGATGCCCACGCCCGCACGAGCCCATCGTTCCTCGGCGTCCTCGGCCACTACGAGGGCGTGGTGTGGTACACGGGGGACGACCGCGCGATGCACCCAGCCGACTGGCCGGACGGTGAGTCGTCCGCCGCGCAGCGGGACATGATGCTGGCCATGCGCGACTTCATGAACGAGGGCGGCAAGGTGGTCTACCTCGGCCCGTACGCGGCGCGGCCGTTCCTGACCAACCAGCGCTACAACGCGTTCCAGCCCGACCAGCCGTGCGGCCAGCAGAACCCGAACTGCGAGGCGCTCCAGAACGACTTCGCCCAGTACTGGCTCGGCATCGACGGCGGCGGCTTCGTCGAGCCGGCGGCCGGGGGGCGGGTCATCGCCGATGTCGCGCCCTTCGCCGGGCTCACGATCGACCTGAACGACAGCCTCACCGTCAACGGCGTCACGGATTTCGACCTGACGAGCGCCCGCCACCCGCCCGCTGAATACCCCCAGTTTGCCGCGCTGAGCGCCGGCGCGTACGCGGGCGTCGGCCTCGGCCCGCACGGCGGCGAGAAGATGGCCTTCTCCGGCCTGCCGCAGGATGAGGACGGCAACGCGCGGGACTACGAGTGGCAGCGCGTCCAGCGAACGATCGACCTGACGGGCAAGAGCACGGCCGAGCTGAGCTTCTTCGAGGCCCACCAGTTGCGCGCGAACTTCGAGGCGCTCATCGTCGAGGCGCACACCGTCGGCTTGGACGACTGGACGACGCTGCCCGATACCGGCGGCCGGACGTCGGAGCGCACGGCGCTCTCGTGCAACAGCGCGGCGTGGTGGGGCCTCTTCCCGCACCTGCCCCGCTACATGAAGCGCGTCGGGGAGGGCAACACGGCCACGTGCGAGCCGCAGGGAACGACGGGCCGCTGGAACGCGATCGGCGGTACGTCGAACCGCTGGCTGCCATTCACGGCCGACCTCTCGGCGTGGTCCGGCAAGCAGGTCGAAGTGGCGATCACCTACGTCCGGTCGCGCCGCCAGCAGGGCAACACGTACATCGCCCTCGACGACATCGTCGTGACGGCGGACGGCCAGGCGATGAGCACGGCCACGTTCGAGGACGGCGACGGCGGCTGGGCGTTCACCGGCCTGCCGGCCGGCGGCAACTGGGCCCCAACGCCGCCGGCTCAGCCGGAGCCGCCGAGCGACCCGAGCGTCCAGTTCTCCGTGGCCGGCCGCGAAGCGCTGCCGCTCGACGTCGACGGTGCGATCGTCGTCGCCGGGATGTCGATCACGTTCGGCTTCGGCCTCGAGATGGTGAAGGACGAGGCGATGCGCGCCGACCTCATCAAGCGCTCGCTGGCACACCTCGGCGTCGGCTTCGACGTTCCGCCCGGCGCCACGCCGACGACCCCGCCCGCAACGCCGGATGCCCGCGAGGGCGCGATCTACCTGCCGCTGGCGGTACGCGGTATGCTTGGCGCGCTGCCCCCCCCAACCCGCTAGTACACCACCACCCGCAAGGAGTCTCCCCTTGGCCATGAACAAGACCACCGTCGGCGAGTACATGACCCGCGACGTCACGACGATCACCGCCGACCTCAAGGTGGACGTCGCCATCGAGACGATGCGCAGCAGCAACGTGCGGCGCCTGCCCGTCGTCAGCCGCGTCGGCGACCGCGTGATCGGCATCATCACGCTGGCCGACGCCGAGGCCGCGATGCCGCGCGGCGCGAGCTTCATGGGCGCGGCCGACGAGATCCCCGAGATCAAGGAGGTCATGACGGATGACCCGTACATGATCGGTCCCGCCGAAACGCTCGGCCGGGCCGCGCAGCTGATGGTCAATCACAAGATCGGCGCCCTGCCGGTCGTCGAAGACGGACGGATCGCCGGCATCATCACCGAGAGCGATCTGTTCCGGTTCATCGTCAAGCAGTTTCAGGAGGACGGCGCTACAGGTGCTTGAGAAACGATTCCGGGTTGCTCAGGAAGTCCCGCGTCAGCGTCACGTGGGCCAAGTCGTCATACGCTACCCGCGCAATGGGTAGTTGGTCGAAGTCGAGGATCACCGCGCCGGGATAGGCCAGCAGGATCGGGGAGTGCGTGGCGACGATGAACTGCCCGCGCTGCTCGACCATCGCCTTCATCGCGCTGATCAGCGCCAGCTGGCGAATCGGCGACAGCGGCGCCTCGGGCTCGTCGAGCAGATAGAGGCCGTCGGGGACGAAGCGAGACTGGAACAGCGCCAGGAAGCTCTCGCCGTGCGAGCGATGGTCGAGCCCCTCACCGTAGCGGCGCTCGAGGTCGGCCAGCTCGCGGCGATACGGGACGCGCGCCAGGCTCTTGGCGTAGTCGGATGCCCCGGGCAGCGACGTGTCGAGCCCGTCGATGTCGTCGAGCAACTCCTGCTTGATCGCGCTCATCCGTTTGGCGTAGCCGAAGAAGTCCTCGGCGCGCAGGAAGAAGCCGCGGTGCGTCCGCGCGTTCCAGACCAGCTTGAGGTGCTTGGCCAGCGCCCGCGCCGGCCCGAGCGTCCCATCCTCGCCGACGCCTGCGCTGCCGACGGCGATCATGCCGGCCGCGCACGCGATCGCCTCGAGGAGCGTCGACTTGCCCGAGCCGTTCTCTCCGACGAAGAACGTCACGGGCGCGTCGAACGTCAGCGTGCCGAGCGTCCGCACCGCCGGCACGTCGAACGGGTAGCCGACGCCGTCGGGCAGCGGCCGGACGGTGAGGTCGCGGAGGTGGATCGTCGGTGCGGCTGACATCGGCGCCGATCAGGCGGAGAGGATGCGCGGCCCGTGCGCCGTGATCGCCACGGTGTGCTCGAACTGCGCGGACAGCCCGCCGTCCTCCGTCACGACGGTCCAGCCGTCCGGCGTCAGGACGCACGTCGGACTGCCCTCGTTGATCATCGGCTCGATCGTGAAGACCATCCCCTCGACGAGCGGGAGCCCGGCCCCGGGCCGTCCGGTGTGCCCGACGGACGGCGGCTCGTGCAGGCTCCGGCCCAAGCCGTGTCCGCCCCACTCCGTCACGACGCTGTAGCCGTGCCGCTCGGCATGGCGCTGGACGGCATGGCCGATGTCGCCAAGGTGCTTGCCCGGCTGCGCGGCGCGGATGCCGAGTTCGAGGCACGTCTTGGCCACGTCGAGCAGTTGCTGCGCGCGCGGTGTGATCGTGCCGACCGGGAACGTGACGCAGCTGTCGCCGCACCACCCGTCCAACTTGAGGCCGATATCGATCCCGACGATGTCGCCGTCCGCGAGGACGCGCTCGTCCGGGATGCCGTGGCAGATCTCGTCGTTCACCGAGGCGCAGATGACGCCCGGGAACGGCGGGTGGGTCGGCGGCGAGCCGCGATAGCCCAGGTAGAGCGGTTCGGCGCCGCGGCCGACGATGAAGTCGCGGACCTGCGCGTCCAGGTCGATCAAACGCATGCCCGGCGCGATCGCCTTGCCGAGGAGGGTGAACGCCTCGGCGACGAGGTGGCCGGAGCGCCGAAGGGACTCGATCTCGGCGGGGGTCTTCAGGATGGGTGGAGCAGGTGCCGACATGCGGCGGCGCTGGATGAGGCGGCGCAGGCCGCGGCGTTCGGTGTTCATGCCGCGCATTATACGGGCCGGCTGCCGCGTGGCCGCGGAGTTGGGGGTGAGGACGGAAAGGATGGGTGAGGTCGGGTCGTGGATGCGGGTCTGGGTGTGGTTTAGAATCCACGGCGGACGATCGATCGTCGAGCCCGCCCATGGAGCTGTCATGACCACCGACTTGCCGCCGCCCGCCGGCGCTCTCAAGCCGACCACCCGGCGGCCGGCGGAGGCGCGATGGATCGTCGTGCTCGGCGTCGCCGTGACCGTCGTCTTCACCGCGGTCGTGCTGCTCGCCGTTCGACTCCGGACGGACGGCACGCCGCGCGTGCGGCTGTTCGACCCCTCGAGCACCCGGTTCAGCGGCTTCGCGCTGCCCGAGCCCTTCGCCGCCGCGCCGATCGACCTTGCCACGGCCGACGGCGGCCGGTTCCGGCTGTCCGATGCCCGCGGCAAGGCGGTCCTGATCTTCTTCGGTTACACCCGCTGTCCGGACGTCTGCCCGCAGACGCTGGCCAAACTGAGCGCGGCACTGGCGGAGATGGGCGATGGGGCGGAGGACGTGACGACGGTCTTCGTGACCGTCGACCCGTCCCACGACACCGCCGACGTCGTCCGCCGCTATCTGACCGACCACGACCCGCGCATCGTCGGGCTCGTCGGCAGCGAGGCGGAGATCGCATCGCTGGCCGCGTCGTACGACGTGGCGTACGGACCGGCACCGACGCCGGCGCCCGGGCTGATGCCGCCGGGCGCACCGGACGGGCACGGCGATCACGACGCGCCGTCCGCCATGCCCGCCACGGCTGCATCGGCGGCCGCACCGGCCCCCGACGCCACGCCCGAGCTCGCCCACTCCAGCACGGTGTTCCTCATCGACCCGGCCGGCCGGCTGCGCGTCGTGCTCGGGGCGGAGGCGTCGCCGGGCGACATCGCCCACGACGTGCGCGCGGTGCTCCGGTCGGGCGAGTGAGCCTGCCGCCGGGCGGCGGCGTCGCTCGCTCCCCGCTCCAGTCCCGTGCTCCCCTGACCCGCGCCCTCCGCTGGCTGATCCCGCTCCGCTATCCCATGACCCTCGGCGCCGCGCTCCTCGCCCTGCCCGCCGTCGCGGACGCCCCCGCCGCGCGGCTGTTCCTCGGCAACCTCTTCGTGCTCGGCACGCCCGAGCTGGCCGTCGTCGGCCTCCTCACGCCGTTGACCGCCTGGACCGCGGTTCGCACCGCGCGTCTCGTGCTGGCGAAGGCGCCGGCACGCAACGGCATCCCGCCGTGGCCGTGGCCGGCGCGGCGGCCGGCCCTCGGATCGGCCGCGCTCGTCGCCGCGCTCTCGGTCCCGATCGTGGTCACGGCGCTCGCCCGATCGTCGATCGACCCGCCCGTGGCCGCCGCACGGCTGGCAGCGCACGTCGTCGCGCTGGCGCTCGGTGCCGTCGTCGCCGCCGCCGCGGTCTTCGTCGGCGAGCGCTGGGTCGGCAGCCACCGGGGGGCGCTCGGCAGCGCGCTCGTGTTCGGTGTCGGCTACGCCGGGGTCGGCTTCGCGTTTCACCCCGCGCGCTCGCCCGACGGCTGCCTCACGGGCGTTCGGATCGTGGACGGCGGTCTTTGCTTCCCGGCGCTCGGCTACGTGCTCGTCGTCGCCGCACTGTGCGGCTGGACGCTGGCGGGCGCGGCCTTCTGGCTCGACCGCTACGGCGTGCCGACGCTGCTCGTGGTGGTGCTCGTCGCGCTGGCGCCGCTGCGCTGGGCGGACGCGGATCACGTGTATCGGATGGACCGGTCGACCGCGGCCGACGAGACGGCGGCGGTGACCGCGGCCGACGTCGTGGCGGCGTTGGTTGCCCGGCAGACCGGGCGGCCGCGACTGGTCGTCGTGGCGGCCAGCGGGGGTGGGAGCGCGGCGGCGCTCTGGACGGCCACGGTGCTGACGCGGCTCGAGGAGGCGAACGGTGGGGCGTTCACGCGTGCGCTCGGGGCGGTCAGCTCGGTATCGGGCGGCAGCTTCGGATCGCTCGTCTACCTGGCGCCCGTGGCCGACGGGCAGCCGCGGCCGCCCGCGACGCTGGCCGCCATCCGCGCCGCAGCCGCCCAGCCGACGCTCCGGCCGGTGGCGTGGGGCCTTGCCTATCCGGACCTCTGGCGGGTGATGCTGGCACCGGCGGTCGGCACATGGTTGCCGCGCGCGGATGATCGCGGCTGGGCGGCCGAGCAGGCATGGGGCGATGTCTGGCGGCGGACGCTGGCGCGCGACGACGCCGCCGTCACGCTGCGGTCGTGGCGCGCGGCGGTGCGGCGGGGGGCGATGCCGGCGCCGATCTTCAACGCGATGGCCGTCGAGACCGGCCGCCAGATGCTCCTCACGCCGCTCGACCTGGCCGCGGCGGGCGACGGGGCGCCGTTCGACACGTTCTTCGGGACGTACCCCGAGCGCGACGTGCGCGCCGTCACCGCCGCCCGCCTCTCGGCCGCGTTCCCGTGGATCAGCCCGCAGCCGCGCCCGGACTGCGCCTGCGAGCCCGCCTGGCACATCGCCGACGGCGGCTACTTCGACAACGACGGCATCGCCGGCCTCACCGCGTTCCTCGACGAGGCGCTGCCCGCCTTCCACACGGCGGGCGGGCGGGACGTGCTGGTCGTGCAGATCCGGGTGGCGTTCGACGCGGCCGCGACGCCGACCGACGGCACATCGCCGGCGGGTGCCAAGGAGGCGGCCATCCCTCAGCGCGGCTGGCCCTTCGCCCTCACCGGCCCGATCGAGGCGCTTCTGAACGCGCGCGGCAGCGTACAGGGTCTGCGCAACGCGCAAGCGCTCTCGCTGCTGCAGGCGCGCTGGGCGGGGGAGGGTGTGCGGATCGACATCGACGATGCCGTGTTCCACGTCGACGCAGCGGGCAAGCTGCCGCTGTCGTGGCAGCTCACGCCGGCCGAGCGGTCGGCGGTCGAGGCGGTCTGGGCGTCGGATGCGGCGCGCGCGGCGGCGGCGGCCGTGGCGCAGTTCGTCGGCCGACCGTGACGGATTGGCGGCCTGACGCGATTCGACACGGCGATGTATGCTACCCTGCCGCCATGGCCAGCGATCCCACTCCCTGCCGCTCCGCCGCGCGCGCCGCGTGCCGCGGCCGTGCCGCCGCACGTGACCGAGCCGTCATCCGTGACCGAGCCGACTGACGCCGAGCTCGCCGCGGCGGCGCGCACCGATCCGACGGCGTTCGACTCGCTCTACCGCCGCTACCTGCCGGCCATGTACCGCTACGTCCGCGCGCGGGTGGCCACGGCCGACGACGCCGAGGACATCACGTCGGTGGCCTTCCTGAGCGCGCTGCAGTCCATCGGACGATACGAGGAGCGGGGATTGTTCGCGGCGTGGCTGTTCACGATCGCCCGCCGTCAGATCATCGCCCACCGCCGCGCGAACGCGCACGGCGCGCCGGAGGCCCTCGACGACGGCGATGCGCATGCCGTGCCCGCGCCGGAAGCCGAGCCCGACGCATCCCACTTCGAGGCGCGCGACGCCATCCGGATCGCGCTGGCGACGCTGTCGGCCGACCAGCAGGAGGCGATCACGCTCCGCTTCTACGGCGGCCTGCGCGTCCTCGAGATCGGCGCGATCCTCGGCAAGGACGAGAGCGCGGTGAAGATGATCCTGCACCGCGGGCTGCGCAAGCTGCGCGACGGCCTGGGTGTCGTGTCGCCGGGAGGCTCGAATGAGCGCCCCTGACGACGTGATGCGCCGCCCGAACGGCGAGCCGGTGCTCGAGGGCCTCGACCCCGAGCTGGCCGACATCGCCCGCCGCCTCGTAGCCGATGCGCAGGGCTTCGTGCCGCGAGCGGCGTTCGCCCGGCAGCTGGCAAGCGAGCTCCGCTCCTCCGCCGGCGCGCCCGCCGGTCCGGCCGGCAGCGCACGCTTGACCGCGCCCGATGACCTCGGCGGCAGCACGCCGCAGCCGCCGCTGTGGGCCAAAGTGGCCGTAGGACTCCTTTCGCTCACGCTCGTCTACGGCCTGATCGCCAGCATCTTCCGGCCGTCGACCACGCCGCCCGTGGCAGAGCCGACATCGACGGTGCCGGCGAGCGCGACGTCGCCGGCGCGCACCGCCACGGTCACGCCCTCAGCCACGGTTACGCCCACGCCGAGCGTGACACCGACCGCCGCGTCGAACCCGACACTCGCCGGCCGGGCCGCGGGGTACATCGTGGCGACGCCGATCGCGACCCCGACCCCGACGCGGACGCTCGCCGCGACGGCCGCGGCGACGCCGACGACCCGGCGCCGCACCGCCACCGCGACGCGCACGTCGCCCCCGCCTCCAACGGACACCGTGCGGCCGTCTTCGACACCGCCGCCCACCGAACCGCCCACGCCGACCGACCGGCCCAAGCCGCCGACGGAACCGTCGCCCACGCCGCCGCCACCCGAGGGCCGCCCGGCAACGGCGACGCCGCACGGGGAGCCGACCGCGACCCCGACGTCCGAGGAACCGCCGCGGGCGGGCGACTGCCGGGAGGCGTGCACGCGGAAGTCGAACGGGGCGTACCGCGACTGCGTCGGCCGCGGGGGCAGCGTCGAGGATTGCCGGCGGCAGGCGGACGAGATGCGGGCGGAGTGCATCCGCACGGAGTGCGAGCCGACGCCGGACCCGTGATGTCGGGTGCCGACGTCGATGGTCGCGGTCCGACCCGGAGTCGGCGGCCGCCCGGGCATCGCCGGCGCTTTGCCTGCCGCCCCGAGACCTAGCGACCCAGCCGCGCCTCGACCGCCCGCAGCGTCTCCAGGATCTCCTGCCCTTCGTCCGCCAGCGCGCGCTGCATCTCGGGCTGCCGCACGAACCGCAGGTAGGTCCCGGCGCGCCGGACCATCGCCTGCAGGCGATCGAGCCATAGGAGCGCCGCGATCCCGCACAGCGGTGTCGCCACGGTTGCAGCGAGCGCCGGCGGCCACGACCAGCGCAGCCAGTAGACGAGCGTCGTGACGACGTACCACAGCGGGAACACGACCAGCGCGCTGAAGACGGCGCTCGTCGCCACCTGATCGTTCTTGCGCGCCAGCAGGCGGGCGGCGAGCCAGACGATGGCGGCCGGCAGCGCGTGTGTGACGACCCCCCACAGCGCGAACGGCAGCCCGGCCAGCCCGACAACGGCCTCGCGCACGACGAATCGCGCTGCCAGCGGCCGATCGAGCGGCAGATAGACCTCCGCCGGCGTGATCCCCATGCGCCGCAGCTGACGGCGATAGTCGGCGACGCGGTCGACGAGCGGATCGAGCTCATGCGCGGCGGCCGCCGACAGGAGGCGGTAGCCGCGGCGCAGCCGCTCGACGAGCTGTGCGCGATCGCCGAGCCGCGGTCCGGCGGCGCCGAGCGGTGCCGGCTTGCGGCCGCGCGTCTCGGCGATCTCGGCCGCGTAGGCCAGCATGAGCGCCTCCCGTCGATCGGCGAACGTCACCGCCGCGCCGTCGACGGCCGCCTGGAGGTCGGCCGTCAGTGCCTGCGCCGGCGCGTCGGGCCGCGCCGCCCGCCAGGCGCCGACATCGATCGGCGGGCCGAAGCGGACGAGCGCGCGCGACCGGAAGCCGTCCTTGTCCTCGAACCACATCCCGACGGGCACGATCCGCAGCCCCCCGGCGTTGCCGTCGGCCACGTGGTCATAGGCCAGGCGGGCGACGCCGCGTTTGAACGGGCGGAGGCCGGGGTCGTTGTGGCTCTGGCCTTCCGGGAAGATGATGACGGCCCGGCCGGCTTTCAGCCGCTCGCCCAGCGTCGCCAGCGCTGCGAGGTTGGCCCGCGGGTCGGCGCCCTGGCCCGCGTCCTGGGTGCGGTGCAGCGCGACGACGTTGCCGGCGCGCATGAGCCAGCCCACGAGCGGGTGCCGGGCCAGCGTGCTCTTGGCCGTCAGCCAGACCGGCCGCTCGACGGCCAGCGCGATGAACATCGGGTCGAGCAGGCCGTTCGCGTGGTTCGGCGCGAAGATCA
>Ga0138256_10000371_pt1 | contig 50072 bp, 45 predicted proteins | sample KNB2016incub_MG_FD_105486 | JGI IMG/M metagenome (GOLD analysis project Ga0138256, IMG submission 105486) | Active sludge microbial communities from wastewater in Klosterneuburg, Austria - KNB2014incub_MG | ecosystem: Engineered > WWTP > Activated sludge > Unclassified | place: Austria...
ACCAAGCACGAAGCCCGTGATCGCTGCCGTGATCGCCGGTGCCGCATCGCCGTATGTGACCGCCGCCGATGAGGCCGCGACATTGAGCGGTGCCTTGCCGATCGTCTGGGTCGTCGAGCCGTTCGAACCGTTGAAGTTCGCGTTGCCCGAGTACACTGCCTGGATGACCTTGCCCACTCCCGCCGGCAGCTGGTTCGTCGTACAGACCGCCGAGCCCAGTGCCGTCACCGCTACATTCTGACAGCCCGCAATAGGATTGCCTCCGTCATTGAAGTTCACCGTCCCCTGCGGCGTTCCCGAACCAGGTGCCACCGCCGTAATGGTCGCCGTCGCCGTCAATGTCGAACCGTAGTTCGGTGCATTGATCAAAGTCTGCACCGTCGTCGCGGTGCTGGCCTGGTTTACGACTTGCGGATTGCCGGTAAGCGTAGCGTTGCTGTTTGAGAATACCGGCGAGTTACTAACGTAGTTCGCCGTGATCGGATGGTTGCCGAGAGCGAGCGTGTTAAGCGAGATCGACGCCGTTCCACCAACAACCTGGGCACTTCCTATCATCGATCCATTATCGAAGAACTGGACCGTTCCCGTCGGCACGCCGCCAGCTGGTGTTGTCGCCACCGTAGCAGTGAATACAACCGATTGGCCGAACTTTGAAGGGTTCGCGGAAGAAGTTAGGGTCGTAGTGGTAGTTGCGACAGGTGGTGTCTCAATGCTCACATACGTTACCGGAGACCGATTCGCAAAGGTCAAGCCACCTGCTCCGGGTACGCCCGGAGTGAAAACAACTCCGGTCGTGCCGGCAAAGTTAACATTCAAGGTATCGCCCGGTAGCGTTGGCAGGACCGGATTTCCACCATTTACGGAGATCGGCGTGTTGGCCAATGGCACCACGTTGAACGTGTCGTTGTTAGTGCCAGCGTTAATGCCGATCGCTTCGGTTGAACTGTCAAATGTGATCAGCCCTGTTCCCGTGCGAGAGATCGTCGTGGCCGTTGTATTGTAGGAATTTGCGGTCGTATCGTCCTGATCATTAATATTGATCGAATCAACAGTTCCAGCCTGGCCCGCGATCGTAAGAGGTCCGGCCAGGAGATCGAGACTGCCCGCATTACCGACGTTTACAGTATCTGCACCGCCGCCAGCATTAATGGTCGTCAAGGTATTCAGGAATACCGCAATGACGTTGATCGTGTCACCGCCTGATCCGGCGTTGAGAGTGACTTGGCCGATATTAGCGGTCCAGCCGACACCGGAACTACCTGTCCGGAAGAAGGAGTTATTGGTGACCGTATAAGTATTCGTACTCACGTCAGCCGCATCGTTGAAGTTAAGAATGTCTGTGAACGCGAGTGGTGTACCAAAGAACAGCAGTTGGCCGCCAAGCACGCCGTCCATCGTACCAGCTTTACCTACATTGACCGTGTTGATACCGGAATTGCCATTGATGGTGAACGTCGGCCCGGCTTTTGCCTGAACATTAACCACATCGCTGCCTTCGTCCGTGTTAATGGTAAACGCAGTGATCGCAGCCGGTACATTCGCAAAATCAACGGTGATGTTATCGGCGGCATCACCACCAACTACTCCGTCGCCCGCGTTTATGGTCAATGTACCCTTGTTATCAAACTCGATCGGTTCGAAGGCATCGACCGCGACCTTCAAACGGGGAGCAACCGCACCGTCCGTAAGGCCGATAACGTTTGCCGCATCCGTTGAATTGACCGTCAGGCTCGCCACGGCGACCGTATCAATGACCGGTGCGAGGCCCGTGAAGCGGATATCAACCGGATTTGGGCCGGTAAACCTCACCAAACCGTCGCCGTTATTGCTCGGCCCGCCGCCGATCGGCGGCATCGTCGTTCCAACAAAGTAGGTCTCGTTGAAGCCCGGCCCGCCGCCGCCGAACATCTGCATATTATCGCCAGACTGTCCGCCGCCGTTGAAATCGATGCCGCCCGGGGGGGCAAACAGTGCTCCCATCGGATTATTGATTATTAACGTATCGTTGCCGATCAGGCCGTCAAAGGTAAATGAAAGGGTACCGACCAAAGGAATTAGCGGCCCACCGTTGAGTGAATACGTTCCCGCATCCGGCCCCGTGGCGTAGATGATCAGGATGTCATCGCCGTTCGTGCCGGTTACTAATGGATTCGGGACGGCACAGCTGAATGGGCCGGTCGACGAATAAGTTGGCGGATTCGCCATATTCGTCTTCGTGTAGAACTGGAGGTCCGGATAACCATAGTGGTAATTCGACAGCGAATTGGTCGGGAACGTGTCCTGAGTACACCCATTGCAGTACTTCATATCGTAATACGTGAGGTGCGAGTTTATCTGTGACGAAGTGCCAAAATAGTAGCCGTCTCCTGCTCCTTGATAGAGTTCAAGTAGATACTGCGTGCCCTGAGTCAACCATCGAGGCGAGGCGATCGGTGCGTACGAATACGTCGCCGCAGGACCGCTAACCTGGATCTGATCCAGTTTTACCTGAGTTGCGTAATTGAATAGGGTCACATAGCGGGTCGTTCCGGTCGGCTCTCGCTTACCGAAGCTGGTCACGAGGATGTCCTCGTTCGGTGAGAAGCGGAAACCTCTCTGTGAATTAGATACTCCGCCCGCCCCGCCAGATGCGACCTGATCGGTCGATGAGATCGGGCCATTGAACGTGCCAGCCACGGCGGAAACAGCCGTTGCAGCCGGGTTGCCGTAATACATGTAGATCGTCTTCATTCCCGAAGCCGACAGTGAATCGACCTTGACCCAGACGACCGTTGTCGCGGTATTCAAGCCGCTTTCGATCCAATAATTGAGCAAAGTCGCCCCGCTGTTATATCCGAATCGAATATCTTTTCCTGTCGGATCTATCCGTCCTGCGGCGATAAGCGATTGAGTATCGATCTCGAGCCGAAGCTGATAGTCATTCACGGCTGCACCGGAATTTTCGTTCACTACAAATTGATTGCTGTAGCTCCAGCCAGCCGGCGGCACGTCGCATGGGCCTGGGACCGGGGTCGGTGTCGGGACCGGAGTCGGAGTGACGGTCGGCGTGGCCGTTGGCGTCGGCGTCGGCACCACAACGGCCGTATTGCCCTGGATCATAAAATCATACGGATTTTCTTCCGGGTCATCATTTACGATGCTGACCGTCGCAAAAGACGGAGCAGCAGTGCTCGGATCGTACGTAACGTTGAAAGTTGTCGAAGTGCCCGGCAATACCGGTGATGTAGGCGGAGTCGTAAGGGTGAAATCACTGAGTGTGCCCAATGTACGGAGAGCATCCGCGTCGATCGTTGGTTCCATGACCATTACTGGACTGATCGAGATCGCTCCGAGCGTGAGGTTAGACGATCCTGAATTCGTGATCGTAAACGTATGCGTCACCATGCCTGACAACGGATCAACTGTTCCAAAGTCAGTATCGTCAGCCACAGCCGGCGTCGTATCTCCATCCGCGATCGGTATACCGAGCCCGGTGACATCCATCTCAGGCAAGGTTGGCGTTGGCGTTGGTGTCGGAGCGTCCGCGTGCGTGTATGGAAAGGCCGCTGAGCATGCGGAGCTATTGCCGGCGCCGTCGATCGAACTTGCGTATATATTTGTCGTTGCGTTCGTCGGCACTGTGACGGGGATGGCAAAGTTGCCCCCGGTTGCAAACGCACCGTTAAGTATACCGGTGGTGCAATCGCTGCTGGTATAAAGATTGACGGTGCTGTCCGCTTCGGCGGTGCCGTTGATCGTCGGGCTTGCATTGCTGCTCGGGCTCGTCGGCGTACTGCCGGTTATGATCGGCGTTACCGGTAAGGTCTTGTCTATCGTGTACACTTCGCCAACGAACGGCAATATCGTCGAGATACCGGGCGTCAGGCCGGTCTCGTTCGCCAGGTTTAGCCCGAGCGTTCCGTCGCCGCTGCCGGTGTTGACGCTAATATTCCATCTGACACTCGGAGGGCCCGCCTGAGGGGCGACACTTGTTATCGAAGGCCCCGTCAATCCGCCATTGACCAGAGAAAAATTGCTTGTGGTCACGCCGTCTACTGGCGCGGCAAACTCGATCGTCCATGTGACGTCATTTAGATTTGTCGGGTTCGGATGAGCCCGCGTCAGAGACACTACCGCCGTCGGTGTTGGCGTCGGAGTTGGTGTCGGCGCGGTGCCGGTTCCGTGGACGTAAAAATTGTATGGGTTCTCGTCCGCATCATCATTAGCGATCTCTACGCCCCATGTGAATTCACCGGCGGATATCGGGTCGAATGTGACGGTAAACGTCGTAGAGTTCCCTGGCGGGATGGGCGTCACTAGTGGCTGCGACACGGTGAACGAATTGGCTACGTTCGGGTTGTTGGCTTTGCCGGATTCCGGTCTTACGATAGAGACATCGGTGATCGAGATCGGGCCGACGGCAAGATCGGCTGCTCCGTCGTTATGGATCGTAAAGGTGTGAGTAACAGAACCCGACGCAACATCAACGCTTCCAAATTCCGTATCATTGCCCACTACTGGCGAAAAACTTGGGTCAACGATCTCAACCCCAAGCCCTGTGACCCTTATTTCCGGAGTTGGGACCGGCGTTGGGGTCGGGGTTGGAGCAACATCATCATTAGTTATTGTGCCTTGGCCCTGGCCGTCGGTCACGGTCGCACCGGTCACGTTTGTTACGTTTACAAAGAATGTCTCATTCGATTCGACAGTAGTATCGCCGTTGACCGTGACGTTAAACGTCGCCGAGGAATTCCCTGACGTGATCGTCTGGCCAGTCATTGAATTACTGACGTAATCATTGTCAGCCGTCGTTGCGGTATTATCAGCAGTCGCGATATCAAAAGTAACGCCGCTCGCTGGAGCTGGATAACTTAAGGAAACTGTGAATTGAAAAGTGCTTGTTCCGGAATCAGTTTCCAGCTGGGTAACGTCATTGATGGACAGATTCGGCGGTAAAGAAGACGTTGCAAAGCCTTGCAAAGTCGGATTTACGGTCTTCGCTCCAACGTTTTCCGCGATGGCACAATAGAAGTACAAACCTCCGGGGGTAAGGCCCGTGATCGGCTCAGCCACTGCGACGTTCGCAGTGCCGGACCCGATCGATACACCGGCCGCCGGCACCTTTGTTCCAAATGTGTCGTCGCATACGCCCGGATTCGTGGATGAATATCTGAACCAAACCGTGGTGGCATTGCCGTTCGGATTGACCGTCGCGTTGAGCGTAGCGGTCGTGCCGGTAACCAGCGTTGCGGCATCAGTTGTAACTGACGGCAACGCCTTCGGAGTAATGCTGATGTCGTCGATCGCCAGTCCGTCGTCTGCGCCCGTCGCATTAACGTCATTCCACCTTATCCAGATCGTCGAGCCGTTCGGCAACAGTAGGTTAGTTATCGCACTGCTTTTGATCGTGCGGTTTGGTGACGTGTTACCGTCGAGAGCCCCGGCTGTTCCAGTCGTCACGGGCGCAACAAAATCGAGAATATCCAGATCAGTCCAGTTGCCCGTCGTCAGGCTGGTAGCATCGGTGCTGTATTGAAAGTCAAGCCTGTCTTCTCGGCCTGTAGCCCCAAGTCGCCATTGCTCGCCTGTGAAGGCTATCGCGAGCTGATTTACCGTACTGCCGGTATTGTTGGTCAAAGACGCCCCGATCGTGGAAATTAAAGTACCGCTTTGTAAACCACCGAATGCACGATCCGTTGCGGCTGCGGCACCATAACTAAACGTATCGCCAGTGCTGCTGCCCCCAGTATCGACTGCATATTGCTCGTTGTCCCTAGCTCCGCCTCCAGATTCTGTCAGGTACCATCCATTGATAGCGATCGCATTTGTTGTGCTTCCCGCTGTGTTCGATAGAGTATCGAAATTCTCGGTGTACGCGACCCCAAGTGTGGCGAGATCGATCGTACCGGCTTGAGGTGCATCAGTTGTCGGCGTCGGAACCGCACTTGGCTCAACTGGCGCAGTTTCGTCGCTTGTCGCAACAACGATAGGTTCTGCTATTCCGAAAATTTCGCTTACCGACTGGATAAACCCGAACCTCGGCGATGCACCTGCGGCTGAGGCGGTCAGGAGTGAACCGCTGGCGGCGGCGATGAGGCCTAAGACAACGATGGCAGCAGACAGGAACGTACGCGGACGCTTGAACATAAGTTTGATCACTCCAAACGGATGAACCGAACACTTAAAGCGAAACTGTTTTCACAGTCTGGTGGGCCGCTTGAACGGTAAACCCTTATTTTATCTAAGATTAATCGTAATTATAGGCTTATCCAACAGGTTGTCAAGCGTCACCAAAGTCCTCGTTAACCTGTGGTTAACACCATACGTTTAGGCGGTTTAGCGGTATCGTTCCGGCTGCCGGCGATTTGTGATCTCCCGACGGCGGGGTAGCACGAAAGTTGAGCATTCTGTGCAAAAGATATCAATTTACGCAAAGTGTGTTTTTGTGTGCATAACCTATCAATGTACGCACAATGGCATATCAATTCGGGGTAGTTTTCGGCTAGCGTGGAATGTTAGAAAACTATGCCGTACAACGATCCATTCATCCTCGAAAAACAAAAAGACTGTCTCAAACTCTACCTAGAACACAACGGCTCAGACCACGACCTGATCGAGCTCGAAATGCGCCGCCTCGGCTGGGAAACCTTCTCCCGCCGCATCCTCTACAACCGCAACCAACGCGGCAAACACGTCAAAGGCTGGATCGACACCCTCGGCTGGAAACAGCTCCTGGTGGAGCGGTTTCTGGAAATGGGATATGAACGCGTCGAGTCAGAACCGCTTACCTCCCGGTCAGAACCGCCTGCGTCAGCGGGCGGAACGAAGATGAACCGCGAACTAGCCGGTTTTCACCTACCAACAAAGCGATCAGACAAAGGTCGCGACACGACACGATCGCCATTGAACCCTGGCGCCCTTCCGCCCGCTTACGCAGGCGGTTCTGACTCGGAAGCCGGGGCAAAAGACACTGGTGCATTCCATGCCTGGCTCAAACACGTCACGCCAAATTACGATTGGGATGCAAAGCACCACAAATACATCTGCGAACAGCTCGCAAAGGTAGATTCGGGTGAGATCACGCGGCTGATGATCAACGTCCCGCCGCGTCACGGTAAGAGCGAACTCGTCACCGTCCGCTACGCCGCCTGGACGCTGAAAAACGACCCATCAAAAAACGTCATCATCGGCAGCTACGGCCAATCGCTGGCTAACCGATTCTCGCGAAAGATAAAACGGGTTCTGGGTGATGATTGGGTATTAAGAAAAACTTCCGACTCGGCAAACTCCCCTCCTTACCAAGGAGGGGTGGCAGCCGCTTCGGCTGACGGGGTGGTTCTTGGCCAAGGAATTGAGCCATGCCAATTTATGGAGAACAACGCAACCGTCACCTTTACCGCGTCTTCTTCTTTCATAACATCCGGATGTAAAGCCGGCTCGACCGATACCAGCCGTCGTCATGCCGGAGGAACCGTTGTTGCAGGCGAGGGCTCCTGCGTTCCAGTCGGCGGCGGCGAGCAGGATGCTCGCCCTCCAGTCGAGGAGTGTCCGTTCCCGTTCGTCACTTCCCGGCCGAAAAACACCGAGGCGGAATGGGAAACCTCAAAGGGCGGCGGCCTTCGCGCGGTCGGCGTCGGAGCCGGAGTCACGGGCTTTGGTGCGGATCTGATCATAATCGACGACCCCGTAAAAAGCCGTGCCGAGGCAGAATCACGAGCGCACCGCGAAGCAGTCTGGGATTGGTTCAACGACGACCTCTACACCCGCCTCGAACCCGACGGCAAGATCATCCTCATCCAAACCCGCTGGCACGAAGACGACCTCGCCGGCCGCCTGCTGAGACAAATGCACGAAGGCGAAGGCGAAGAATGGACGGTCGTGAATTTGCCCGCTATCGCCTTGGGGATCGGGTCAGAACCGGGAGCGGTAGCGACTGGGCTCCGAAACTCCCCGCCTTACGTTGATTCGAGTATAACCTTACCTCGCTCCGCAAATTCGAACACATCGAACTCCGACGAGTTAGCGGATCCTCTTCCAGAGAACCACCCCGTCATCAGCCCAAAGCGGCTGATGCCACCCCTCCTTCGTAAGGAGGGGAGTTTCGAAGATGCTGCTTCACAGCTATATAAGCCTAAGGTTATTGGATTCCCACGTCTCTATTCGCGCCTCAACGACTGGAGCGCAAGCGTCCCGCTTGCCAACACCGGTTCCTCCGGTGTGGCGGCGCCGGGGCGCGAAAATGCTGAAGCGGAGCATTCAAGCCGGTCTTTGAAGGCAACGTCGGAGAGTGCTCTCGGGTTGAATTATGGTTATCGTCATCACGCCGGAGGAACCGGCGTTGGCATGCAGGATGCTTGCGCTCCAGTCCTTCACGCCGGAGGAACCGGCGTTGGCAAGCAGGATGCTTGCGTTCCAGTCGATCAGGTCGACCGGAAGCCCGGCGAATCGCTTTGGCCGAAGCGATTTCCGCTGGAAAAGCTTGAGCAGCGGCGCAAACAGATCGGTACGTATTCGTTCTCATCGCTTTATCAGCAGCGGCCGATTCCGGCAGAGGGCGGGATGTTCAAGCGGGAGTGGTTCGGACGCATCATCTCGGCACTGCCGCCGGGTTTGCGGTGGATACGCGGCTACGATCTGGGCGTGACGGCGACGGAAAATTCTGATTACACCGCGAGCTTCCGCGTGGCTTTTGATCGCGAAGAGAATATGTACATCGACGGCGGCTTTCGGCGGCGAATGGAATTTCCGGAGCAGCGGCGTTATCTCCTCGCTCGGCTCGAGGCTGAGGCGAACACCGAACACTGCGTCGAGTCAACGCACAACGGTGAGGCACTTGTGCAGGCGATCAAAAAAGACCGGCCCGGCCGATTCCATCTCGTCCGGACGCTCAAAGTTAAAGACCCCAAGACAGCTCGGGCACTCGAATGGATCAACATCGCCGAACAGGGGCGTCTTTTCCTGATCCGCGGCGCCTGGAATGAGGAATTCATCGACGAATGCTGCTCGTTTCCGCTAGGGACACACGACGACCAGGTGGACGCAGTTTCGCTCGCCGTTAAGGCACGGCGATGCTCGAACAGCAAGTTACACAGATTTTAGGCCCGCTGCCCGCCGAGGGTAATAGCCGCAAGAATAATGGCGACGAGAAAAACAACGACGAGACGAAAAATGCGCGAAGATTCGAACATATACAAATACGCCCGGCAGCAATACCGCCTTTCCCAACCGGATGAAATTACTAGATGTGGCGATTATAGACGGAAGAAGAAGAATGTCAAGAAAAAAGACCGGAGCGCAAGCGGAACGCTCGCACCCCGGTCAAATGTTGACTTTGTTATCAGTTCGGAGTAAAACCGTGATAAGTATTTCGCCCCTCCAAAACCTAATAGCTATGAAGACGCTGATCTCATTGCTAATCCTGCTGGCCTCGCTGTCTGCCGCCTACGGCCAGCGGACGGGCAAGCTCGTTTTCTGGAGCGGCGATCCGGGCTGCGGGCAAAAGAGCCGATCGATCACACCTGATGACAAATTCCTCTGCGGCACCGTTCAGACAGAACGCGGCCCGGTGAGCACCATCACGCATAATGGCGTTACGCTCTCCGTCGCTTTCCTTGAAGATAGCAAATACAACATCGTCGGCGCCGGGATCACGAATGATACAGCAGAACCACTATTTTTCGATGCCGATATGTGGGGCGCAGCCCATTTCAAGAAAAAGGAAGATCTTCAGTCGCGGAAAAAGCCCGTTTTGGCCGAAACTTCGATCCCGACCCGCGACATTCTGCGTCAAATGGCAACCGGGGTGCGCCAGGAAAGCTCGCTTGATACATTCATTGCCGACGGCCAAAAGGTCAATGAAACCAAGGAAATTCGCCGTCAGGACGGCACCCGTTACAAGGTAGATGTGATCGTTCCCGACAAGCAAACCCAGGAGGCAGTAGCCCGCCAGAACGCCGCCCGCTCAGAAATGGTCATGAGCGAACAACGCCGCATCCGCGAAACAGCCCTGACCGCAAAATCAGTGCAGCCCGGGCAATCAATTAAAGGATTGGTCTATTTCCGGCGGTTAAAGAATGTCGAGTTTGTAGTATTTTCGTTAAGCCTGGACGGGACAACATATGTATTTCAGCTGCCGAGGGTGAAGAAATGAGGTCGGTAAAAAATAACCTTTTACTTCCGCACCAGATCTTCGGTATACAGCTCGCGATAAACACGATAATTGTTCATCACCTTAAATACGTAGTTCTTAGTTTCCGCGAATCCGATCTCAGCCGCAAAAATCCCGGGCTCTCTGGGCTTCGAGCGGTTGAGCCAACGCAACGCGTTATCTTCGCCACCGTTATAGCTCGCGGCGATCGCTTCGTACATTCCATTGAATTCGCGGCTCAGATCAGCGATATACTCGCACCCGATCGCAATATTGGTTTTGGGATCGTACAGGTCATCCGCCTGGAGCCCCGCGTAACCGGCTTTCTTGTTATATTTCAAAGCCGTGTCGATCACGAGTTGGAGCAGCCCGCGCGCCGCAGACGGCGATTTCACACCGGGACGGAAGCTGCTTTCCTGCTTCATGATCGCAAGCACAAATCTCGGGTCAACCTTCCGCGGCTTAGCAGCGGCGAGGACCTCGTCGCGAAACATAACGGGAAAATCCTTAGGCGAAACCTGAACGATCGCCTTGACCTGATCGGTCTTCGAATACCGGTCAGAGGCAAGCCCGCTGTAATACGAGGTCGCGCTATCCGGGATCGAGACGTAGGTATTCGCCGCCTGTTCACGCTGCCCGGCTTTCTCGAGCGAGAAGGCCTTGAGGTACTTGACCTCATCCATTCCGGTCATCGAGCCCGCAAACTTGGCCGAGAGCAGCATAGTATCTGCAGTCAAAACAGCGTCGGTCCAGTGCCCCCGATAGATATGCATTCGCAAACGGGCGTGCAGAGCATTCGCCTCGGTTGGTTGGCCGGGAAATCTGGTACGGGTCCTGTCAACCCAGTCGTTCGCCTCGTCATACTTCCCTGCCTCGCGGAGTGCGTCGATGGTGTTCAGATAACTGCCGTCGATACGCTCTCCGGTCGGGTACATTACTGTGTACTGTTGGTAGATCTTCGCAGCCTCGACATTCTTTCCGAGCCTCACGTTGCAGGCACCCTTGAAATAGAGCCCTTCACGGCCGTCTTTGGTGGCAGGAAACTCACGGGCCACGCGATCGAGGAACGGGATCGCCTTAGCATATTCGCGTTCCCAATAGTACGAACGCCCAGTCATAAACAACGCTCCCGACATAGCGGGATCGTTCGGAAACAAGTCGAGGATCTTGGAGAAATGCCCCCGAGATTGCGGAAACTGGCGGTTGTCGAAATAGATCTGACCACGGCTCAGATGCTCGGCAGCGGTCAATGTTATCAGTTTCCCACTGGCATCGCGGCTCGCCTTGTCCTTCTCGATCACAGCCCGCAAGGCGGCATCCGAGGCCTGGGCATTCAGGAAGGTACACGAGAGAAAAATAGAAAACGCGACGGACAAGATGAATTTCATAGGCGGGCCTCGGCGGCAGTCTCTACAGATTACCGATTCTTTGACGAGAATTCAAAAATCAGAGTTGCAGCCGATTTGGTTTCACAAAACCAACACGCTAAAATCACCCTCATGAAAATTGCACTCAACGGAGCAACCACGATGCACGCCGACCTCTCGACAGACATCCTCGCCGCCTCGGCCGCCGGATACGATCTGCTCGAGATCTGGTCGGCAAAGCTCTATAAATATCTCGAAAACAAGACCGCGTCCGACCTGAAGGCCGAACTGCAAGCCGCAAATCTCGAGCCGTATTCGATCAACTCGATCGAGCACATAACCTTTCGCACGGATGCCGATTACGCCAGGATCAAAGCCGAATGCGAACTGCTCTCACGCGTTGCAAGCGAGATCGGATGCCCGTATATCGTAGTTGTTCCGGGCAAATTGCCCGCCGATGCTACAAAAGAAATCATCATTGAGGAATCGATCCGGGTTCTGACGGAGTTATCTGATATAGCAGCAAATCACGGCGTCTCGCTCGCGTTCGAGTTCCTCGGCCAAACAGATTGCTCGGTCCAAACGCTTGACTTGTGTAACGAGATCGTGGAGAAGGTTGCGCGTGATAACGTAGGAAATGTGATCGACTCGTTCCACTTTTATGCTGGAAATTCAAGCTTCGAAGCGATCGACCGCATGGATCCGAAGAAGCTGTTCATCTTTCACATCAACGATGCCGAAGATCTCCCAAAGGAGCAACTCACAGATGCCCAACGTCTGTATCCCGGCACGGGAGTTCTGCCGCTCCAAGAGATGAAAGAGCATTTCGACAAGATCGGCTACGACCGCATGGTCAGCATCGAGATCTTTCGGCCTGAGTATTGGGCACAAGATCCGTTTGAGGTAGCGGCAAAAGCTAAACTCGCAACTGAAGAAACTCTCGGACTCGGCAAATACGCCGCGGGTGGTAGCTGGTAATGGATAAAGTAAAGATTGGAATCGTTGGAACCGGCTACGTCGGAAATGTTCACGGCGGTATCTACGCCCGCGATCCGCGGGCTGAGGTTGCTGCTCTATTTGACATCATTCCGGAGCGTGCTCAGCAAACGTCCAAACGCATCGGCGGCAGGGTTTGCTCGTCACAGGAAGAGCTGCTGGACAACTGCGATGCTGTTCTGGTCTGTGCCCCAAACAAAACTCACATCTCGATAGCCTCAGCGGCGATCGAAGCGGGAAAACACGTATTCTGCGAAAAGCCATTCTCGCTCGGGATCGAAGATGCTGCGTTATTGCTTGAACGAGCGAACGCCAGCCAAAAGGTATTTCAGGTCGGCCACAATCGGCGTTTTGCTCCGGTTTACACAACACTGAAGGAGATGATCGCCAGCGATCCGGCCCACTCAGCTCACATCAAAATGAATCGCGGCGAGCTGAAAAACCCAGTGTGGACCGGCGATGTCAGCGTGACGGGAGGCTTTCTTTACGAGACCACGATCCATTTCTTCGATATGCTCAGGTTTCAGTTCGGCGAGATCGAGGAACTTGTCGCCTATGGCTCGCAGCATGAATACCCTGAGATCGATGAATTTTCGATAATCTTCAAATTCAAGAGCGGTTTCCATTGCTCGTTCGCTTCGTCGTCGGATGCGAGTTGGCTTTTCCCGTTCGAACGGATCGAGGTGTTCTGTCATCACCGCACTATAATTACCGAGGAAATGGTGCGAGTGCTCGACTGCCGCGGAACCCATGCGGATTTTACCACGCATTCGTTCCACACTTTCGAAGAAGACCACCGCCGGGGCTTCCTACAGGAAGATGCCTCGTTCATCGATTGCATCCTAAACGGAACCGAGCCCAAGGTCACGGCGTATGATGGTTATAAGGCGGTCGAACTCGTCGAATCGGTCTATATGGCGATCAGAACGGGAGAAAAGGTTCGGTTTGATTAAGGATTAACCACGAAAGTGCGCAAAAAAACACAAAACGTGATCTTAGTTTTCCTGTCAGTTTTGCATGTTTTTGCTGTTTCTTCTTATAGATCCTTGGTTACGGCCCTTATTTTAGGTTCCGACGATTTCTCTGATATTATTACTGCCGAAAGTCGATTGACTTGATCTGGTTATGAATACTTGTGCAAACTGCGGAAAATTGAACACGCCTGAAACGAACTTTTGCAGATTTTGCGGCACTAAGTTTCATATGGGTGCGCAGCCAATGCCCGCAAACCCATACGACCACGCGGCTCCCCGGCCCTACGCCTGGAAGACAGACGAATTTCAAACTCAGAATGATGCCCGCAAAACGGTGCCGGGTTTAGATCAGACGGCTCAATTCAATCCAAACAACAGTAACTTTCGCCCGGCTCCACTCGCTTATTCGCAGCCGCAGCAAATCGCACATTCGTTCCGCTGTCCCCACTGTATGAGCACTTATATGCCGCGGATCGAACGAAAGATCTCAACCGCCGGCTGGATCACGTTCGCAGCCCTTCTTGTGTTTTTCTTTCCGCTTTTCTGGATCGGCCTGCTGATAAAAGAAGATGTTTTGATCTGCCAGACGTGCAATACGAGGATTGGCAGCTAACGATAATAGTAGCCTTTCGGATGCTCGATCTTGATCTCAGGGTTGGTACTCATGACCTGAACCTTATGATAGCCCTTGTTCATGTGGGTTGAGAGGTAAGTGATCGAGAACTGACGATTTAGAGCAATATTAAGCTCTCTAAAGAATGGTAAATAACTCGTTGGAGCGATCGAGCCTTGATAAAATGCCCTTCCGCCGGTTTCCTCCGATATTTTGGCCAGAGCCCCTTGAGCAGCGTAAATAAAGGTGGTGTTTCCATTCTCAGTTGTTGTCGTGGGTGAATAGAACGAATAAATTGCAACCCCTTTTCGCTGAGCCTTTAACACAGCCTGCTGAAGATCGAAACTCTGCGTAATCGAAGCAAGACTTGCTCCTTGCGAGGTATCCAGCCCGTCGGAGAATAAGAGGATCGCACGCCTGCCCGTCGGAACGCCGTCAAAGCGACCAAGAAGTTCCTGAACTCCATCATAAGGGCTCCGCGGAGCAAAGCTGGAACTTCCGGAAACTATCCTCAACGATTTCGCAGCCTTTTCGCGATCATCGGTAAACCGCTGTACAACTTGCGGCGAGCCGCTGCGGGTATACGCAACCATTACTCGAGTACCTTCGGGTAATCCACGAATAAAATTCTGGATATCCTTGATCTGAAGGTTAAAGTTTGTCGCCAGATCTTCTTGAATTACGAACGCGATCGACATTGGCGATTCACTCACGCTGCGGATCGATAAAATCTGCTGTTCTTCGTTGTCTTCCTTTACACCTAATCGATCTGCCTGCACATATTCCTGAGCCTGATTATCTCTGAGTTCCGCCTTTGTAAATATTGAGATTGGGATCGTGACTGTGCGAACCTTCTGCTTCTGCTCGGGCGTCTGTGCAGCGGCCGCGATAGCGAACATCGCTGTTATCACAATTGAGAATAGAAGCTTTGATTTGCTCATAAGATATTACGTTCCGTCAGTCGTTGACTGAATAATAATATATTTGTTAAAAAACGCTAAATTTTGTCATGAGGAAAGTCGACCGCCGGTTTCCGCACTTTTTGATTTCTTGCGCTAGACTTTAACTTCGATGGGAATACACGACATCACACCGGCAGAACTAAATCGCGGAAGAAAGCTTGCTATCGGCGGCATCGCGGCCCCGCTGGCATTAACCGTTATTCCCGCGATCGCAACATTTTTACTGGTATTTCTTGCCGCGAGTGGTCCACCAGTAGCCGCAGTTATCTTCTTTGTCGGAATGATCGTAACTGCACTCGGTTTTTTATCGGGTTTGATAATCTCCGGTATCTTATTCGGGCGCCGTGCAAAATGGACCAACGAAATGAGAGAACGCATTGCGGCCGATGGCATTAAGGCTGAAGAGATCGGATGGTTTCGCCACGAACTCAAAGCCAACGAGAAAAAAGCCCTGAAAGCCGTCGAAGCCCGTGATCTGCTCCTCGCCGATGCTTACCGTGAAACACTTGCATCACGGCTAACCGCTACGCGGATAATTAAATCGTCGAAACGGGAACTTCAACTAGCAAAAAAACGACAAGGGAGTTTACGCCAGCTCAAAAGCTCGCGTGCGGAGGAATTTCAGTCAGAGATCGAGAAGGATGTCGAAAAGATCTCAAAGATCAATGACGAAGCTCGAAACATGCTCGCTGAGGCTGAATCGCGGCTCCAGATGATCGAAGCTGCGGCTAGGCGACAAGGCGGACTTGCCGATTCGGAGCTAGCCTTGAAAAAACTCTCGGCCCGATCCTCCGAGCTTCCACTTGCTCTCGAAGCCGCTAAAATGTCCGAAGAGATCAGGCTCGAACTCGAGAACGAAGAGATCGAATAGCCCCGCAGCGCACACCCGAGCAAAAACGAAAAAAGGCTGCCTTTGCAGACAGCCTTAATCAAGAAAAGATTATGGCGAATGAGGACCGCGGAACCGTCAGGACGTATGAATTGAACCTGTTATTTACAGGTGGGTGGCTTTCTGCTCTTGCGAGCATCAGAGCCAGTGCCTATGGCGTTTGCTCTCGTGGAGAAACGCACCGAAACCGGCATTAGCCTCCCGGCATTCATATGTTGGCTCAATTGTTATATCGTCCAATAACGAGAACCGCAGAGAAAACCTTCGCCACTCTGGATACTAGCATATTCGTCGAAAATCGGAAATGAAAATCGACGATTTTCAACCCGATTTAAATGAAAAATGGCGGACGTTTCCCCCCCCCCCCACCAATCATCTCCATATCTGGTCAAACCTCAAGCCGGTTGAGGATCGGTTTCGCGGTATTTTAGAAGTCTGTCGAGCCGTTCAGAACATTCAGTACTGCGTATCCCGAGCTGGGAATCAACCTGTTCCTGGGTGTGCTTTAACTGGTAATACTCGTCGGCGATGTGCAGGGCCGCGAGGATCGCAACCTTAAGCGAATCAACGGTCATTGTTCCTGATGCGATCTCGCGCATCTTGGAATCGACGTAGCCCGCGAGGTCCTGAATGTACTCGTTATCGCCGTCAGACCTGATGCTGTACGTCTGGTTATAGATCTCAACTCTGATCGTCTGCTCTGCCATTTGTTTTCAGAACTCCTATCGCCCGATCGCTGCCGCAACTTCGTCATCGATCAACGCCATGGCATCGAGCATTGCTTCAACCTTAAACTGGATCGCCTCTCTTTCTGAAAGCACCGCTGCAAGCCTATCTTCCGCAATTCTCTTCTCCGCGATCGCCGTTGCCGTGTCACGTATTAGAGCCTCAGCCTCGCGTTCGAGACGCTCCTTTTCGTCACGCATTTTCTTCGCGTACTCGATTGTGAGATATATCTTGTCCTCGAGGTGCGAGAACTTTTCCATGCCGGTCAAAGCGTTCATGCAGCGGTCTCCGATCTGTTGCCTGTGGAAATCATTATGTTGAGTTTTATTCGAAACTTCAAGTAATGTGTCAGCTTTTCTCAAAAACGTGGTTTGATACCCAGATCCGTTTCGAGCTGCCCGATTATCTTCTTATGCAGAACTTCAACTTCTTCTTCAACCAACGTCCGTTCGTCACTACGGTATTCGAGTCTGATAGTTATTGAACGTTCATCTACCTCAAGACCTTTACCCTCGTAAATGTCTACAAACGCGACGTTTCGGCAAAGTTCATTTCCCTGTTCGACGATTGCCGATCGGATCGTTTCGAACTCCATTTTGCGATCCACAACGAAGGAAACGTCGCGAACAACACCAGGAAATTTCGCGAGTGGCTTATACGTGATCTGATCCGCATTCTCAGCTAATGCCGTTGAAAGGTTGAGTTCAGCTACATACACCGGTTGCTTAAATTTATACGTGGACGAAATATCGTCACTCAAACGGCCGATATACCCGATCGCTTTTTCGCCGACCATTATCTTTGCCGATTGTCCCGTTCGGAGATGCTTCACGTCAGCCGCAACAAATGTAGTATTCACAATTTCGGCCGCTTCCAAAGCAACTTCGACAGAGCCTTTAGCGTCGTAAAAATCCAATTGCCGGCTGACCATCGCACGGCTCTGATTCACCTCGCCGCCCGTAACGACGAGCGCAAATGATTTCTGCTCATTCGGCAAACCGTCTTCACCCGCCTTCGCGGCAAAAACCTTCCCGATCTCGAAGAGCTTGATGTCGCGGCGCTGATGGTTCAAATTAAGCCGCACGGCATCCAGAAGCCCGGGCAGCGAGCTCGCCCTCATTCGGATCGCTCCCTCGATCACGGAATCGTGAAGCGTTACGTAAGGTTCCGCGAGCGAATCGTCTATCAGTCCGGGAATGATCTCGAAAACGCCGTCGTGCTTCGTATCGATAAAACTGTACGAAAGAGCTTCGTCAAACCCCGTATCGATCAAGGCCTGTCGCAGCCGTTTCTCTCGGGATTCGGTTGGTTGATATTCTCCCGCACCAAAAGCAGGCGGCAATTCCGAACCGATATTGTGGTATCCCGCATGGCGGGCAACTTCCTCGACCAAATCTTCCTCTATTTTAATATCATGCCGCCAGGACGGAGCAATGAACATCTGAGGAGCGGTCGCATCTTCAGCGGAAATTCCCAAAGAATTAAGAATTCGTACAGATTCCGCGGGGCTAACATCCAAGCCGGTCAGCCGTAGAACTGCCGCAGAAATGTCCGGAGACGAAACGCTGTGCGGAGTTCTTTTTGTCGGGTAAACGTCGACAAAATCACCAGCCTCGCCGCCTGCGAGTTCACAGATCAATTCAGTTGCCCGGTTTGACGCGGCTGCGAGATTGTCTATATCTACGCCACGTTCGAACCGATAACTTGCCTCAGTTGCAAGGTTTAGCTTACGCGAAGTCGTGCGAATATTTTTCCGCTCAAAATACGCAACTTCAAGTAACACGTTAGCGGTATCGTCTGTGATGCTCGAATAAAGGCCGCCCATCACTCCGCCGATTGCGGCGGGCTTTTCTGCATCGCAGACGACAACCATCGATTCGTCAAGTTTGCGTTCAACCTCGTCGAGCGTAGTTATGATTTCGCCGTGTTTTGCTTTCCGAACTACGATCCGATTCCCCGAAAGCTTATCCAAATCGAATGAATGCATGGGCTGCCCAAGCTCGTGCATGACGTAGTTCGTGATATCGGCAACGTTATTGATCGAGCGTTCGCCGATCGCTTCGAGACGGTCAACGAGCCATTGGGGCGACGGCCCGATCTTAACGTTTTTGATTATACGAGCGGTGAATCTATGGCAGAGTTCCGGGCAATCTATCGATACAAAACTGCCGACTGAATCATTCGCAGTCTTTTTCTCGCGAGTTTGTAGAGGAATATTCTCAATAGCACCGATCTCACGGGCCATGCCGAGATGTGAAAGGCAATCAGGCCGATTCGACGTGAGATCGATATCCAGGACCAGATCATCACCGTGCGGATGAATTCCCTCGACAGCTAAACCCACACTAGTGAGCTTTTTACCAAGCTCATCAGCGGAGAGATCGATATCGATCAGATCTTTAAGCCAGTTATAACTAATGTTCATTACAATTACTTTGGATTTCGAAATATCGAATTTCCGGAGAATATCAGGAGAAGAACAACAAAGCCTTGGAGTATAGTTCCGATATAAAAGACTATCGGATGTGCCGCTAACATCATTCCATCGGAACTGCTGCCGTACAGCCTGCCGTCCTTAATTTCAAATACGAGCATTGCCGCCAGCAGCGAACCTAGTATAAGGGCGATGACTCCGATCCAACGTTTGTTAGTTCCAGCGGCCATGGCATTTATCGCTCAGAAAAGCTCTCTTACTTAAACTGCTCCAAAAACCTCACATCGTTGTCGAATATCAACCGAATGTCGTCAAGCGAATACATCAACGCACACATCCGTTCAAGTCCAAATCCAAACGCAAAGCCGGAATAGACCGTGGGATCTACTCCGCATTCACGTAGAACATTAGGATGGACCATTCCCGAACCGCCAAGTTCGATCCAGCCTGAGCCTTTGCAGGGGCGGCAGCGTTCGCCTTCGAAAACGCCTGTACCGTGGCATTTAAAGCACGAGAAATCGAACTCGGCACTGGGCTCAGTGAATGGAAAGTACGACGGGCGAAAACGCGTGATAGTATCCTCGCCAAACAGACGTTTGAGCCATTCGGTTACCGTTCCCTTCAGATGGGCCATTGTGATGCCCTTATCGATACAGAGGCCTTCGATCTGGTGGAACATCGGCACGTGCGTCATATCGGGTGTATCACGGCGGAAAACCTTGCCCGGTGCGATGATCCTGATCGGAACACCGCGGCGTTCCATAGCCCGGATCTGAACCGTCGAAGTCTGCGAGCGGAGAGCAAAACCTTGAGTCGTATAGAACGTATCTTGCGATTCCCTCGCCGGATGATCTTCCGAGATATTCAGCGCGTCAAAATTGTAATAATCGGTCTCAATCTCACGATCATCCTCGATCGCGTAGCCCATCGAAACGAAGATATCCTCGATCCTTTGACGAAGTATCGTGATCAGGTGCAAATGCCCTGTTTTCGGCCGTCTGCCGGGCAGTGTAACGTCGAGTCGCTCTCGCTCGATCTTGGCATTAGAAATGTACTCGTTGAGGCTGAATTCGGTCGCTTCGATCGATGCCGCGATCTCTTTTTCGACTGACTGGACCAGCTGCCCGAACGCACCACGTTCCTCGGCGGGTAAGCGGCCGATAAGTTTCATCGTTTCCGCGATCGCCGATTTTTTTCCGGTGTGACGAACCTTTAGCTCGCTGACCTCACGCCGTTTCGCCTCAACCTCATCGAGCGCAAGGCCATCAAGCGAAAGCTGCGCGTAAGGTGCAAAATTTCGAGCGAAAGCGGCACGAACCGATTCAACCCTTTCTCGTTCTTCAGACATAGATTCTCAGTTAGCTTCGAAAGCTCAGACCGAAGTCTACAATTTTAGCAGTACATCGGATTTACGTAAAATTTACCGTTTCGCTTTCCTCATCCGCGACAGTTCTCCTCGAATCCGACACCGTCTTTCGTCTTCCTGCTCCCGGTGATATCATTGTATTTGCAGACGTTATCTAGTCATTAGGAGTGTCGCAAAATGAAAGCGATCGTAAAAAGTAAAGCTGAAGTTGGGCTCTGGTTAGAAGACGTTTCGGAACCCACGATCGGTATAAATGACGTGTTGATCCGCATAAAACGCACAGGCATCTGCGGAACCGATCTTCATATATACAATTGGGATGCATGGGCGCAAAGTACTATCAAGGTTCCTACGATCCTGGGCCACGAACTCGTAGGTGAGATCGTTGAGATCGGCTCAAACGTAAATGATTTTTATGTCGGCGATATTGTCAGCGTCGAGGGGCATCTCGTTTGCGGACGCTGCCGGAACTGTCTCGCCGGGCGTCGCTATAAATGCGCTAATACGCTCGGTTTCGGTGTTAATACAGATGGCGGTTTTGCGGAATATATCGCGGTTCCGATGACCAATATTTGGAAGCATAGCCCGAATGTGAACCTTAACGTCGCCGCAATATTCGATCCTTTTGGAAATGCCGTTCATACAGCTCTCGCCTTCGAAGTATTTGGCGAAGACGTCTTGATTACTGGTGCCGGTCCGATCGGTATTATGGCAGCAGCCGTAGCCAAACACGCCGGTGCTCGGCACGTGGTGATCACCGACGTAAACCCCAACCGACTCGAACTCGCGAAGAAGTTCGATGTGACAATGGCGGTCGACGTTCGCGAAAAATCCATTGCCGATGTTCAGAAAGAACTCGGAATGAAAGAAGGCTTCGATGTCGGCATGGAGATGTCTGGAAATCCGACTGCTTTTCGCGATATGCTCGCGAATATGACGCACGGCGGTAACATCGCGTTTCTGGGAATACCTTCTGACGAATTCTCGATCAACTGGAAAACCGTGATCTTCAACATGCTCACTATTAAGGGCATTTACGGCCGCCAGATGTACGAAACCTGGTACCAAATGAGTGTTCTGCTCGAATCCGGTTTGGACATCGAACCCGTGATCACGCACCGCTATTCGTACAAGGAATTTCAAAAGGCCTTTGAGGTTATGCGGGACGGAAATAGCGGCAAGGTTGTACTCGATTGGAGCGAGATGTAAACGTTATGTACGGAAAATTTCAAACTTATCTGCAGAATACACTGGACGAGATCCGTCAGGCAGGTCTATTCAAATCAGAACGCGTGATCGAGAGCCCGCAGGAAGCGCATATCGAGGTTTCGGGCGGCCGCAGCGTGCTGAATATGTGTGCCAATAACTATCTCGGGTTGTCTGATCACCCGTTGATCGTAGACGCTGCGAAAAAAGGGCTTGAGGAATGGGGTTTTGGCCTTTCGTCGGTTCGATTCATATGCGGAACCCAAACTATCCATAAGCAACTTGAGGCAAAGATCAGTGAGTTTCTGGGCACTGAGGATACGATCCTATATACGTCTTGCTTTGATGCGAACGGTGGGCTCTTCGAAACTGTTTTGGGCGAAGATGATGCCGTGATCTCCGACGAACTCAATCACGCGAGCGTTATCGACGGTATCCGTTTGAGCAAGGCTCAGCGATTCCGCTACAAGAACGGTGACATGGTGGATCTCGAATCTCAGCTTCAGGCAGCGAGTTCCGCGAGATTTAAGATGATTGCGACTGATGGCATCTTTTCGATGGATGGATTTATCGCGAAACTGCCTGAGATCTGTGATCTCGCCGACAAATACGAAGCCCTCGTCATGATCGATGATTCGCATGCGGTCGGTTTCATGGGGGAAAAAGGGCGCGGCGTGCACGAGCATCATAATGTGATGCACCGCGTAGACGTAATCACCGGAACCATTGGCAAAGCTCTCGGCGGAGCCAGCGGCGGTTATACCAGCGGTAAAAAGGAGATCATCGATCTACTTCGTCAACGCTCGCGGCCGTATCTGTTCTCAAATTCAGTTGCCCCACCGATCGTGACGGCGGCGATCGCGGCGATCGATATGCTCTCGGCATCGACGGAACTGCGGGATCGCCTCATGGCAAACACCCAATATTTCCGTAATAAGCTTTCGTCGATCGGTCTTGAGATCGTCCCGGGCGAACATCCGATCGTGCCGATAATGTTCGGTGACGCTGTGCTCGCCACGAAAATGGCGGAAGCAATGCTTGCGAGAGGCGTCTATGTAATTGCATTTTCATTTCCAGTAGTACCGAAAGGTAAGGCTCGCATCCGGACGCAGGTATCAGCCGCTCATAGCCGCGAGGATCTGGATTTCGCGGTTGAAATGTTTGCGGAAGCGAAGGCAGAATTGGGAATATAAAAAGCATGAGACTTCATACGAAGCCTCATGCTTTAGACTATATCTCACTGTCCGGAACGCTTACGATCGAGAGGAAAATGCAGATCTCATTTCAGCCGAGGTAACTACAGGCATTATTTCAAAATCCATCAGATCTTCCCACTCGGCTATCCAAGCATCAAACAGCTGTATATCATCGGTTTCCATTAGCTGAAAACAGCGATAATAGCTCGTTTCGATCCAACTATCTACGTAGCGCAACCCGTCCGGCATCATCCGGCCTTTCTCTGCAAACCGTTCATAAACGGCTCCCGCATCGCGGTTCTTGAAATGTTCAATCACCATGAAAAGCATCGAATCTGCTAGTTAGGCTGCCGCTTGATGTTTACCGATGGCGTCTTTAGCCTGTCCAACGATCGTTGCGAAAGCGTCAGGCTGTTTGACCGCGAGATCGGCGAGTACCTTACGATCGAGATCGATCTCGGCAAGGTTCAGGCCGTGGATGAACTGCGAATACTTGATATCGTTCAGACGGCACGCCGCATTGATGCGGACGATCCAAAGTTTACGAAAATCACGCTTTTTCAGCTTTCTGCCCGTATAGGCAAAATTTAATGCGCGTTCGACCGACTCTTTGGCCGAGCGATACAGTTTCGACTTCGTTCCACGAAAACCTTTGGCTAAGGCTAATATTTTTTTGCGCTTCTCGAGGCGCTTATTTCCACGTTTTGCTCTTGGCATTTCTTCACTCCTACTCTACAAATCCTGTAAACAGTTGGCATCGGGGGATGGCGAATGACTGCCTCCTCCATGCTGCCACTGCCAACTAGTCGCGGCCGTATGGCAGCATCTTCTCGACGCGTTTCTGATCACCTTCTGACACCAATACATCGATGTCGAGATTACGTTTACGTTTTGCCGTTTTCTTGGTCAAAATGTGTCGAGCATGGCTGTGGCCGCGCTTGAATTTACCCGACGCTGTCGAGCGAAAACGCTTTGCCGCGCCTTTGTGTGTTTTTAGTTTTGGCATTACCTTTCTCCTGTTAATCCCTTTCTTGCACTACTCACCTGCAGTGCTTAAAATATTTCGTCGTCGTCCTTTGGCTCCGGTTTCGGTGCCTTCACCTTTTGCTCTTTCGGTGCCTTCTTAATCTTTGGTGCGACATCATCAGCTTCTATCGAATCGGTCGTAGAAACTTTCTTGGCATCAGCAACCTTTGCCTTTTTCGGGTTAAAGATGGTGAACATCTGGTAACCTTCCATCTTTGGAAAAACTTCGACGTCCGCTAATTCCGCAAGATCCAAAGTCAATTTCTTCAGGATCTTTGCCCCGAGTTCCCGGTGCGTCATTTCGCGGCCGCGAAAGGCGATCGCGGCCCTAACCTTGTCACCCTCGCCGAGCCACTGCTTGGCGTGTTCCATGCGATAGTTGTAATCGTGATCGTCCGTCCCCGGCCGAAACTTGATCTCCTTGACCTGTACGGTGACCTGTTTCTTTTTCGCTTCGTGGGCACGCTTCTTTTGTTCGTAAAGAAACTTACCGTAATCAATGAGTTTGCAAACGGGCGGCTTTCCGTTCGGAGCGATCTCGACGAGGTCGATGCCCCGATTTCTCGCTTCCTGGATCGCATCGCGCGTGTCCATCACACCCAAGGTTTCGCCGTCCTCAGTAACAACTCGTACTGACGGGACTCTGATACGTTCGTTCGTGCGATGAAGCGGCTCACGAAAACGCGGCTTAAATCTATTTCCACCAAATCTTCTAGCGATAGTTGCCTCCTAAGTTTATTAGCGATCTTAGAGACTACGCTGCAATTTCTGCTGCGTGATCATCCCTTTGAACTCTTCCAACGACATCGCACCGATGTCTCCCTGCTTACGTTCGCGAACAGCGACCTTATTGCTTTCTAATTCCTGATCACCGAGGATCAGCATGTACGGAACTTTCTGCATCTGAGCATCTCGAATTTTCGCACCGATCTTATCAGATCTCGTGTTAGATTCTACGCGAAAACCGGCATTTCTCAATTCCGCAGCAACGCTGTCCGCATAATCGTTGATGCGATCCGTTATCGGCAACACTGCAACCTGCACCGGAGCAAGCCACAACGGGAATGCTCCAGCATAATGCTCTATCAAAACCCCGAAGAACCGCTCGATCGAACCGAACAAAGCCCGGTGGATCATATAAGGACGATGCTTGAGATTATCATCGCCGGTGTATTCAAGCTCGAATCGCTCCGGCAGATTGAAATCAAGTTGGATCGTGCCTAACTGCCAAACACGACCGATTGCATCTTCGATCTTGATATCGATCTTCGGGCCATAAAACGCCGCTTCGCCCTCGATGCGCTCGTATGAGATGTTCCGCTCGTCGAGAGCACTGGCGAGCTGTTTCTCAGCCGCTGCCCAGTCTTCGTCGGAACCAAGATAGCCTTTGTTCTCGGCACCGCCACGAACTGAAAGTTCAAATCGAACCTTATCAAATCCGTACGTCTCAAAAACCTTGATCGCAAAATCCAAACAATCTGCAACCTCAGTGTGAACCTGGTCAGGCCGTACGAAAAGATGTGCGTCATCGACCGAAAATCCGCGAACACGCATCAATCCGTGAAGCGTTCCGGAAAGCTCGGCACGATAAACCGTTCCCATTTCCGAATAACGCTGCGGGAGATCGCGATACGAACGCGGGCTAGATTTGTAGATACCGATGTGGAACGGGCAATTCATCGGCTTGAGCCGATATTCCTCATCCTCGATGCTAGTTGGAGCATACATCGAATCGGAATAATTGCCTTCGTGCCCACTTGTCACCCAAAGCTGACGCTTAGCAATGTGCGGAGTGAAAACGAAGCTGTAACCTCGCTTCTCAAGTTCTTCCTTGAGCAAACGCTCCATCTCGTTGCGAATAATTCCGCCTTTTGGATGCCAAAGGATCAAACCCTGGCCGTAATCGTCTGAGATCGAGAAGAGGTCGAGTTCGCGGCCGAGCTTGCGATGGTCGCGTTTCTCTGCCTCTTCACGCTGCTTCATCCAGGCATCGAGTTCGTCCTGGGTCGCGAATGCAGTGCCGTAAATTCGCTGCATCTGATCGCGTTCCGCATCGCCCTTCCAATACGCTCCGGAAATCGCCAAAAGCTTAAAGGCTTTCAACTTACCTGTATGTTGAACGTGAGGTCCTAAACAAAAATCTATGAATGGCGAACCATCGATATGATATATCGTAGCGGAGCCGTCGACTTTCTCATCGATAAGCTCGCATTTAAGCGGCTCTTCGCGGCCCTTGAAAAGTTCAAGGATCGCAGATTTCACAACAACCTCACGACGATAGCGTAGATCGCCCTTTGCCATCTGCTTCATCTTTTTCTCGATGACCGGCAGATCGTCTTCGGTTAGATTTCGCGGAGCGATGATGTCGTAATAGAAACCGTAACGCGGATCCTCCATTAGAGCCGGGCCAACGCCGAGCTTGGTTCCTGGAAACAGATCAAGTATCGCCGCCGCAAGCAAGTGGGCGGTCGAGTGACGGATAACCTCGAGGCCATCGCGTGAATCGCTCGTTATCGCCTCGATGAAAAGAACCTCGTCAGTCTCTGTCAGTTCCCGATTGAGATCGACTTCTTCCCCATTGACCTTGGCGGCAAGCGATTTCTTTAGTACGTCGCGGTCGAATGCTTTTATAGCATCCAGAACAGTCGCCGGACTTGGGATCAACTTCTGATCGTTTCCGAATTTTACGTTTAATTCGCTCATTGTTTTGTAAATAGTTAATTGACGGTCGTGAATAAAATTGCTCTATCAACGCCCATACAAATCAGTAACAACGACAATTTGCTTGCCGCTCTTACCTTTTCCTATTTACTGATAACGATTTACTCGTTCGTCCTACTACTAAATAGATTTGATCCGATAAGAGCGACTTTGCTTTGCAGGATCCGAAGAAACTGCGATTGTCACGCCATTAGAAGCGTGTCGTAGTAGTTATAAAAACAGCAAAGTTCTTAATTAGCATCTTATCGAAAAATATAAATGGTAGTCTCTAGCAGACTCGAACTGCTGACCCCTACCTTGTCAAGGTAATGCTCTACCAACTGAGCTAAGAGACTACACCTCGCGGTTTCTTACGAAAAGCGAACCTAAAGAATGCCAAAGACGTTCAAATGTGTCAAGTGTGAACGGCTTAGGCGAAGACACTTTACGCAACTCCGCTACAAAAGCGATGCATACCGATCGCCACAAGCTTCGTCGTCCGATCATCGACATCGTATATCGGATTGACCTCGCTAAACTCTATGATCTTAGTATTGGCGAGCGAAGCGGCATATTTGACCAGCTGAATAAATTCTCCGGCTCGAAGACCTAGTGGCGACGGAGCGGATGTCCCCGGCGCGTCAGCCATTCGAACGACATCCATGTCAAAACCGAAAAAAGTATTCAAACTTGAGCTGTGGCCGATGAATTTCGCACGGATCTGTTCTTTTAATTCGAGATCAGCCTCGGCACGTGAACGCAGGACCTCAAGACTGATCCTGTGGACGCCAAGGTCACGGATGTATTCGTAGTAAACGGGCGATGTCAGGTGCGTTTGATATCCCGCCTCATAAAAATAAGTTGGTTTGAGATGCCCTTCATCAAGAAGCTGCCTAAATTGCGTCCCATTATTTCTCTCGTTCGCGATCCTGACATCTAGATGGGCATCAATATTAACTCCGATCCACCATTCCGGGCCAAAAACTTCGGCCATTGCAACTCCGTCCGGATAAGAAATATCGTTGCCGCCACCGAGTACGATCAACCTTTTCCCGTCCCGAAGGATCTGAGCAACAATTTCTTTTTGCGTGAAATGGGTATCTTCTAAGGAAGGTCTTATCTTCACATTACCCAGATCAAAGATCTTTTTCTTTATGTTGAAAGGCGTGAGCCTATAAAATTGCGTACGGATCGCATCCGGTGCGGCAGCAGCACCAACCCGCCCGCCGTTTCGCCGAACGCCTTCATCCTGAGGGCAGCCGAGGATCACGATATCGGCCGCTCCGTAATGATGCGGTTCGCTTTGAACGACCTCTCCCAACCGGGGATCGTTCTTATCTCCTTTGTGAAAAAACACGTTCTCAGATGGCCGCGTTGTCAGGTCAAATATATCGCTCATAACCATATCTTATACCTAAAAAAGCCCGTATGAAAGCAATTGCTCGCACGTTGAAATAACGGCTGAAATGCAATACCTTACTTATATTCGAACCATCGGCAACTGAGGTAACAATATGCAAGAAGGCAAATCCCCAACACCAGAACGGATCTGGCAAATGATCACCGGCTTTCAGATGACCGCAGCAATGAAAGCCGCTATAGAACTTGGCGTTTTCACTAAGATCGCCGATGGAAAAACGAGCACGAGTTCGATCGCCAGAGCGTGCGGCGCCGCGGAACGCGGTATAAGAATTCTCTGCGATACGCTGACAGTACTCGGCTTTCTTATCAAAAATGGCAGTGAGTATTCCCTTGCTGATGACGCTGCTTTTTTTCTCGTTCAGTATTCGCCCGCGTACATGGGCAATATGACGGATTTCATCCTGTCGCCGCAGCAAAAGGCCGGTTTCGACGACCTCACCGCTGCGGTTCGCAATGGTGGAGCTGTTCCGCAGTACAACGCTTCGCTCGACCCCGAAAGCCCGATGTGGGCAACGTTTGCCCGGAGCATGACGGGCATGATGATGCCTTCGGCTCAAAAGATGGCGGCGGACCTCGGCTATCCAAAAGATGCCGCGATCAAAGTCCTCGACATTGCCGCGGGCCACGGAATGTTCGGTATTACCGTCGCTCAACACTATCCGAACGCCCAGATCCATGCTCTCGATTGGAAGGTCGTTCTTGCTGTAGCCCAAGAGAATGCCGAAAAATTCGGGGTTGCGGATCGCTATCACAAGATCGAGGGCAGTGCGTTCGATGCCGACCTCGGTTCTGACTACGATGTCATTCTCAATACAAACTTTCTCCATCATTTCGATCCACCTACGTGCGAAGCGTTTCTCAAGCGTGCTTTTGCAGCTCTCAGCCCGGACGGCCAGTTGCTTACATTAGAATTCGTCCCAAATGACGACCGCGTGTCGCCTCCGGGCGAAGCTCTTTTCTCGCTCGTGATGCTCGCCGCGACTCCGGCAGGCGATGCGTACACTTTTGCCGAACTGCAGCAAATGCTTGAGAATGCGGGCTTTTCGCAAAATGAACATCGCCCAATGCAAGGAATGCCGCAGCACTGGATCATGTCCAGGAAATAGGCGATAAACATTCTTCTTGACTTCGATACGCGGTACGAGCAACACTAACCAAAATCGACTAGTTTTCGGCCGGATGTTATGAATCGATCTGCGAATTCCGTCCTTATTGTCTTCACTATCTTGCTGCTTGGTTACGGTATTCGTGCTCAGGCGGACGATATCTGCTCTGAGTCGGGGCTTAATCCCGGTCTTGATTCTCCTTTCGCCCATATCCCATATGTTTTTGGGAAAGTAGTCCTTCAAGGCTTCCCGTCGACTGCAAAACCACCGAAAGTGACCGTGATTCTCTACGATGGTGGACCATCGGCTGAGCGTTTGATCGTGAATAAGTCCGGAAACTATTGCTTCAAAAGAAAGTCCAATAACAGCACTCTCGTGGTCGAGGTCGATGGCAATGAGGCTGCCCGCCGAACCCTTGCGTCTTTCGGCTCGACGCAGCAGCGTGAGGATTTCGAGATCTTCGCCAACCAACCTGCTCAAAATAGTTCCCCGGCGGTCATATCGGCCAAATTCACGCATCCGGCCAATCCTAAAACCACTGATCTGTACAAAAAAGCGATCGACGCCGAGATAAACAGAGATCCGGACAAAGTGATCAGCTATCTTAAACAGATCGTCGCAATCGATCCCGAAGATTTCATCGCCTGGGCGAAGCTCGGAATCTGGCAGTTCGCTAAAAACTCGTTGTCCGACGCCGACGCGGCTTTTCGCAGATCGCTTGAGTTGAAAGTCGATTACACGCCTGCTTGGGTGAACGTCGGGCAGCTAAGGATCGCACAAAAGCGGTACGAAGCAGCGATCCCGATCCTGCAGCACGCCGCCGAACTCGATCCAACGGCCGCCCGCACGTTCCAATTGCTCGGCGAAGCTTATCTCCTCACACGTCAAGGAACGCTCGGGGCGGAAGCTCTTAAAAACGCAATCAAACTCGACCCGATCGGGATGGCCGAATGCCATTTGCAACTGGCTCATCTCTATCAGCTCGCCGGTGCCAAGCCATTGGCAGCCGCCGAATACAGGGTTTTCCTGACCAAAGTTCCGGATCATCCGCATAGGAAGAAATTCGAGAAATTCATCAAGGATAATCCGTAGATCAATCACCTTTTTCCGAGTATTATGATCAGATCTATAACTTTCGCGACAGTCCTGGCATTTAGTCTCCTGATCGTCGCGCCTGATGTTAATGCTCAGGCAGATGACATTTGTCGTGAGATGGGTGAAACTCCGACGCGCGAGATCGGCCGTGATAATCGGTTGGCTCCATATGTCTTTGGTAAGGTTACGGTCCGCGGAGCAAAGAAGGACGCCAAACCGCCGCGTGTCACCGTGATCTATTCCGATTCCTCGCAGCCCGCCACCCGCCAGACGCTCGGCAAATCCGGAAACTATTGCTTCAGACGCTTCGGCAACAGCGGCACGCTGATCATCGACGTCGACGGCATCGAAACAGCACGCAAATCCGTCTCGGATATCGGCGGCGTCCGCCAACGTGAGGATTTTGAGGTCATTCCGCCTAATGTTGAACAAACCGCCCCGCCGAGTGTGATCTCGACCAAATTCTCGCGTGACCCGAACGAAAAAACCGCATACCTTTACAAAAAAGTTGCGAGATGGAACGGGACAATAAGCCGGAAAAAGCGATCGAGATCGTCAAGGAGATCGTCGCCATCGACCCTCAGGATTTCATTGCCTGGGCGAAACTCGGTTCGCTCTATGCCGCTCTGAACTCGCTCACCGAAGCCGAAACCTCTTTCAAACACGCGCTTTCCGTTCGAAAGGATTACGTACCCGCGATGCTGAATATAGGTATCCTGCGCGCCGTACAGAACCAACACGCTGCAGCGGTCGAAGTGTTCGAACACGCCGTCGCGGCCGACCCGACATTTGCACGCAGTTATCGTCTGCTCGGCGAGGCCTATTTCCAAGTCCGCCGCGGTTCCGACGGCCTCTCCGCTCTTGACGAGGCACTGAGGATCGACCCGCAAGGCATGGCCGAATGCCACCTGCTTAAGGCCAGGCTCTACGACCTCGCCGGTGCAAAGGATCTTGCATCCGCGGAATATAAGGCCTTTCTTGCGAAGGTCCAGGATCATCCGGACAAGAAGCAATTTGAAAGATATATAAAAGATCACGGTACGATCAAATAGCTCTTCCATCACCACGTCTCTAAAATAAATACGAAAGATACCTAATTTGCACTGTGTATTAGTTTCGTAACCTCCCGAAAACCTATTGCTCTGTTCGTAAAACAGGAGTAATGTGAGGTTATGAAGGTCCTGCTTGTATATCCGGTTTTCCCCGACACATACTGGAGTTTCAAGTATGCCCTCGCCTTTGAAGGGAAAAAGGCTGCCTTTCCTCCTCTTGGACTCCTTACCGTTTCCTCGATGCTCCCTGACACCTGGGAACGGCGGCTCGTCGATATGAATGTCACGGAGCTGAGCGACGATGATATCGAATGGGCCGATATAGTCTTCCTGAGTGCGATGATCGTTCAGAAAGGATCGCTCGAGGAAGTGGTCCGGCGTGCACGCGTATTGGGGAAATTGATAGCCGTCGGCGGCCCTTACGTATCGACAAGCTCCGAGAGCCTTCCCGACGCCGATCATATTTTTGTGGGTGAGGCTGAAACCACCATTCCTGAGTTCATCAACGACATCGAACTCGGGATCGCTAAAAAGGTTTATAAGGCTGACGAGCGGCCGTCGCTTCACGCGACACCTGCTCCGGATTTTGACCTGATCGATATGCATCAGTACAGCGCGATGAGCGTTCAGTATTCTCGCGGCTGCCCATTCCAGTGTGAATTCTGCGATATCATCGAGATCTACGGCCGCGTTCCTCGTACGAAGACCAACCAGCAGATGCTCGCTGAACTCGATAACCTTAAAAGCGCCGGTTGGCGAGGGCTCGTATTTATCGTCGACGACAACTTTATCGGGAATAAAAAGAACGTCCGGCTCCTGATGCCCGAGCTTATCGAATGGTCGCGTCGCAATGAGTTCCCCTTCTCCTTCATTACTGAGGCGAGTGTAAATCTCGCTGAGGACGAAACGCTGCTTCAGATGATGCAGGATGCGGGATTTCGCCGCGTATTCCTCGGCATTGAAACGCCGGTCGAGGAAAGCCTGAAGGAGGCCCAAAAGGGTCAAAACACACGCCGGAGCCTTGTTGATTCCGTCCACAAGATCCAGAGCTACGGCATGGAGGTTATGGCGGGATTCATCGTCGGTTTCGACAGCGATCCTGAGAATATTTTCCAGCTCCAGATGGATTTCATTCACGAGAGTGCAATTCCTCTCTCGATGGTCGGCCTTCTCTCCGCACTGCCCGACACGCAGCTTTGGCGTCGGCTCGAGAAGGAAGGGCGGCTCGAAGGTTACCATTCCGGCAATAATACCGACTGCTCGCTCAATTTCGTTCCCAAAATGGATCGTGACCGCCTGATAGCTGGCTTTCAAACGGTTCTGAAGAATATTTACAGTCCAAAGGAGTATTACTACCGTGCGCTCGACTGTCTTTCCCGCTTTCATGCCAATCGCATCGAACCGCGTCAGACAACCCTGCTCGCCGATCTTCGAGCTTTCTTTAAGATCGTGATGACGCTCGGCGTCCGCGACAGTGCCCGCGGCCAGTTTTGGAAATACTTTTTTCGACTGGTCCGCTTTCACCCGAACGATATCGCCCACGGCCTGACGCTTGCCGCGATGGGTTATCACTTCCGCAAGATCACCGAAAAATACTGAGCTCTGCCGTCTCACTTCCCGGGACAAAGTGAGACGCCCTAACCGCAACATATCAAACCGGTTATAGCGATATATCGTCTCATTTGGGAAAAGCATTGAAGCTCTAAGTGAGACCGGCATTTTGACTTCCATTCGCAACGTACCGGTGGGCGGTCGGCTTGGAAACTCCCAGGCGTTGTCCGATCGCGGCGGTGCTAAGTCCCTGTTTAGCGAGCAGTTTGGCGTATTTGATCCGCCTTTGATCTAGTTTAGGGCGACGTTTTGGCGGCAGCGGGCGGAAAGGCGCGGGCAGGTGCGCTTGTTCGTCGTCCTCGCTGATAAAGGAGTATCCAAAAAAGTTCTCTGCCCGGACAGCTCGCGCTCGGGTCGCTCTACCAGCAGCAAGGTCGAATTTAGCGAGACGGTAGACCAGGATATTATCGCTTTCGTATTTGACCGGGCCGTTTCGGGATTTGATCTGCTTGATGTAACGCAGGTCTGGGGCGAGAGAGCTTTTTCCAAGGGCGAAGACGGAATCGGCGACCTTCGTGATATCGATCGAGCCTTGCAGGTCGCGTTCGGTAAGAGGCATGTGCTCGCGCCGTTTCGGGGTGTGTGCGACGACCAGGATCGAGATAAAGTTTGACTTTTTCAACTGCTGAAAGCGGTTCATAAGACGAAACGCAACGCTCGCGTTCGCGGTCGAGCTTTGGCTTAGGAATGTGATGTTGTCGCAGATGAGCACGTCCGCCCTATGCTCTGTGATCTTATTCTCGATGTCGGTAAACAGCATGTCGGTAAAATCGTCGTAGCCGTCGATCAATTTGCCGTCCCAAAACAACTCCGCCCGAAGGAGATTGGGCGAGAATCGATAATGATCCCTGGTTTTACGCCCGTCTTCCGTCTCAATTGAGTAACGCCGGGTAAATTGCGGCCGCGTCAATTCAAAATCAATGTACAAAACCCTCTGCGGCCGGATCCCGCATCCCGGCAAAGGGTTATTAAAAGGTGCGATCGGAACTCCGCGAGCCAGAGATTCCGCGATCTGCACTGCCAGTGCCGTTTTGCCTACACCCGGAGTGGAAAACAACACCGCTACCTCCTCAGCCAGCCACAGCGGACCAAACAGTTGTTTCATCGGAGCCCACTTGATCGAATTCTTCATATGCTCCCGAGCCGATTGCACAAACAGCATCTGCGGCTCCGGAGCGAACGCTTTTGGGAACTTTTTCCGGTCCTCAGCAATTATCTTCTCGATCATTTCTTTATGCGGATCCCAACCGATGATCGAACCATAATCTTGGTCACCCGTCTCAAACATCGAATCTCTCATTTCCTATGCTCCTTATCGCAGTCATTCGTGTATAACGTTCGTTACGATATATGAAACAAACAGTTTCGTCAAGAGGAATGTGTCTTATTTATGCAACACGGTGGTTTGACTGAGGATCTCGAAAATATGCTTGCGGGCTATGCCCGTCTATTTGCGGAAAAGCTGCTCTTTTCCGCTAGGCCTACAAGCGAATACGGCTATGGCGCCGCTGCGAAAAGGCGGCGGCATAGCCGCATAAATATGCTATTGCTGACGGAAAAGCATAGCTTTTCCGCAAATAGACCGGCGGAGCCGAAAGAAGGTGGCTACGTGCTCTGGAACTACTTCACCGGCACAGCCGCAGCTCTGGCATTGTAGAACGCGATGAAATCCTTCGTAATATCCGTGCTGTCGGCAACGAACAGCAACACACCGGTCTCAGCGAGTTTGCTCGCGTCGTAGATGGCTCCGTAGTTGTTCTTCTTGCCGAATTCAGCGATCGCTTTGCCTATGTCAAAGGTGATGGGTTCGATAAGAAGCTTGCGGCGTTGGTCGATCTTTGCTTCGATATCGGTCTTCCTATAGGCCAGCGTTCGCTGCAGCGATTCGCCCTCTGATTTTTTCGCCAGCAAGGCAGCCTCGTTCGCCTCCGTTACGGTCGCCTTCTGAAGCTCCGCCGCGATCGCCGCAAGTTTCGCATTGCCGTCCTCGAGTTCCTTGATCTCCTTGGCAAACTCGCCATCGATCTGCTTCTCCGCCGAGATCAACTTCGCGATTCCCGCCTTCTCATCATAAAAAGCAGCCGTACTGATCAAAACACTCTTCGGCGGCAAAGCCTGAGAATACGCCGCCACTGACATGCCAACAACAAAAATAGCGATAGAAACGAGACGATACACCTTAAACATGAGAATTCTCCTTATTTTGTAGATCAGATCTGATGTTTGTTGGAGATGTGGGGATGGGAAAGGGTTGTATCGCCCGGCTCCGTAGGTGCCAAATGTTTGTAGCAAGCGTCCTACAAAAAATCACAAGCGCCGGTAGAGGCGACACTGTGCCGCTCCTAAAGAGCTAAGACGCCATTTGAATATGCCCTTTCTACAAAAATTTCGCTCCTATCGGGGCTAGGATACTATGGTATTATTTTGATTATTATGGTTAACGACATCCTCAGCCGAATCACGATCAACCCGGAAATATGTCACGGCAAACCGACGATCAGGAATAAACGTTATCCGGTCGAAAATATGCTCGAACTAATGGCGTCGGGAATGACGAACGAAGAGATCCTCGCGGATTATGACGATCTGGAAAAAGCGGATTTGGATGCTTGTCTAATGTTCGCCGCTCGCCTCGCAAATGTCGGCTCGATCAGTGAATTGGCCAGATGAAAATAGATCAGCACGACTAAGATTGTTCCGAACGTGCTCTTTCTCATAGGCTTGCTTGGCTCCGTACTATTTCTCCATTGGGATCTTTACATCATTCCGTTCAGCAAAATCCGCAGCTTCTTCGTATCCGGCATCAACGTGACGAATGACGCCCATGCCGGGATCGGTGGTCAGGACGCGTTCGATGCGTTTAGCGGCTTCGGGGGTGCCGTCGGCGACGATCACCTGGCCGGCGTGGAGCGAGTAGCCGATGCCGACGCCGCCGCCGTGGTGGAGAGAAACCCAAGTTGCGCCGCCCGCGACGTTTATCATGGCGTTGAGATAGACCCAATCGGCGATAGCGTCGGAGCCGTCTTTCATTGATTCGGTCTCGCGGTTTGGCGAGGCGACGCTGCCGCAGTCGAGGTGGTCGCGGCCGATGACGATCGGGGCTTTTAGTTCGCCGCTGGCGACCATTTCGTTGAGTTTCAGGCCGGCTTTGGCTCTCGCTCCGTAGCCAAGCCAGCAGATGCGCGCCGGGAGGCCCTGAAACTCAACCTTTTCCTGCGCCATCGTCAGCCATTTGGCGAGATGGTCGTCTTCGGGGAAGAGATTCATGATCGCTTCGTCGGTGCGGTAGATGTCTTCCTTGTCGCCCGAAAGAGCGACCCAGCGGAACGGGCCTTTGCCCTCGCAAAAGAGCGGGCGGATGTAGGCAGGGACGAATCCGGGATAATCGAAGGCGTTCGCGACTCCGTTGTCTTTTGCTCTTTGTCTGAGGTTGTTGCCGTAATCGAAAACGATCGAGCCGCGACGCTGGAATTCAAGCATTGCTTCGACATGTTTTGCCATCGAATCCATTGCACGCTGTTCGTATTCTGACTGGTTCAATTTGCGCAGCTCGTTCGCCTGTTCGATATCGAGGCCGATGGGAATGTAGCCATAGAGAACGTCGTGCGCGGAGGTTTGGTCCGTTACGACGTCGGGTATGACGCCGCGTTCGAGCAGTTGCCAATGTATCTCCGCCGCATTCCCATGAAGGGCGATGGATTTCGCTTCCCTTGCCTCGACGGCGGCACTTACGAGTTCGAGAGCGTCGTCAAGATCCTTAGCGGCCACATCGACCTGTTTCAACTGCAAACGCCGCTCTATTCGCCACGGATCGACATCAACGAGCAGCCCGACACCGCCGTTGAAGGTGATCGCCTGCGCCTGAGCACCGCCCATTTCGCCGAGTCCGGCGGTGAGCACGAACTTCCCTGCCAGCGAGCCCCAACCATGCTGCCGTGCGAGCGAACCAAAGGTTTCGTAGGTCCCCTGCAAAATTCCTTGCGTACCGATGTATATCCACGAACCCGCCGTCATCTGCCCGTACATCATCAGCCCGTCACGTTCGTACTGGTCAAATTGTTCCTGCGTTGCCCAATGCGGCACAATGTTCGAGTTAGCGAGCAGAACGCGCGGCGCGTCGGCGTGACTCTTGAAAACACCAACCGGCTTTCCCGACTGGATCATCAGCGTTTCGTCCTCGTTCAGCTCACGCAGGTTTTTCAGGATCGCGTCAAATGATTCCCAATTCCTCGCCGCCTTGCCCCGGCCGCCGTAGACGATCAGATTATCGGGATCGAACGCAACATCAGGGTCGAGATTGTTCTGGATCATCCGATAAGCGGCCTCGATGAGCCAGTTTTTGCAGCTGAGTTCGGTGCCAGTTGGGGCGTGTATTTCTCTTTTCATACGGTTTGAGACTATGATAACCGAAATCCGGTTGCGGTAAAATCGGCTCGGATGGGAATGCCGAAGCACGCGGCCTTGTGATAAAATCGCGGAGAAAAAGTCTTTTGGAACTACAAATATATGAAGTACTTGACCTCGATATTTACAGTCGCGTTTATTTCGGCTGCTTTCTGTATTTCGGCCACTGGCCAGGCTGCGAAACCAAAACCGGTCGTAAAATACGACGAAAAGCTGGCCAAAAAGCTCGGTGCGGACGAACGCGGAATGAAGATGTTTGTTCTGTGCATTCTCAAGACCGGTCCAAAAGATTCGGAGATCAGAGGAAAAGAGCGGGATGATATTTTCGCGGGCCATTTTGCGAATATTGGAAATCTTGCCGGTCAAGGAAAACTCGCGGTCGCCGGGCCGTTCGAGAAAAACGATAAGGCGTATCGCGGGCTCTATATTTTTAATGTCGCGACGCTCGAGGAAGCCGAGAAGTTGGTGGTTCTCGATCCGGCGGTTAAGGCTGGAGTTTTCGTACCGGATCTGACGCTCTGGTACGGCTCCGCCGCAATGATGACGATCAACGAAACTCACAAGAAGATCCAAAAGCCTACAAAATAGTGCCAACAGCAGACCTCATAATCCACAACGCCGGACAACTCGTAACCTGTGCGTCCGGCGGCAGGCCAAAGCGCCGGGCGGCGATGCTCGACGTCGGTATGATCGCGAATGGCGCCGTCGCAATTGCTGCTGGTAAGATCGTCGGGGTTGGAACGACTGAGACGATACTGAACGACTTTTCGGCCTTTGAAATGATCGATGCAGGCGGTAACGTCGTCTGTCCCGGATTTGTCGACCCGCACACACATATCGTTTATGCCGGCGACCGTTTGAATGAGTTTGAACTCAAGATCAAAGGTGCGGATTATCTCGAAATACTGACAAATGGCGGCGGCATTATCTCGACCGTGAGGCATACGCGAGAAGCTAGCGTTGAACAGCTAGTTGAGCGATCGCTGAAGCGGCTCGACAAGATGCTTGCCTGCGGCACAACAACCTGTGAGATCAAGACGGGTTACGGCCTGGATACGGAAACAGAATTAAAGATGCTAGCCGTTATCGAGGTGCTCGATAATTTTCATGCGATCGACATCGTTCCGACCTTCCTTGCCGCTCATGCAGTGCCGCCTGAGTTCAAGGGCAACGCCGATGGTTATGTCGACCTGATCTGCGGTGAGATGCTGCCGCTGGCTTGGAAATGGTACAAGCAGTCGCACTTTGCGACGAACGGAATTCCCTTTTACGCGGACGTTTTCACCGAAAAGAACGCGTACGACATCGAGCAAACGCGCCGCGTTCTGGAGACTGCGATAGCTCTGGGATTTGGCATAAAGGCACATGTCGATCAGTTTACAAATCTTGGCGGATCAAAACTTGGTATCGAGTTGAATGCAGCTTCGATCGACCATCTGGACGCCATTTCTGACACAGAGATCGAGATGCTTGCAGCGAGCAACACGGTCGGGGTCGTAATTCCGACCGAGAATTTCAATGGCGGCAAAACGCAATTCGCCGACGCGAGGAAGTTGATCGATTCAGGATGTTCTCTAGCCCTTTCAACGGATTACAATCCAGGCTCAGCCCCATGCCCGTCAATGCCAATGGCGATGGCGATCGCTTGTCGCTATCAGAAATTGCTTCCGGCCGAGGCTCTAAATGCTTGCACAATAAATGCAGCTTACTCTATCGGAAAAGGTAGCGACGCAGGCTCGATCGAGGTTGGAAAGTCGGCAGATCTTGTGCTCACGGAAACAACGGACTATCGAGCGCTGATGTATGAATTTGGCACGAGCACGGTTGCAAAGATCTTGAAAGGCGGTGTGCTCGTCCATGGATCATAATGGGTTTGCGGAGCTTCTCGATCAGCTGGCCAGATCCTGGTCCTCGAAGTCTTACGAGGAAGTTGCTTCTAGGTTTACTGAGCGTCTTTACTATTCAGACGCAATAAACTATTCATTCTTTGACCGGGAATCGCTCTTGGATTTCTTCCGGGACGATGGCGGGCACGAGCAGTCTTGTGTATTTCACGATCACGTTTTCGACGTCGGGCGCCAGATCGGCGTTGCCGAATACACCTACTCAGGCCATTATATTTATCACGGTACCGTGTGGATCGAGCTCGAGGGCGATATGATATCTGTTTGGCGGGAATATCAGCATCGTGCAGATACTTCCTACGAGAGCTTTTGGAAACTAGATGAAAGAGATCATCCTTGACGGCGAAAGCCTTACATTTGAAGAAGTAATTGCGGTTGCGTACAGCAAGGCCGGCGAGCCGAGGGTTGTTTTGTCTGAGACGGCAAAAACGGCGGTGAATCGTGCCGCCGCGGCGGTGCAGACTTTGCTGGATCGAGGTGAGATCGCTTACGGCATTACGACCGGTTTTGGAGCTTTTAAGGACAAGATCATCAGCCGCGAAGAGGTTGAGCTGCTGCAGCGGAATATCGTAGTGAGCCACGCGGTTGGTGTTGGGAAGAATTTCGATATTCCGACGGTGCGGGCGATAATGCTGATCCGCGCTAATACCCTGGCTCGCGGATTCTCGGGTATCAAGCTTGCGACGCTTGAGTTGATCCTCGAATTTCTCAATCGCGGCGTCCATCCGTCTATTCCCGAAAAAGGAAGCCTCGGGGCGAGCGGGGATCTTGCTCCGCTTGCTCATTTCGCCTGCGTTTTGATCGGCGAAGGCGAGGCCGAATATCAGGGCAACGTAATTAACGGTCTGGAGGCGTTGTCACGTTCGGGGCTCGAACCGATAAAGCTGGCGGCTAAAGAAGGTCTTGCTCTGACGAATGGCACGACCGTGATGACTGCGGTTGGGTTGCTTGAAACTTGGAAAGCGAAGCACCTGGCTAAGATCGCGGATATCGCCGGTTGTCTAAGTCTCGAAGCTCTGCACGGGACTGTCTCTGCGTTCGACGAACGGATTCACGCTCTGCGTCCGCATCCGCGGCAGACCGAATGCGCCCGAAACTTGCGCGAGATACTTGCCGAGAGCGAGTTTGTTCGTGATTTTGATCCGGCGAATGTTCAGGATGCTTATACGTTGCGGTGCATGCCCCAGGTTCACGGTGCATGCCGCGATGCTATCGCCTATGCGGAATGGCTGATCAAGATAGAACTAAATTCCGTCACCGATAATCCGCTGATCTTTGTGTCGGAACCGTCTACTTCAGGGAACGAAACGACTGAACATCCTGAAGTCGCTCCGCCGGCTTACGCAGGCGGTTCAGACCTGGTTATCGAGGTTATCAGCGGCGGCAATTTCCATGGTGAGCCGCTGGCATTGGCGTTCGACTATTTGACCATCGCTCTTTCCGAACTTGGAAACATCTCCGAGCGCCGGATCATGCGGCTAACCGACGAATCATCCAACGCTCACATTCTGCCGGCGTTCCTAACGGACAACGGCGGACTTAACTCCGGCTTCATGATCGTCCAGTACACAGCGGCGGCATTGTGTACTGAAAACAAGATCCTTGCTCACCCTGCGAGCGTCGATACCATACCAAGCTCGGCGAATGTTGAGGATCACGTTTCAATGGGGGCAACCGCAGCCCTAAAATTGCGCGTCGTAGCTGAGAACCTCGAGACGATACTCGCTCTCGAAGCGTTTTGTGCGGCTCAGGGGATCGATTTTAGAAAACGGGTACTGGGCAACAATAAGAAATTGGGGGCGGGAACGCGAGAACTATATGCGAGACTTCGGGGGAAGATCCCATTTATCGGCGTAGACGAATATATGAAACGCCATATTGACAGTGCTTGCGAGGTCATTCGCAATTTTCCGGCGACAATATGAGAAACAAAGGGTTGGTCGTTGTAACAGTGGTCATTTTGGCTTGCGTCGGCTGTTGGTCGGTCGGATCAAAGGCAGAACCGAATACAGCCGAAACCTTAGAAATGAAAGGAACGGACGTGAAAAAAGGGTTTCTCGAAAATCTGCCGAAAGGCTTCGAACAACCGGCCGACGACGCCGGTCGGCTTCTGCTTCGGGAATACGGTGCTGTTTTTCTTGCGAGGAATGGGGCGATACCGCCGAAGAAAGTAGTCTTTCGTGACGAAGCCGACGTAACTGCATTCCAGTCGACACTTCAGCGTTCGTCTGAATCGATAGGCGGAACCACCGTCGAACTGCAGGCAGCGGCGATGTCCGCATTGCAAAAAGCGCGAGCGGAAGCTCAGCAGACCGGCCTCTCAATATCGCCTCGCGGTGCCGATTCGGCCCGGCGTGGCTATAACCAGACCGTTTCGCTGTGGGCGAGCCGGGTTAATCCGGGATTCGTTTACTGGGTCGGAAAGGGACGTGTGACGCAGGCTGAAGCAAATCGCATCAAAGCCTTGTCGCCATATCAGCAGGTTCCTGAGATCCTCAGATTAGAGCAGTCAAACATCTTTTTCGCAAAATCGCTCGACAAATCGATAATCTACTCAGTCGCGCCTCCGGGAACCTCGCAGCATTTGTCGATGCTGGCGTTGGACGTCGAGCAAAATGAGAATGGTACAGTGCGGACGATACTCGCAAAAAACGGCTGGTTCCAGACCGTCGTTTCCGATCTGCCGCATTTTACGTATATTGGTGTCAAAGAATCAGAACTTGCCGGACTGGGATTGAAAGAGGTAAAGAACGGCGGAAGAACGTTCTGGATACCGGAATTTTAACTTTAATTACAGAAGCCTAGACGAAGTAAGGGCTCTCTCGTTCACCGAAAGAGCCCTTAATTTATGCGGGCTTCCGCAATACTAGACCGTCTCTTAACCGATGAACATCTCATCGTCGACATAAACCCGGTCGATCTGCTTTGGAGCCGGAGCGAACAGAACCTCAAGACCTTTTTTCACGCCCGCCATAACCGCAGCGATCTCGCGAGCCGGGACGACTATCTTCTGGTTTACAAATTCAGTGGTTGTCGTTACCTGATCGTGCGTACGGTCTATCGAACGGCTGACCATATCGACCTTATCACGGGCCGTCAAGGCAGTGTGACTGACGATCTGACGCAACTCTACGACCTCTTCCTTAATGAGTTCGGTCGAGTCGGCCAGATATTTGGTCGCGGTTGCGAGATTTGTTGAGATCTCGTTGAACTGCACTGATATTTCGCGGCCCTGAACACTGATCGCATCGACTTTAGTGATCAGCGGTGCAACGCGTTCCTCGAGATTCTTGACGGTCGCGACGACACGGCGAACGGTCATTGCTATCGCAATGAGCGATATCGCCATCACGATGAACGTAATGGCGATCACGATCGACGAGATCATCATCCAAAATTGAGGTTCGCTGGGATTCATAAACTAAGGTTAGCTTTTCTTCTCTGGGTCGTCGATAACAGGATAGCTGGCACGGCCTTCGGAGATCGAGCTTGACTCATTTTTCCGTTTCTCAGCCGTATATGCATCCTTACCTGCCTCAATAGCCGCGGTAAATGGATTTGCAGTGTTTGCGGCAGCGGTCTTGGCCTTCTCACCAAATTCGGCAGCTTTTTCGGCCGCAGTCTGGTAGAACTCGTTGGCACGCTCGCGTGATACTTCGTAGTATTCACCTGCACGTTCCTGAAGTTGAGCGGCCGTTTCCTTGCTCTTTTCGATGCCCTTGCGTGTAGCGTCCGCGATATCTCCGCGAAGTTCGACACCCGATTTAGGAGCGAACAACAAAGCCAGGATCGCACCGATACCGCCGCCGACGATCAAATAGGTCAATTTCGTCGCCGCACTTGCTTCATCTCTTTCATATTCGTGTCTCATAAGCACCTCCCGCGTACATTGAATACGCCTAAAATATCGAAAATCTTCTATGGCTTAACTATAACAAAACTTTGGATTTGGGGCAAAGAAATATTTTCCGCCGTAATTATTCCTCCCAATCGCCCTGGCCCTCGCGCTCGACCAAATAACCGGCATTCTGCAGATGCTTATGGACCTCGTGGCCGTGCTGCTCGTCGCGGACCTCGAGGAGCATTTGGATGCCAACGCGGCCGAGTGGGGCGAGCCACATAGCCCGGCGATGAAATACTTCGATGACATTAGCACCTGATTCGGCGACCGTATTCAGAAGAGCGGCGAGCATTCCCGGGCGGTCGAGAACGAGCAATTTCAGCATTATGTAGCGGCCTTGACGGACGAGAACTTGCTCGAGAATACGGGATAGCAAGTTGGCGTCAATGTTGCCGCCGCATAGGACGGCACAGACAGTGTCATCGCTCTTGACCTTGATCTTTTTAGAAAGCAGGGCCGCAAGCCCCGCGGCACCCGCACCTTCGACGACGAGACGGTTATTTTGAACGCAGAAGAAAATAGCTCTGGCGATCTCCTCTTCGCTGACTTCGACGACATCGTCGATCAGTTCCTGGATGATCGGAAAAGTCAGTTCTCCCGGCGTTTTTACAGCGATACCATCGGCGATCGTCTGGCCCGGCTTAGCGACGATCCCGTGCCCGGCCTTGAGGCTCGGGTTTACCCAGCTAACAGCTTCTGATTGGACGCCGATCATTCTTACGTCCGGTTTTAAGGTTTTGATCGCTGTCGCAATACCGGAAATGAGCCCGCCGCCCCCGATCGGAACGACAACCGTCGTGATCTCAGGCAGGGACTCGATGATCTCCAGCCCGATAGTTCCCTGCCCCGCAATGATCCGTTCGTCATCGAACGCATGCACATAGGTGAAGCCCTTCTCAGCCTGCAGTTCGCGGGAATATGCGACGGCTTCGTCAAAGGTAGTTCCATGCAGCACGACCGTGCCGCCGAAATTCTTGGTCGCCGTGATCTTTGTCAGTGGAGCGTTCTCAGGCAGGACGATCGTTGATTTGATCCCGTTCAGCGTAGCAGCCATCGCGACGCCCTGAGCATGATTTCCGGCCGAAGCGGCAATGACGCCCCGTTCTTTTTCTTCGTCAGAAAGGCGTGAGATCTTGTTGTACGCTCCGCGGATCTTGAACGAACCGCTTCGCTGCAGGCATTCGGCCTTCAGGCTCGCTTTGGCACCGATCTCGCGGGTCAAACGATCATCGAACAGCACGGGTGTCGGAGTAATAATGCCCGTCAGGATGCGTCGAGCTTCTTGAATATCGGATAGTTTGACTGTCATAAAGTTGACGGAATTATATGTTAAATAACAACAAAAATGCGAATCATAATTCACATCTCCGGGCTGGATCGCGCTTGGAAAAGGGCAGACGCTGTATCCGGAGAATATGTTATTATTATTGCTAGTAATTACGGAGGAATATTATGCCTGAGCTTTTTGGTGTTGGTGCGATCTTACTCGCTATCATTGGTTTCGCTCTGCTTATTATTGCGTTCAAGACGATAAAGATCGTCCCGCAGTCAAGCGTATTGCTGATCGAACGGCTCGGACGCTTTCATCGAGTCGCCGCGAGCGGGCTAAACGTTATCGTTCCGTTCTTCGAAGCTCCGCGAGCTGTTTATTGGACGAATGTTCGCCCGGGTACGACGTTCATCGATTCCCGCGAGCAATTCATCGATCTGCCGCCGCAATCGGTGATTTCGCGTGACAACGTCATGATGGGCGTCGATTCAGTCGTCTACTGGCAGATCACCGATCCGATCAAGGCCACCTACGAGGTCAATGATCTGGTGGGTTCGATCGTTCAGTTAACTTTTACCGGCATGCGGTCGGTGATCGGTAAGCTCGACCTCGACCACACGCTCTCGTCGCGTGACCAGATAAATAACGAACTCCGCATGATCCTCGACGAAGCCACCGATAAATGGGGCGTCAAAGTTACCCGCGTCGATATCAAAAACATTACGCCGCCTGAAGACGTAAGAATAACGATGGAGAAACAGATGACGGCCGAGCGTAACCGCCGTGCCTTAATTCTCCAGGCGGAAGGAGACAAGCAAGCCGCGATAACGCGGGCTGAGGGTGAAAAGCAAGCAGCAATCACACGGTCGGAAGGCAACAAACAGTCCGCAATCCTTGACGCCGAGGGAGCTTCGCAAGCCCGACAAATAAGTTCGGCCGCGGAATCTCAGGCCATCGCCCAGATCGCGAGCGCCATCGGCGACCGTGCCCAAACAGCCCAGTATTTGATAACGCAGCGATATGTCGATTCGATGCGGGACATGGCTCGGACGCAGAACTCGAAAGTGATATTCATGCCGATGGAAACATCGGGGGTACTTGCAAGCGTCGGAGCGTTCAAAGAAGTATTTGCTGCGACAGGCGAAACCGATGAGCTGCCAAAGGCACCGCGTTCGCCGCGTGAATTGGAGAAATAATAGATGTTGAAAATTGTTGGGATAATTATGGTCGTAGCCGTCGCGGCTCTTGCCGGCGGTGCATACAAGCTTGGGTTCATAATGAACGATTCACCTACGGAGCCCGTTGCCGCCAAATCGGTTTACGAATTCACGATGCGCGACATTGATGGTAAGAACGTCAAGCTTGATGCTTACAAAGGCAAAGTCGTCATGATCGTAAACACTGCAAGTAAATGCGGTTACACGCCTCAGTACGAAGGCCTGCAGGCTCTTTACGACAAAAACAAAGATAAGGGTTTCGTCGTACTTGGCTTCCCGGCAAATAATTTTATGGGCCAGGAACCGGGAACAGAAGCAGAGATAAAGGAATTTTGCACCCTTAAATATAAGGTGACTTTCCCAATGTTCGCTAAGATCTCAGTCAAGGGCCCGGATCAGGACCCGCTCTATAATTTCCTGACCAATAAGGCTACGAACCCCGAGTTTGCCGGCGATATATCGTGGAATTTTAATAAATTCCTTGTTGATCGCAACGGTAAAGTTGTAGCCCGGTTTGGCTCGGGAGATACACCTGAGAGCGAAGCCGTGGTCGCCGCAGTTCAGAAGTATCTCGGAAATTAGGTTAAGATTCTAACATTAGCGGGTTAGGTCCACGGATGCCGTATCGTTGCTGCATCCGTGGATATTTTGTTTGTTATGAAGGTTGTAAAGATCGTTTTTATCCTGTTGGTTTTGGCCGTGATCGGAATCGCCGGTTTTTCGTACTGGCTATTCAGTTCTATGAACACGCCGCGAGCCCACGACAAATCTACGCAGTATATCAAGATAGAAAAAGGAACGCCGCCTAGCGGCATCATCGCAAAGCTCGTCGCAGAAGGTGTGATAGGAAGTGAACTTCCGACTCTCATCTATCTAAGATTCCTGGGCGATGCGAGCAAGCTTCAAGCGGGCGACTATCAATTCGATTCGCCCATCACGCCGCTGCAGGTTCTGAAGGAACTCGAGAAAGGCGAGGTTTTAACAACTAAGCTCACAATTCCCGAAGGTTTTACGCGTTTTGACATCTCAAAACGGATCGTCGAGAAATTTCCGCAGCAACCGCCGGTCGATGACAAAGCCATAGTCGCGATGATGGATGACGTAACGTTGATCCGCGACATCTCGCCAACCGCGAAGAATCTGGAAGGCTATATGTACCCGACGACATACAATCTTCCGCGCGAGACAAAACCTGCCGACATAATCAAGCGTATGGTCGATGAGTTTCGCAAATTTTGGAAGCCCGATTGGACGCAGCAAGCAAAGTCGCTCGGCCGCACGCCTCATGAGATCGTTACGATCGCGTCCCTGATCGAGACGGAAACCAGTGTCGAATCAGAACGCCCAATTGTGGCGGGTGTTATCAACAACAGATTGTCTAAAAACATCCCGCTCGGGATCGACCAAACAAACGTCTACATCGCCAAAATGATGGGACGTTGGGACGGCACTATCAACAAGAGCGACCTCGAAGTCGATTCCCCCTACAACACCCGAACCAAAACCGGAATCCCACCCGGCCCGATCTCATCCGTCACCGAAAGCTCCATCAAAGCCGCCCTAAATCCGTCGCCAAACGACTACATCTTTTACGTTCGAAATGTCGATCTAAATGATGGTTCACATTGGTTTTACAGTTCGGCTGCCGAGTTTGAAAAAGGTAAGGCAAAGTACCAGCAATGGCTGGAAAAGGAGCGTCAGGAAAAACGGGAGCAAAACAGCAATCAATGATAAAACTTCTCGCCCTCGACCTCGACGGCACAACGTTAAATTCTAACGGAGAAATTCCCTACGCTAATCGGGCTGCGATACGTGCGGCTGAGGAACGCGGTGTGCTTGTCACGATCGCCACCGGGCGGCGATTTCGGGATGCGCGGCCGATCGCACTGGATCTTGCCTTGAATGCTCCGCTGATCTGCCACAACGGTGCTTTGATCAAATATGCAGATTCGCAGGAGACGGTGGCGTGCGATCTGCTTTCGACCGAGACGAGCTATGAGATAGTGCGTGTCGGGAAGCAATTTGGCGGCGATGCTCTAGTTAGTACCGATCCACACCAAAATGGAACGCTCCTTTACGACCGCATCTCAGACGATAATATTCCGCTCAAGAAATATCTCCGCTGGTCGGAAACACTCCACGGGGGCGAGGCGGGCCGCGAGGGCGTGATGCACGTTCCGAGCCTTGAGGACATCCTCCACAAGCAAGAGATCGTTCATATCTCATTCTCAGGCAATTGTGCCCCGATGATCGAGTTGGAAGAGACGCTTCGTGAGGAACTCGGCGATAACGTCACGCTGCTTGCAACCATCTATCCAACGCTCGACTTCACGCTGCTCGATATCTTGCCGCCGGAAGCTTCGAAAGGACACGGCGTCGCCAAGCTTGCCGAACTACACGGATTAACTCACGAAAGCGTGATGACAATGGGCGACAATTTCAACGATCTCGAAATGCTCGAATACGCTGGAACAGCAGTCGTGATGGGAAATGCCGACGCTAAACTCCTCGACCGCGAGGATTTTTATTCGACGTTGTCGAATAACGAGAATGGAGTCGCCGCAGCAATTGAACGTTTTATTTTGAACGTATGAGAGAATCTACACATATCATCATTCAAATAGGCCGAGGCAATTGGATTGCTTTGCGGTGAAATTGTTAAAATATAAGCAAAGCGAGATCTACTCGATAATTCAGATAATTTAAATAAGTAGTTAGCTCCAGGAGATTTATAAGTGGCAAATAGAATTGCAGTTTTAGAAACCAGTAAAGGTACGATCAAATTCGAACTTCTAGAAGACGACGCACCGAAAACGACCGAGAATTTCCGTCTTTTGGCGGATAAGAATTATTACGACGGCGTCATATTTCATCGTGTGATCCCAAATTTCATGATCCAGGGCGGCGATCCGCTTGGCGAAGGCTACGGCGGCGAATCGGCTTGGGGCGGTAAGTTCAACGATGAGATCGACCGCGGCTCGGCCCTTTATGCAGGTCCATACGAAAAAGGCACCGTGGCGATGGCAAATTCGGGCCCGAACACGAACGGCTCGCAGTTCTTCATCATGCACGTCGATTATCCGCTGCCGCCAAGCTATTCGAAATTCGGCAAGGTAGTCGAAGGACAGGATGTCGTCAACGAAATTGCGACCGTTGCCAGAAATCACAACGACAAGCCGCTCGAGCCGGTTGTGATGGAAAAGGTTTACATCGAGGAAGTTTAGTCCGCCCTCACTAACGTGCGGGATCCTGCAAGATAATGAGAGCTGTCGTTCAACGCGTATCCCGGTCAAAGGTAACCGTTGGCGGCGAACTAATCGGCGAGATCGGTCGCGGCGTTCTGGTTCTGCTGGGCGTTACTAATGGTGACGATAACAAGGACGCGGAATTCCTGATCGATAAGATCGTTAATCTTCGGATCTTTGACGATTCTGAGGGTAAGATGAATCTTTCTCTCGTGGATGTCGGCGGCGAAATGCTCGTGGTTTCGCAGTTTACGCTTTACGCCGACACGCGACGCGGGCGTCGCCCCTCATTTATGGAAGCCGCAGGCGGCGAAGACGCTTTGCGATGGTATAAGTACTTTATCGTGAAAGCTCGGGAATCGGTCAAAATCGTCGCTCATGGAGCCTTTGGCGAAATGATGGATGTCGAACTCGTCAACGACGGGCCGGTAACGATAATCTTAGAAAGTAAAAAATGATATGAAGAGAATAACGTTTTTATTGCTTCTTTTAAGCCTCGTGCTCGGCGCTTCATGCAGCGGCGGGGGAACTAAAACAGCAAACACGAAACCGGCGGCCAATGCCGAAGTAAAAAAAGGAGTGGCTCCGATAGCGGATCCCGAGATAGCCGTTATTGAAATGGAGAACAGCTCGGCGTACGGTACGATAAAACTTGAGTTGTATTCAAATATCGCTCCGCTGCAAGTAGCCCGATTCAAGGAACTCGCGAAAGAAGGCTATTATAACGGGATCGCATTCCACCGCATTAACCAGAGTGTGATCCAGGCCGGCGATGCGAACACAAAAGAAGGCGGGCCAAAAACCACCGGCAAGGAAGGCGATTCCGGAAAGCCGAACGTCCCGGCCGAGTTTTCGGACATCCCTTATGACACCGGGATCCTCGGAGCGGCAAGATTCGGAAATGACGTCAATTCGGCGAACTCACAGTTCTTCATCATGCTAAAGCGTGAGGCGGCTTTCGATAACAAATATACTGTTTATGGTAAAGTTATCGAGGGCATGAACAACGTTCGTACCATCGCCCAGGCTCCAAAAGCCGAAGGTACCGAACGCCCGGTCGATCCGATCCGCATTAAGCAGATCACGATCGTTCCGCGTTAGGATGATCATTTACGCTCGCGTAGCTCAGTGGATAGAGTGCTTCCCTCCGAAGGAAGAAGTCGCAGGTTCAAATCCCGCCGCGAGTACCAAATTTATGATGAGAACAGGCACCGCGTTGGTGCCTTTTTTTTATATGTTTTTGGTTGGATCAATCATTTGCTCG
>Ga0138256_10000372_pt1 | contig 50046 bp, 48 predicted proteins | sample KNB2016incub_MG_FD_105486 | JGI IMG/M metagenome (GOLD analysis project Ga0138256, IMG submission 105486) | Active sludge microbial communities from wastewater in Klosterneuburg, Austria - KNB2014incub_MG | ecosystem: Engineered > WWTP > Activated sludge > Unclassified | place: Austria...
ACGGCCTGGAACGAGGTGATCGAGCCGGTGCGGGTCGAGGTGATCCGCTCCTGCAGCACGCCCATCTCCTCGGCCAGCGTGGGCTGGTAACCCACGGCGGAAGGCATGCGTCCGAGCAGTGCGGACACTTCGGTCCCGGCCAGGGTATAGCGGTAGATATTGTCGACGAACATCAGGACGTCGCGGCCTTCGTCACGGAAGGACTCGGCCATGGTCAGACCCGTCAGCGCCACGCGCAGACGGTTGCCCGGCGGCTCGTTCATCTGGCCGTACACCAGCGCCACCTTGTCGAGTACGTTCGATTCCTTCATCTCGTGGTAGAAGTCGTTCCCTTCGCGGGTACGCTCGCCCACGCCGGCGAACACCGAGTAGCCCGAGTGCTCGATCGCGATGTTGCGGATCAGTTCCATCAGCGTCACGGTCTTGCCCACGCCCGCGCCGCCGAACAGGCCGATCTTGCCGCCCTTGGAGATCGGCATGATCAGGTCGATCACCTTGATGCCGGTTTCCAGCAACTCGACCCCCGGCGACTGCTCGGCGTAGGTCGGAGCCGTGCGGTGGATCGGCATGCGCGCCTGCTCGCCGATCGGTCCCTTCTCGTCGATCGGACGGCCCAGCACGTCCATGATACGGCCCAGCGTTTCCTTGCCCACCGGCACCGAAACCGCGGCATGGGTGTTGCTCACGTCGAGACCGCGGCGCACACCTTCAGTGGAACCCATCGCGATCGTGCGCACGACACCGTCGCCGAGCTGCTGCTGCACTTCGAGCACCAGGTCCTTGCCGCCCACCGTCAGCGCATCGTATACCGCGGGCACCGCATCGCGGGGGAACTCGACGTCGATTACCGCGCCGATGACCTGTACGATTTTTCCACTGCTCATCTCGTGTTCCTCTTCAGTTCTTGCTTCGCGCCCGCGGGGCGCTCCTGAGGCCGTTCCAATCCGTCGCGCCGTCGGCCGGCGATGCTCCGATGCGGTTTGCTAGACCGCCGCCGCACCGCTGACGATCTCGGCGAGCTCCTGCGTGATCGCAGCCTGGCGCGCCTTGTTGTAAACCAGTTTCAGGTCGCTGATCAGCTCACCGGCGTTGTCCGTGGCCGCCTTCATGGCCACCATCCGCGCGGCCTGCTCGCAGGCGCCGTTCTCCACCACGCCCTGATAGACCTGCGACTCGATGTAGCGCGTGAGCAGTCCGTCGAGCAGTTCCTTGGCATCAGGCTCGTACAGATAGTCCCAGTGGTGCTTCAGTTCCTTCTCTGCGGAGGCTTCCAGCGGCAGCACCTGCGCGATCGTCGGTTGTTGCGTCATCGTGTTCACGAAGGTGTTGTACGCGATGAACACCTGGTCGACCTTCCCGGCCGCATAGGCGTCGAGCACCACCTTCACGCCGCCGATCAGGTCGGCCGCGGCCGGCTCGTCACCCAGGCCACGCAGCGCGGCGGTAATACGACCGCCCATGCTGCCGAAGAAGCTGCTGGCCTTGGCGCCGATCACGCAGAGATCGATCTCCACGCCCTTGCCGTTCCAGGTCTTCATCTCGCGCAGGACGGCCTTGAACAGGTTGATGTTCAGTCCGCCGCACAGTCCGCGATCGGTCGACACGATGATGAACGCGACGCGCTTCACCTCGCGCTGCTGCATGTACAGGTGCTTGTACTCGGGCGCCGCGTTCGCGATATGCCCGACCACCGAGCGGATGCGCTCGGCGTACGGTTTGCCGCGCGCCATGCGCTCCTGCGCCTTGCGCATCTTGCCGGCCGCTACCATCTGCATCGCATTCGTGATCTTCTGCGTGCTGGTCACGCTGGCGATCTTGGTGCGGATTTCCTTTGCGCCTGCCATGTGCTGCCCTCGGGTTTCTTACCAGGCCTGCGTCGCAACGAACTTGTCCAGCGCCTCTTTCAGGGCTGCCGCGGTTTCCTTGCTGAAATCGCCGGTCGCGTTGATGTTGTTCATCAACGCGCTGCATTCGCTGCCCATGAAGGAGTGCAGCGCCGCCTCGAAGTCGAGCACCTTCTTGACCTCGACGTTCTTCAGGTAACCCTCGTTCGCCGCGAACAGCGAGACGCCCATCTGCGCCACGGACAGCGGCGAGTACTGCTTCTGCTTCATCAGCTCGGTGACGCGTTCGCCGTGCTCGAGCTGGGCGCGGGTCGCCTCGTCGAGGTCCGACGCGAACTGGGCGAAGGCCGCGAGTTCGCGGTACTGCGCCAGCGCGAGGCGGATACCGCCGCCGAGCTTCTTGATGATGTTGGTCTGCGCAGCGCCACCGACGCGCGACACCGAGAGGCCGGCGTTCATCGCCGGGCGCACACCCGCGTTGAACAGGCTGCTCTCGAGGAAGATCTGGCCGTCGGTGATCGAGATCACGTTGGTCGGCACGAACGCCGACACGTCGCCGGCCTGCGTCTCGATGATCGGCAGCGCGGTCAGCGAGCCGGTCTGGCCCTTCACTTCGCCGTTGGTGAACTTCTCGACGTATTCCGGGTTCACACGCGCGGCGCGCTCGAGCAGGCGCGAGTGCAGGTAGAACACATCACCGGGATAGGCTTCGCGGCCCGGCGGGCGGCGCAGCAGCAACGAGATCTGGCGATAAGCCCACGCCTGCTTGGTGAGATCGTCATAGATGATCAGCGCGTCCTGGCCACGGTCGCGGTAGTACTCGCCCATGGTGCAGCCGGAGAAGGGCGCAATGTACTGCATCGATGCGGGGTTCGAGGCGCTGGCCACGACCACCGTCGTGTGCGCCATGGCGCCGTGTTCCTCGAGCTTGCGCACGACTGCCGCGATCGAGGACTGCTTCTGGCCGATCGCCACGTAGATGCACTTAACGCCGGTGCCTTTCTGGTTGATGATCGCGTCGATGGCGATCGCGGTCTTGCCGATCTGGCGGTCGCCGATGATCAGCTCGCGCTGGCCGCGGCCTACCGGGACCATCGCGTCGATCGCCTTCAGCCCCGTCTGCACGGGCTGCGATACGGACTGGCGCGTGATGACGCCGGGCGCGACCTTTTCAATGGGTTCGAACAGCGTGGCGTTGATCGGGCCCTTGCCGTCGATCGGGTTGCCAAGCGCATCGACCACGCGGCCTTCGAGCGCGGGACCGATCGGCACTTCGAGCACGCGGCCGGTGCAACGGCAGGTCTGGCCTTCCGCCAGGGCCTTGTACTCACCCAGCACCACGGCCCCGACGGAATCGCGCTCGAGGTTCAGCGCCATGCCATAGACGCCGCCCTGGAACTCGATCATCTCGCCGTACATGACCTCGGCGAGCCCGTGGATCCGGACGATACCGTCGGAGACGCTGACGATCGTGCCTTCGTTGCGTGCCTGCGTGCTGACGTCCAGCCGCTCGATACGCTGCTTGATGATTTCACTGATTTCCGTGGGGTTCAGTTGCTGCATCTGGGTTTTCCTTTGATTCCCGTCAGGAATTCATTGCTTCGGATAGCTTCGCAAGGCGGCCGCGCACCGAGCCGTCGATCACCAGATCGGCCGTGCGAATCACCACCCCACCTATGAGGGTCTTGTCGACGGTCGTGCTCACACGCACCGTGCGCTGCAGTTTCCGCCCGATGGCGTCGGCCAGGCGCGCAGCCTGCTCCGGCGCGATCTCGAAGGCGCTGGCGACCTCGAGGTCCACCGATTGCTCCTGTGCGGACTTGAACGCGAGGAACAGCTCGTGCACCTGCGGCAGCAGCGCCAGGCGCTTGTTCTCCGCGAGCACGCGCAAGAAATTGCGCGCTGCCTCCGGCAGTGTCTCGCCACAGAGCTCTACCAGCGTCTCGGCCTTGCGCGCCGAGGTCGTCCCGGGCGCCGCGATCAACTGCGCAACGCGCGGCTCGCTGGCCACGACTGCCGCCGTGGCGAGCGCCTCGGCCCAGGCCGTCAGCGTGTTGGCGGCCAGGGCCTGCTCGAAAGCCGCCTTGGCGTATGGCCTCGCGAGGGTGATGAGTTCTGCCATGGCTGCCTCGATCAGAGTTCTTGAGCGAGCTGGTCGACGATGTCGCGATGCGCGTTCTCGTCGACGGCGCGGCCGAGGATGCGCGAGGCGCCGGCCACGGCCAGGGCGCCGACCTGCGCGCGCAGCTGTTCACGGGCACGGTTGGATTCCTGCTCGATCTCGGCCTGGGCGGAAACCTTGATGCGCTCACCTTCCTCGCGGGCCCGATCCTTGGCCTCGTCGATGATCTGCGCCGCACGGCGGTTGGCCTGCTCGATGATCGAGGCGGCCTCGACCTTGGCGTCCTTCAGCTGGCTGGATACCTTGTCCTTCGCCAGCTCCAGGTCGCGGTGGGCGCGCTCGGCGGCGGACAGCCCCTCGGCGATCTGCTGCGTGCGCGCGTCCATCGCATTGCGAATGAACGGCCACACGAACTTCATGCAGAACCACACGAAGATCAGAAAGGTGATCGACTGGCCTATGAGTGTCAGATTGATGTGCACGCCGTCACTCCTGAGTGCTATTTAGCCGTTGTCACGCGAATTGCTCCGCATCAGGCCGGATTCAGAGCTGGACCGCGAAAATCAGGTACATCGCGATACCGACGCCGATCATCGGCACGGCGTCGAGCAGACCGGCGATCAGGAACATCTTGCCCTGCAGCATCGGCGCCATCTCGGGTTGACGAGCAGAGCCTTCGAGCAGCTTGCCACCGAGAATACCGAAACCGACGGCGGTGCCAGCCGCACCCAGACCGATCATCAGAGCGGCCGCTACGTAAAGGATTGCTTGTTCCATGAGGTTCTCCCAGCGTGATTGAGTGAGTGAGTAATGAAAAAACTAGTGCTCTTCCGAGACGTCATGCGCCATCGCCATGTAGACAATGGTCAAAACCATGAACACGAAGGCCTGCAGCGTGATGATCAGGATGTGGAATACCGCCCACGCCCATTGCAGCACGCCTGCCAGCGGAAACAGGAACATCCCGGCGCCGAACATGATGGCGATGAGGATGAAGATCATTTCGCCCGCGTACATGTTTCCGAAAAGTCGCAGACCCAGCGAGATAGGCTTGGCAATCAGCGATACCGTTTCCAGGACCAGGTTGATCGGGACCAGGAACACATTGACGTACCACTTCGGCGCATGGAAGGGATGCAGGGTCAGTTCCTTGATGAAACCGATCAGGCCCTTCTCCTTGATCGAGAAGAACAGCATCAGGCCGAATACCGTGAACGACATGCCGAGCGTGACGTTGGGATCGGTGGTCGGGACGACTTTCATGAAGATATGCGAGTTCCCGCTGAGGATACCCGCGGCCTGTGGCAACCAGTCGACGGGGAGCAGGTCCATCAGGTTCATCATGAAGATCCACACGAAAATCGTCAGCGCCATCGGCGCGATCAGTCGATTCTTCTGGTGGAAGATGTCGTTGACGGTGCCATCGACGAACTCGATGATCATCTCGATGATGTTCTGCAGTCCGGTCGGGGCGCCGCTGTTCGTCGCGGCCTTGCGTGCGACACGGGCGAACAGAAAGCTGAATACCAGGCCGAGCGCGATCGCCCAACCCATGCTGTCGAGGTGGATGGCGAAGAAACCCATCTGCTGGATCTGCTCGTCGCAGTGCGCGAGCGTCCAGGATTCCCGGGCCAGAACCTGTGCGCCGTCGCAATACGCGCCCGCCGGCAGCTTGCCGTAGGTCATGTTGGTCAAGTGATGAAGAATGTACTCACTCGACGTCTGGGCTTCAGCCGACATAAGGCTCCTCTGGCTCCTCGCCGTTCATTCGCCGCCTTCACAACCCGCGCAGGCGGGAAAGCAGCACAGCGTTCACGACATACAGGACAATGTAGGCACCAAAAAAGGCCACTGCGTGCAGTGGCCTTGCACTCGCAAACACCGTGGCGAATCCCGCGCAACTCAGCAGGAACTTGCCTGCCTCGGCACGGTAGAAGCCGTTCACGACCCTGCGTGCGGCCCCTGCGCCACGAAACCGGAACACCTGCCAGGCAAACCATGCCTGCGGCAGCAGGAAAACCAGCCCTCCGAGGAGCAGCGATTTGCCTGCTACCGGATCCATCGAACCCGCCCCGAGGGCGGCCAGGATGAGCAGTCCGGACTCGGCCAGCAACACGCGCCATACGCGCGGTCGCGGCAATGAACTCGTCTTCCTGCCTGACGTCATCCCCGTGCACCGCGTTCCATGCAGGGGGTCCCTCTTGCGGACAGTTCCGGCGTCAGACCGGGCCGGCATTGTATAGAGATGCCGCGCCGGCTTCAACCGGGCTCGGGACGGAAATAGCGCAGTATTCCATCGAGCTGGTCGAGGCTGGAGTAATTGATCACCATCCGCCCCTTGCCGCCGGTCTTGTGCTCGATCGCGATTGCCGCGCCCACGATCTCCGACAGCTCGCGCTCCAGACGCCGGATGTCGGCGTTCTCGGCGGCTGGCGCCGGGGCGGGACGCGTCGGGGCCTGGATGCGGCGCACCAAGGCCTCGGTCTCGCGCACCGTGAGGTCCTTTTCGAGCACTTCGCGGGCGACCATCAATTGCTGCTCGGGCGCCAGGGTGAGCAGGGCGCGCCCGTGACCCATCTCGAGGCGGCCGGCCTCGAGGTGATCGCGCACCTCCGGCGCGAGTCCGAGCAGGCGCATGATGTTGGTCACGGTGGTGCGCGACTTGCCGACCGCCTCGGCGATCTGTTCGTGGGTCAGGCCGAATTCCTGCTGCAGCCGCTGCAGGGCGACCGCTTCCTCGATCGCGTTCAGATCCTCGCGCTGGATGTTCTCGATCAGCGCCATCGCGATTGCGGCCTCGTCGGGCACGTCACGCACGATCACCGCTATTTCGCCGAGACCGGCCATTTGCGCGGCGCGCCAGCGGCGTTCGCCCGCGATGATCTCGTAACGCTCGCCGCCGACGGGGCGCACGACGATCGGCTGCATCAGTCCCTGGGTGCGGATCGAGTTTGCGAGTTCCTCGAGCGCCTCGGGATTGAAGTCGCGCCGCGGCTGATAGCGCCCGCGCTGCACCAGGTCTACCGGCAGCGAGCGCAATTCCTCCTGCCGCCCTCCGGGCTGCGCGTCCGTCGCCGCCTGGCCGAAACTCGCCGCGCCGATCAGGGCGTCCAGTCCTCTGCCGAGGCCGCGTTTCTTGACAACCATCTTTGATCCTCGTGAACGGGCGGCCGGGGTCAGTCGCCGGCGACGGCGGCCGTGCTCTCGGGCGCGGCCACGGTAGATTGCTTGCCGTGGCGGCCCAGCATTTCGGATGCTGCCGCGAGGTAGGCAATGGCACCGCGCGAGGCGGCATCATAGACCAGCGCCGGCATACCGTGGCTCGGCGCCTCGGCCAGACGCACGTTGCGCGGGATCAGCGTGGCGTAGACACGCGAGCCGAAGTGCTGGATGAGCTGCATCGACACTTCGTTGGTGAGCGAGTTGCGCGCGTCGTGCATCGTGCGCAACAGGCCTTCGATCCTGAGTTGCGGGTTCAATGTCCTCTGCACCCGGGTGACCGTGTTGAGCAGCGAGGACAGCCCTTCCAGCGCGTAGTACTCGCACTGCACGGGTATGAGCACGCTGTCGGCAGCGACCAGCGCATTCACGGTGAGCATGTTCAGCGACGGCGGGCAATCGATCAGCACGTAATCGTAGTCGTGCTTCACGCGCGCCAGCGCGTCGCGCAGGCGGTGCTCCCTGACGCTCGATGTCACCAGTTCCACTTCGGCGGCGGTGAGGTCGGCGTTGGCCGGAATCACGTCGAAACCGGCGTCCTGCGCGCGCTGCCTCACCGCCTCGACGCGGGCGCCATGCATCAGCACGTCATATACGGAGAATTCGAGGGCGTGCTTGTCGACCCCGCAACCCATGGTGGCGTTGCCCTGCGGATCCAGATCGATCAGCAGCACCCGCTGGCCGTTGGCGGCCAGCGACGCGGCGAGGTTCACGGTGGTGGTGGTCTTGCCCACGCCGCCCTTCTGGTTTGTTATCGCGATCGTCGTCACTGCGCCGCCATGTCTTGCCGGGTGATCTTCACCAGCTGCCGTTCCGAGCAAATGCCGGGAACCTGCAGTTGCGTCCGGGAGACGACAGTATAGGGCGTTGTGACCGCGGCGACTTCCTGCCGGTCGAGACTGGCCTTCATCGCGAGCAGGCAGCCGCCGGGCGCGAGCAGGTGGCCGCTCACGCGGACCATCTCGGCCAGGCTCGCGAAAGCACGACTGGTCACGCAGTCGAAACCCTGCTCATCGCCCAGCGCTTCCGCGCGCGCCTGGTGCACCGTCACGTTGGCTAGCGCGAGCGCGACCTTGGCCTGGAACAGGAAACGGATCTTCTTGCCGTTGCTGTCGAGCAGGTGAAACTCGCGCCCGGGAAACCAGATCGCGAGCGGGATACCCGGCAGGCCGGCGCCGCTGCCGACGTCGAGGATGCGCTGTCCGCACAGGTGCGGCGCGATGCTCAGGCTGTCGAGCAGGTGTCGCGACACCATCTCCAGCGGATCGTCGATCGCGGTCAGGTTATAGGTGCGATTCCATTTCGCGAGCAGCGCGAGGAATTCGAGGAGCCGCGCGAGCTTCGCCGCCTCGGGCTCCAGGCCGAGCGCCTGAAGCCCTTCGGTGAGTTTCTGTTCCGCGCGCGCGCCGATTGCGTTGACCATTCGCGTCAGGCCGTGCGCCTGTCCAGCCAGCCGCGTTTCTTCAAATGGATCAGGAGCAGCGATATCGCGGCCGGCGTCACGCCCGGGATGCGTCCGGCCTGCGCGAGCGTGGCCGGGCACGCGGCCTGCAGCTTGTGGCGCACCTCGTGCGACAGTCCGTCGACCGCGGTGTAGTCGAAATCGCCCGCCAGAGCGGTGTTCTCGTAGCGGCGCATGCGGTCGATCTCTTCCTGCTGGCGGTCGATGTAACCGGCATACTTGGCCTGGATCTCCACCTGCTCGGCAACGTCGGCGCCCACGCCGGCATCACCGCAGATCGCGACGATGTCGCGGTACGTCACTTCCGGTCGCTTCAGCAGGTCGATCAACCGGTATTCACGACCCAGCACACGTTCACCGAGAGCGGAAAAGGCCTCGGCCTGCGGCGTACCGGGGCGCACCCAGGTCTGCTCCAGGCGCTGCACCTCGCGCTCCATGCCGTCGTGCTTGGCGCAACAGGCAGCCCAGCGTTCCTCATCCACCAGGCCGAGTTCGCGCCCGGTGGGCGTGAGGCGCAGGTCGGCGTTGTCCTCGCGCAACAGCAGGCGGTATTCGGCGCGGCTGGTGAACATGCGATAAGGCTCGGAAGTGCCCAGCGTGACCAGGTCATCGACGAGTACACCGAGATAAGCTTCGTGGCGACGCGGATACCACGGCTCCCGGCCCTGCACGCGCCGTGCGGCGTTGATACCCGCGAGCAGCCCCTGTGCACCGGCTTCTTCGTAACCCGTGGTGCCATTGATCTGCCCGGCGAAGAAAAGACCCTGGAGGTAGCGTGTCTCGAGCGCGTGGGTCAGCCCGCGCGGATCGAAGAAATCGTATTCGATCGCGTAGCCCGGTCGCGTGATATGCGCTTTCTCGAACCCCCGGATCGACTGCACGATGCGCACCTGCACGTCGAAGGGAAGGCTGGTCGAGATGCCGTTCGGATACAGCTCGTTCGAGGTGAGGCCCTCGGGCTCGATGAACACCTGGTGCGAGGTCTTGTCGGCGAAGCGCACGATCTTGTCCTCTACCGAGGGACAGTAGCGCGGCCCCGTCCCCTCGATTACGCCGGTGTACATCGGCGAGCGGTCGAGCGAACCGCGGATGATCTCGTGCGTCTTTTCGTTGGTGTACGTGACGTGGCAGCTGAGCTGGCGCGGGTGCTCATCGGCGCGGCCGATATAGCTCATCACCGGCACGGGCGTATCACCGGCCTGTTCCTGCAGGCCGGTGAAATCGACGCTGCGCGCATCGATGCGTGGCGGGGTACCGGTTTTCAGGCGTCCGACGGCGAACGGCAGTTCACGCAACCTTGCCGCAAGCGCGTTCGATGCCGGATCGCCGGCGCGGCCGCCGCCGTAGTTCTCGAGCCCGATATGGATCTTGCCGCCGAGGAAGGTGCCGGTTGCCAGCACCACGGTCTCGGCGCCGAAGGCGAGACCCATCTGCGTGATCACGCCGCGCACGCTTTCGCCTTCGACGATCAGGTCGGTCACCGGCTGCTGGAACAGGTCCAGGTCGGGCTGCTTCTCGACGATGTCGCGGATCGCGTTGCGATAGAGCACGCGGTCGGCCTGCGCTCGCGTCGCGCGCACGGCGGGTCCCTTGCGCGCGTTCAGTACCCGGAACTGGATGCCGGCGCGGTCCGTGGCACGCGCCATCGCGCCGCCAAGGGCATCGATCTCCTTGACCAGGTGGCTCTTGCCGATGCCGCCGATCGCCGGGTTGCAGGACATCTGCCCGAGTTGCTCAATGCTCTGGGTCAGCAGGAGCGTGGGCACACCCATGCGCGCGCTGGCCAGCGCGGCCTCGGTACCTGCGTGGCCTCCGCCGACGACGATCACGCCGTAGTGTTTCGGGTATTTCACGGAGCACTCTCCGGAAGGGGGCGCGGATTATATATCCGGCGCCGGTACTGTACAAAAACTGGTCTGACGGAATTGTTGGATTCCGGCGCTCGCTCGAAGCGTGCCGGGAAGTACAGATTGAATTGAGTATTTAATCTTTATGTATATGAGATAGAAGAAAGGAATTGGTAGATATAGAGGGAGGCCTGTCCTGTGTGTATGTCAGTTTTGTCCTTTAAATACAACAGGTTGCCGGAATGATAAGGGGCGTTGAATCCTCCGCGCAGGCCGTGCCGCGCATGTGTCGGGCCTGGGGATCGTTTCCGGGGCTTGCGATGGCGGTGATCGAAGCGTCGAAGGGACCCACGGGCTGCACGCAGCTTTTCCACAGCTTGGCAGGGCGCGGGGAAATGGCTCACTTGCCGATGCAGAAGCTGGTGAAGATGCGTCCGAGCAGGTCGTCGGCGCTGAACTCGCCGGTGATCTCGCCCAGGCTGTGTTGCGCGAGGCGTAGATGCTCGGCCAGGAGTTCGCCCGCGGCAAACTCGCGCAGTTGTGCCGAGCCGGCGAGCAATGCGGCTTCGGTGCGTTCCAGGGCGTCGAGGTGACGTCGGCGGGCCGAGAAATCGCCGCCGGAAATGCCCTGGTAGCCGACCACGTGCTTGAGATGTTCGCGCAAGGCGTTCATGCCGGCACCGGTCAGCGCCGAGACCGCGACCGTGGGTATCGGGGTGTCGTGCATCGTGCCGGGCGCCAGGCCGGAGAGGTCGCACTTGTTCATCACGATCGACATCGCGGGCAGACGCGCGCGCATCTCGCCGAAGCTCTGCTGCAGGATGGTGTCGACGTCCTGCTCGCCGGTGCTGTCGATGACCAGCAGCAGGCGATCGGCGCGTTCGATCTCCTGGCGGGCGCGGCGGATGCCTTCCTGTTCCACCGTATCGGGGCTGTCGTGCAGGCCGGCGGTGTCGATGATGTGCAGCGGCAGCCCGTCGAGCGCGATCTGCTCGCGCAGGATGTCGCGGGTCGTGCCCGGTACCGCCGTGACGATCGCGGTATCGCGGCCTGCCAGCGCATTCATCACGCTGGACTTTCCGGCGTTGGGCTTGCCGGTCAGCACCAGCGTCATGCCTTCGCGCACGAGCACGCCGTTGCGAGCGGCTTCGCGGACGCTGGCAAGCTGCACCAGCAGTGTGTCTAGACGTTTCGCCACCTGCGCATCGGCGAGGAAATCCACTTCCTCCTCGGGGAAGTCGATGCTTGCCTCGACGAACACGCGCAGCGATACCAGTTCCTGCAGCAACTCGTGGATGCGTTCGGAGAACGCACCCTGCAGCGAGCGCATCGCGTTGCGCGCGGCGTGCGCGGTGCTGCTGTCGATGAGGTCGGCGATGGCTTCGGCCTGGGCGAGGTCGATCTTGCCGTTCAGGAAGGCGCGTTCGCTGAATTCACCCGGACGGGCGAGGCGGGCACCGTGACGCAGCACGCTTTGCAGCAGCAGGTCGAGCACGACCGGGCCGCCGTGTCCCTGCAGTTCCGCGACGTCCTCCCCGGTGAAGCTGTGCGGACCCGCGAAATACAGTGCAATGCCGCGGTCGAGCACCGTGCCCGGGGCGGCGGGATCGTGTTCGCGGAAATCGGTCAGGGTGGCCTGGCGCGGTGGCGGCAGCGCGCCACATATGGCGGCCAGAATACTGCCCGCCTCGGGACCCGATATGCGGATGACGCCGATGCCGCCACGCCCGGGCGCAGTGGCGATTGCGGCGATGGTATCGGTGTCAGCCGCGGGGTGCACGGGTGTGAGCCGTCAGGGAGTTCTTTCTATCTGGCGTGTGATAACCCATTGCTGGGCCATCGAGAGCACGTTGTTGACGAGCCAGTAGAGCACCAGGCCTGCCGGGAAGAACAGGAAGAACACCGTGAAGATGATCGGCATGAACTGGAACACTTTCGCCTGTATCGGGTCTGGTGGCGCCGGATTGAGCTTCTGCTGGAAGTACATCGACGCGCCCATCAGCAGCGGCAGCACGAAATAGGGATCCATCGCCGACAGGTCTCTGATCCACAGCATGAACGGTGCGTGACGCAGCTCGACGCTCTCGAGCAGCACCCAGTACAGCGCCAGGAATACCGGCATCTGGATCAGTATGGGCAGGCAACCGCCGAGCGGGTTGACCTTCTCCTTGCGGTACAGATCCATTGTTTCCTGCGAGAGTTTCTGGCGGTCATCGCCGTGACGTTCGCGCAGTTCCAGCATCTTTGGCTGCAGCTTGCGCATCTTGGCCATTGACCGATAGCTGGTTGCTGCCAGGTGGAAGAAAGCGCCTTTCACCAATATCGTCAGCAGTATGATCGCCACGCCCCAGTTGCCGATGCCGGCACCGAGATCGAATTGCCATCCCCCGATACGCAGGCTGCCGGTCGCAAAGAAGTACAGCAGCGCGAACAGAGGTTGAGCGATCCACCACAACCAGCCGTAGTCGACGGTGAGGTCCAGGCCCGGCGCGATCTCGCGCAGGCGCGACTGGTCCTTGGGACCGGCATAGAACTGCGCGGCGATCGAACCGCTGGCGCCCGGCGCCAGCTGCAGCTCCGGCGAGGTGAAGCGGGCGATATTGTCGCCGGCGGCAGTCTTCAGCATCGAAAACGTGTTCTGGGCGTCAGCCGCCGGAATCCACGCGCTGATGAAGTAATGCTGTACCAGCGCCACCCAGCCGCCACGGTTCGCTCCTTCGTAAGCGTTTTCCTCGATGTTCTCGAAGGTGAATTTCTGGTATGGCTCGTCGGTGGTTCGTGTCGCGAAGCCGATGAAGGGCTTGATGCCGAGCGCGCCGCCGGTGGCGCCTGGATCGGGGCGGTTGTCGCGCTTGAGCTGGCCGAACAGCGCGGCCTGCCACGGGCGGTCGCTGTTGTTCGTCACGAGGTACTCGACGCCGACGACGTATTCGCCGCGCTGGAACGTGAAGCGTTTGGTGATGGCGACGCCGTCGGCTGTCGTGTAATTCAGGTCGACCACGAGCTCGTCCTGGCCCGGCTGCATTTCATAGCTGGTTGAACCGGCCGAAAACAGCGGTCGGCCGTTGGCAGTGTCGGTGCCGTTGGCGCCGATCAGTCCGCTCATGGCGATGTACTGGCGTTTCGCGTTCTGCTCGAGCAACTGGAACGGCTGATCGCGTCGATCGAGATTGGCGAGATGACGCGGAAGCGCTACCGAGGTGATGTCACCGCCGAGCAACGAGATGTCGAGCAGCAGCGAGTCGGTGCGCACCGTGATTGCCTGTTGCGCGTTGACCGCTATCGGCGCCTGCGCTGCCTCGCCCGCAGCCTGCAGGCTGGGAATATCCGCTGCTGCCGTGGCGGTGGCGGTAGCCGAGGGCACCGCCGTCGCGGAGGGCGCGACCGGTGCAGCAGCGGCAATCGCGGTGGCTTCGGCTACTGCGAGCTGCTCGGTGTGCGTGTCGCGGAACTTCACCCACTCGGTCAGAACCATCCCGGATACCAGGACCAGCGCGACGATCAGCAGATTGCGTTGAATATCCATTAACGGGGGGTGTCCGGACAGGAGGTAACAGGGATGCTGCTCGTGGATAGGGGAACGGGGTCGTGGCCACCCTCGTGCCAGGGATGGCAGCGCGAGAGGCGGCGCAGCGCGAGCCAGCCGCCGCGAAGCGGGCCGTGACGGAGGATGGCTTCACGCGCGTAACGCGAACACGTGGGATCGAAGCGGCAATGCTGCCCGATCCACGGACTCAGGAAGAAACGGTAGCCGTCGATGAGGGCGACCATCACGGCGATGCAGGCGCGGCGCAGGATGCTGCCTCTGATGATTGCCGAAAAGTCCTGTTGAGACGATTCCATAACTTGGTCAGGTGCTGGGTTATGGTGCCGTTGTCGAGGTCAGCGATGCCGCGGCGCGCCAGAACGATGATATCGAGGCCAGCCAATGCGGGCTGATTGTGCCGGTACGATTCGCGAACCTGGCGCTTCACGCGGTTGCGCCAGGTTGCCCTCCGGCAGTTCTTCTTGCCGACGACGATCCCCAGGCGTGCATGCCGCAACCCGTTCGGGCGCGCGAGCACGAGCAATTCGCGTGTCGAAACCCGGAACCGGGAGTCGTCGAAAACTGCCTTGAACTGCGCGGAGTTCGGCAGGCGTACCTGCCGGGGATATTCCGCGCCTGCCATACATCGCCGCTGCAGGCCCTATCAGGCCGCCAGGCGCTTGCGGCCCTTCGCGCGGCGGCGCTTCAGCACGATGCGCCCGTTGCGCGTGGCCATGCGTGCGCGGAAGCCATGGGTACGCTTGCGCTTGAGGTTGCTCGGTTGGAATGTTCTTTTGCTCATGGTGTGCTCGCCTTGGGTGCGGTCCAGCGGATCCGGTAATGCCGAAAAAGACGCGGGATTCTAGTGAAATCCGCGCACGGGGGCAAATGCGCTGCAGCCCAAGAGTTGGCAATATTTCGAGAGGAGCGATCTGGCGGGCGAGCGCGAACCCGCTTTTCCACAACTCTTGCACATCGCGCGGCGCCTCCGGACCGGGTTGTTGATAACAAGGAAAAGGCAAATTCAATCAAGCGCTTGGTGTTTGCCGAGGCTGTGGGCAAGCTGTTCGATGCAAGGTATTCGAGGGGCGCATCAACTGCGGGAGACTAGCCGCGACGGCACAGGAAGCGAACATTTCGCGCAGAATTTAATAACAGTTTATCCACAGGAAGGTGATTTTTTACGCCCTCGGATAGCCTCGGGAAGGTTTCTTTGTGGCTTTGTAACGCATTGAAAACAATCAATAATTCAAAAAATTACTTTTTCTTTGATGCCGTGTGTATAAGGCCTGTGGAAAACGTTAGAATGCGGTCGCTCAGTTATTCAGTGGTTTTGAGCACGTGATGCGCCGCGGTGATACGACAATAAGTACATGCATCGGCCAGCGGTTTCAGCCGATGCTTTCGGGGTTTTGACGGGATGGACGTGACCTGGCAACGCTGCAGCAGCTTTCTGCGTGATGAAATGCCCCCGCAGCAGTTCAACACCTGGATCCGGCCTCTGCGTGCGGAGGAATCCGCGGTCGGGCTGCAGTTGATCGCACCGAACCGGTTCGTCAAGGAATGGGTGCGCGAGAAGTACTTCGAGCGTATTCGCCAGCTGGTGAGCGAAGTGTCGGGGGGGCGGATTGCCACCGTGGAACTCGAAACCTTGCGCCAGGACAGTCTGCAGCGGGCACCGTTGCCGACGGAAGCGGCGCAGTCGATCGCCTCGGTCACACGCGTGGCTACCGACGAGGTAGCCGTGGCGCCTGTGCCCGTTGCCGCGCCGGCGCTCCGCAAGGCCGATGTGACGCCGGGGCATACCAATTTCCTGATCGAAGGCTACACGTTTCAGAGTTTCGTCGAGGGCAAGAGCAACCAGTTGGCGCGCGCGGCGGCACAGCAGGTCTCGCAGAACCCGGGCGGCGCCTATAACCCGCTTTTCATCTATGGCGGGGTTGGCCTCGGCAAGACCCACCTGATGCATGCCGTCGGCAACGCCATGCTGGTGAGCAACCCGAGCGCCCGGATCGTGTATCTTCACTCCGAGCGTTTCGTTGCCGACATGGTGAAAGCGCTGCAATTGAACGCCATCAATGATTTCAAGCGCTATTACCGCTCGGTCGATGCGCTGCTGATCGATGACATCCAGTTTTTCGCCAACAAGGAGCGCTCGCAGGAGGAGTTCTTCCACACCTTCAATGCGCTGCTCGAAGGTGGCCAGCAGATGATCCTCACCTGCGATCGTTACCCCAAGGAGATCGATGGGCTGGAGGAGCGACTGAAGTCGCGTTTCGGGTGGGGACTCACCGTCGCGGTCGAGCCACCGGAGCTGGAGACGCGCGTGGCGATATTGATGAAGAAGGCAGAGCAGTCGCGGATCGACTTGCCTGCCGATGTTGCCTTCTTCGTCGCACAGCGCATCAAGTCGAACGTAAGGGAGCTGGAAGGTGCGCTGAAGCGCGTGATCGCCAGTTCGCAGTTCACACACCGGCGTATCGATATCGAGCTGGTCAAGGAGTCTCTCAAGGACCTGCTGGCGCTGCAGGACAAGCTGGTCAGCCTGGACAACATCCAGCGCACCGTGGCCGAGTATTACAAGATCAAGCTGTCCGATCTGCTGTCGAAGCGGCGCAGCCGCTCGGTGGCGCGGCCGCGGCAACTGGCCATGGCGCTGGCGAAGGAACTGACCAATCACAGCCTGCCGGAGATCGGAGAGGCGTTTGGCGGGCGCGACCACACCACGGTGCTGCATGCCTGCAAGAAGATAAAGGAACTGCGCGAGTACGATTCCGATATTCGCGAGGATCACAAGAACCTCTACCGCCTGCTGTCGACCTGAGGGGTCGCACGGCCGCTGGCCGCGTACAGGACAAGAAATTCACTGCGGAGACCGATGCATGAAATTTTCGATTTCCAGGGACGCGTTGCTCAAACCACTGAGCCTGGTGGCCGGGGTGGTGGAGCGGCGCCAGACGCTGCCGATCCTTTCCAACGTGCTGATCACGCTCGAGGGTGACCGCCTGTCGCTCACCGGAACGGATACCGAAGTGGAGCTTGCGGCCCGGATCACGCTGCCGGAGCCGGGCGAGAGTGGCGAGATCACCGTGCCGGCGCGCAAGCTGGCAGACATCTGCAAGTCGCTGCCGGATTCCGGTCGCCTCGAGTTCAACCTGGACGAGCAACGGGTGCAGCTGCGCAGCGGACGCAGCCGCTTCACCCTGTCGACGCTGCCCGCAGGCGACTTCCCGAACATCGAGCCCGCGGCTGGGTCGGTGGAATTCACTGTAAACCAGGCGCAGCTCAAGAGCCTGATCGATCGCACCGCGTTCTCGATGGCCCAGCAGGACGTGCGCTATTACCTGAATGGCATGCTGTTCGAGGTAACGCCGCGTCACCTGCGTACCGTGGCCACCGATGGCCACCGGCTGGCGATGGCGACCTACGAGAGTGAACTGCCCGGCGTACGCTCGGACCTGCAGGTGATCCTGCCGCGCAAGGGTGTGCTGGAGCTGCTGCGCCTGCTGCAGAATCCCGACGAGGACGTGCGGGTGGTGTTGGGCGGCAACCACTTCCACGCCATCACGCCAGATTTCACCTTCACCTCGAAGCTGGTCGACGGCAAGTTCCCGGAGTACGAGCGCGTGGTGCCGCGCGATGCGGACAAGCGCGTGCTCGGTCCGCGCGTCGAGTTGAAGGAGGCGCTGGCGCGTACTGCGATCCTTTCCAACGAGAAGTACCGCGGCGTGCGCCTGGTACTGGAAGACGGCAACCTGCAGATCCTGGCGAACAATCCCGAGCAGGAAGAGGCCGAGGAGCAGGTGGGCGTGAGCTATTCCGGAAGCCGCGTGGAAATTGGTTTCAACGTCAGCTACCTGATCGACGTGCTGTCGGTACTCAACAGCGAGGAAGTGCGTTTCCAGCTTTCGGATGGCAGCCGCAGCGTGCTGGTGCAGGATCCGGGCCGGGAGGATGCACTGTACGTCGTGATGCCGATGCGACTCTGAGGCGTACGACCATCGAATGTCCATTCGGCGGCTGCGCATCAGCCAGCTCCGGAACGTACAGCAGGCGGAGCTCGAACTGCGGCGCGTGAACCTGCTGTGCGGGCCGAATGGCAGCGGCAAGACCAGCGTACTGGAGGCGGTGTTCGTGCTCGGTTCCGGTCGATCGTTTCGCGCGTCCCGCCTCGATCCCGTAATCCAGCACGACGCGAGTCAATTCACGGTGTTCGCCTCGTTGGTCGGTGAAGGGAGCGACGGGGCACCACCGGTTGCCATTGGTGTGTCGCGCTCGCGCGACGGCAGCTTCGCCGGACGGATCCAGGGGCAGGCCATCAGGAATTCGGCCGAACTGGCTCGGCGGCTGCCGCTGCAATTGATCAATTCCGACACCTTCGATCTGCTGGTGGGAGGCCCCAAGGTGAGGCGACAGTTTCTCGATTGGGGAGTGTTTCACGTGGAACATGGGTTCCATCGGACTTGGCTGGATGTTCATCGCTGCCTGCGCCAGCGCAACGCCCTGCTGCGCCATGATAGAATTCCCACCGCTCAGCTCGAGATCTGGAACAGCCAGCTAGCCGAATCCGCAGCACAGCTTGATGAAATGCGGCAGCGCTATTTCGATGCTTTTTACCCGATTTTCCAGCAAACGCTGCGTGAATTGCTGAGTCTCGACGGCCTGGAGCTCGCGTACCAGCGTGGTTGGGACCGCGAACGGTCCCTCGAAGCGGTGCTTGCCGAGCAGATCGAAAAGGACCGGGCACGTGGTTTCACCCAGAGTGGGCCGCATCGGGCCGACGTCCGGGTGCGCATGCGCGGAATCAACGCGGCCGAAGTGCTGTCCCGCGGTCAGCAAAAGCTCGTCGGCGCGGCGATGAAGCTTGCGCAAGGGCGGCTTTTCAGTGCAAGCCAGGGCAGGGATTGTGTGTTTCTGGTCGATGATCTCCCTGCCGAACTGGACAGGGCCCATCGACGGCAGTTGTGTCAGCTGCTGGGAGCCATGCGCTGCCAGGTGTTGCTCAGCTGCGTGGATGCCGCCGAGCTCAGCGGTTGTTGGGACGGATTGGCTGCAAACGAATTGAAATTGTTCCACGTGGAACATGGCGCACTCAGCGCGGTGAACTGAAGGAAGAAATGATGGAACCGATGGATCACACGGTTGATACAGAATACGGAGCCGAGAGCATCAAGGTGCTCAAGGGACTGGATGCGGTGCGCAAGCGGCCCGGCATGTACATCGGCGATACCGACGACGGTACGGGTCTCCATCACATGGTGTTCGAGCTGGTCGATAACTCCATCGACGAGGCAATGGCTGGACATTGCAGCCAGATCCAGATTGTCGTACACCCGGACGAATCGGTCACCGTGATCGATAATGGCCGCGGCATTCCAACTGATATGCACGAAGAGGGCATATCCGCCGCGGAAGTGATCATGACCACGCTGCATGCCGGCGGCAAGTTTGGTGAGGAAGGGGGGGGCTACAAGGTTTCCGGCGGTCTGCACGGCGTGGGTGCCTCGGTCGTGAACGCCTTGTCGTCTACGCTGACGCTGCGAATCCGGCGTAACGGCAAGGTCTATGAGCAGGTCTACCATCACGGTGTGGCCGAGGCGCCACTGGCCGTGGTGGGTGATACCACCTCAAAGGGTACCGAAATCCGCTTCCATCCATCGCCCGAAACCTTCCACAACATCGAATTCCACTTCGACATACTCGCGAAGCGCCTGCGCGAGCTCGCGTTCCTGAACGCCGGGCTGCAGATCCTGATGAAGGACGAGCGCTCGGGGCAGGAGAGCGAGTTCAAATACGATGGCGGCGTGCGCGCCTTCGTCGAGTATCTCAACACCAACAAGACCGCAGTCAATCGCGCGCTGCATTTCCGCAGCGAGCAGAATGGTATCGGCGTCGAAGTCTCGATGCAGTGGAACGATTCCTACCAGGAGAACGTGCTCTGCTACACGAACAATATCCCGCAGCGTGACGGGGGAACCCATCTGGCCGGTTTCCGTGCCGCGCTGACGCGCAACCTCAACAGCTACATCGAAAAGGAAGGGCTTGCAGCCAAGGCCAAGGTGACCACCACCGGCGATGATTCGCGTGAGGGATTGACGGCGGTGATTTCGGTCAAGGTCCCCGACCCCAAGTTCTCGTCGCAGACCAAGGACAAGCTGGTGTCGTCCGAGGTCAAGAACGCCGTCGAGCAGGCTATGAACGACAAGTTCGGTGCCTACCTGCTGGAGAACCCGACCGAAGCCAAGGCCGTCGTCGGCAAGATGATCGATGCCGCACGTGCCCGCGAAGCCGCCCGCAAGGCGCGCGAAATGACGCGCCGCAAGGGAGCGCTGGACATCGCCGGACTTCCGGGCAAGCTCGCGGATTGTCAGGAAAAGGATCCCGCGCAGTCCGAACTGTTCCTCGTCGAGGGTGATTCCGCCGGCGGTTCCGCCAAGCAGGGCCGTGATCGGCGCTTCCAGGCGATCCTGCCGCTGAAGGGCAAGATCCTGAACGTGGAAAAGGCCCGCTTCGACCGGATGCTGTCCTCGCAGGAAATCGGCACGCTCGTGATCGCGATGGGCTGTGGCATCGGCAACGACGAATTCAATGCCGACAAGATGCGCTACCACCGCATCATCATCATGACCGACGCCGATGTGGACGGTTCGCACATCCGCACGTTGCTGCTGACCTTCTTCTTCCGCCAGATGCGCGAGTTGATCGAACGCGGTTACGTCTATATCGCCCAGCCGCCGCTGTACAAGATCGCCAAGGGCAAGCAGCAGCAATACCTGAAGGATGACGATGCGCTGAACCAGTACCTGACGCAGTCAGCCCTCGATGGCGGTTCGCTGCACGTCAATCGCGAGGCGCCCGGCATTGCCGGCGAAGCGCTGGAGACGCTGGTGGGCAACTACCGTCGCGTCATGCGCATCATCGAGCGGATGTCGCGCATCTATCCCCAGCGTGTGCTCGAGGAACTGATGCACGTGCCAATGCTGGATGTGTCCGAACTCAGTGACCGTGTGCGCCTGGACGACTGGCTGGCGACGCTGACCGAACGCTTTGCCGGTGATCGCCGTTCCGGCGATGACGTGTTCCGTTTCTACGCCCATGAAGACGAGGAGCGTCACCAGGCACTGCCTGCGGTCGAACTCACCAGTCACGGTGTGGCGACTCATTACGTGCTGTCGCGCGACTTCCTGATATCCGGTGAATACCGCGAAATCACCGCGCTGGGACGTACGTTGTCGGGATTGCTGGAGGAGGACGGCTTCGTACGGCGCGGTGAGCGTGAGCAAGTGGTCACTTCGTTTGGCGACGCCCTCGACTGGCTGATGGCGGAAGCGCGCAAGGGCTACGGCATCCAGCGCTACAAGGGCCTTGGCGAGATGAACCCGGGCCAACTCTGGGAAACCACGATGGATCCCGACGCGCGGCGCCTGCTGCGCGTGACGGTGGAGGACGCCATTTCCGCCGACCTGATGTTCACCACGCTGATGGGTGACGAGGTCGAACCGCGGCGGGCCTTCATCGAGCAGAACGCACTGGCGGTAACGAATCTCGATATCTGATAGGTGTGAAGCACTACCCTGCAGTGGAGAGAAACCTGGACATCCTTGCTGCGATGCCTTGCCCGTCGGCGCTTACTTCCCGGAGGGCGCGGTCGCCTGTCGTCGACACTCCGGCGGGTAGACTCGAACTGCAGGTCGACTGATGCAGCGCATCGACTTTGTATTGCGCGGCGAACACATCGCGCTCGATGCGTTGCTCAAGGCGACAGGTTTGGCCGGCAGCGGAGGCATTGCCAAGCAGATGATCACCGGCGCCCAGGTGCAGGTCGACGGGGAGGTGGAACTGCGCCGCGGCCGCAAGACGCGCGCGGGCCAGATCGTGGAGGTACCCGGCGCGCGCATTCACGTTCATGCTGCTGCCGTGGAACAGCGCCCCCCGTCGGGATGCTGAAGCACGGTTCATCGAATCCCGGCAGGACGCGCCCCGCATCGATCGGCTGAACGTGCGCGAACTCATGGCAGCCATGGGCCCGCTTGCGTGAACAGGAATCAGCCCTGCTCGAACTCCGCGAGCCTCGCCTCGATCCACTCCTGCGCCATGTGCATGAGCTTGCCGGCATCGCTGTCGATACTCGCCATCGGCGTGCTGATCACGACGTTGATGACACCTGGCGTCTTGGTCAGGCGCCGTGCTGGCCAGCACTTGCCGGCATCGTGCGCAACGCAGACGATCTCGACGCCGGCGCGGATAGCGAGCTGGGCGGCACTGCGCGAGAAGCGCAGCCTCTGCCCCGCGTCCACGCGCGTACCCTCGGGAAAGATCAGCACGCTGCAGTTCTGCGCCAGGCGCTCGGCGCCTTGCTCCACCACCTGCTTCAGCGCAGCCCGAGGATTGCTGCGGTCGATGGCGATCGGGCGCATGAGCGCCAGTGCCCAGCCGAAGAAAGGGATCTTCAGCAGCTCGCGCTTGAGCAGGATGCTGAGTTGCGGGAACAGCGTGGCGAGAAAAATCGTCTCCCAGCTGCTCTGGTGATTCGCGATCACCACGCAACCGTGTGACGGCAGGTTCTCGACGCCCTGGATGCGGTAGCGCACGCCGCAGGCAAGCTGCACCCAGCGGATCGCGAAGCGGTTCCACACCGTCAACAACCGGTAGCGTGCGGGGTAGTCCAGCCAGGGTGCTACCGCCACCATGAACAGGCCCCAGGCCACCACCGACGCGCCGTAGCCGGTGTAGAACACCAGCGAGCGCAGGACGTGCCAGGCCTCGAGCAGCATCGTGCGGCTATCGTTCGTCGAGGATGGCGGCCGCTGCGGCGGCGAGGTCGTCGAACACGCGCACATCGTCACCGACCGAGCCGGGGGCGGAGAGCGTCCTTGCGCCGTTGCCGCTGCGTACCAGCACGGGACGGCAGTGCTTGCCTCGCGCGAGCTCGATATCCTTCATGGAGTCTCCCACCAGGACGCTGCCTGCCACGGTACAACCGTAATCCTGCTCGACGGCGTCCAGCAGGCCGGTCCGCGGCTTGCGGCAGTTGCAGTTGTCCTGCGGCAGGTGCGGGCAGTAGTAGATGCCGCCGATCGTGCCGCCCTGCGCTTGCGCCAGCCGAACTTCATGCGCTTACCGCCAGCAACGAAATATCCGCCACTCCAAGGAACGCTTCGCGCAAGCGTGCCAGCAGGGCAAAGCGATTAGCGCGCAGCCGAGCGTCGTCGCAGTTCACCAGTACCTTGTCGAAGAAGTCATCTACCGCTGCGCGCAGCCCCGCGAGCTCGCGCAGCACACCCGCATAGTCGCCGTTGGCGAGCAGTGGTTGCGTCAGCGACGTGCGATTGTCGAGGTCCGCGGCCAGCACGACTTCTGCCGGTTCCTGCAGCAACGCGCTGTCGATGGCAACGGGAATATCGCCGGACGCCTGCTTCGCGAGGATGTTCGCCACGCGCTTGTTCGCCGCGGCCAGTGCGGCGGCCTCGGGCAGCGCGGTGAATTCCGCTACCGCGCGCACGCGCCGATCGAAATCCAGCGGTCGCGTCACATTGCGCGCCTGCACGGCCAGGAAGCACTCGACCGCGATGCCGGCGTCGCCATACCACGCGCGCAGGCGCTCGAAGATGTAGTCGCGCACGCTGTCGACGACGGTGTCGCGTTTCGCGAGTTTCGCGTGCCCGTTCGCCGCCAGCGCCAGCAGCGGCTGAAGGTCGAGCGCGAGGTTGTTCTCGATGATCGTGCGCAGCAGGCCGAGCGCGGCGCGGCGCAGCGCGAAGGGATCGCGCGAACCGGTTGGCGGCTGGCCGATGCCGAAGATACCGGTCAGCGTGTCGAGGCGATCGGCCAGCGCCAGCGCGATGCCGACCTTGCCCTGCGCCAGCGCATCGCCGGCATGGCGCGGCAGGTACTGTTCGGTGAGCGCCTGCGCGACCGCGGGATCCTCGCCGTCGTGCAGCGCGTAGTAGCTGCCCATGATGCCCTGCAGTTCATCGAACTCCAGCACCATCTCGGACACCAGGTCCGACTTGCCGAGCACCGCGGCGCGCGCGCACAGCGAAGGATCGGCGCCGAGTTCCGTGCCGATCGCGCGCGCGAGCGCCGCCACGCGCTCGGTCTTGTCCCAGAGACTGCCGAGTTCGGTCTGGAACACGATGTTGCGCAGGCGTTCGCGCCGTGCTTCCAGCGTGGACTGCTTGTCCTGCGCGAAGAAGAACGCGGCATCGGTCAGGCGTGGACGGATCACGCGCTCGTTGCCGTCCACCACCTTCCGCGCATCGCTGCTGTCGATGTTCGACACCGTGATGAAATACGGCAGCAAAGCGCCGCTCGCATCCACTAGGTGGAAGTATTTCTGGTGCTGCTTCATCGAGCAGATCAGCGCTTCGGCCGGCACCCCCAGGAAGCGTTCCTCGAAGCGGCCCGCCAGCGCGCGCGGCCACTCGACCAGGCTGCTCACTTCGTCCAGCAATGCTTCGTCGATGACGGCGATGCCGCCGAGTTCGGCAGCCCTGGCGCGTACCTGCGCCGCGACATCGGCGCGCCGCTTCGCGTAGTCGGCGATGACGCAGCCCTGATCGTGCAGCGCGCTCTCGTAATCGGCGGCGCGCTCCAGCGTGATGCGCGCGGCTCCGTGCACGCGATGCCCGCGTGTCTCGCGACCGGTCTCGATGCCGAGCACTTCGCCCGGCACCACGGTGCTGCCGTAAAGCATGACTATCCAGTGCGCGGGACGCACGAATTCCGCGCGCCGCGCGCCCCAGCGCATGCGCTTTGCGATCGGCAGCGCGGCCAGCGCACTCTCGAGCAGCGCGGGCAGCAGCGTGGCCGTGGCCTGGCCCGCTACGTGCTGGCGATGCGCAAGGCGCTCGCCCTTCTCGCCGGGAACGCGCAGCAGCGCATCGACCTCGACGCCACAGCCACGCGCAAACCCGAGCGCGGCACCCGTTGGCTTGCCATCGGCGTCGAAGGCGGCCGATACCGCGGGTCCGAGTTTTTCCACCATCGAATCGGGTTGCGTGGCGTCGAGCGCGTCGATCGATACCGCCAGACGGCGCGGACTGGCGAACCAGCGCGAGGCGCCGTGCACGATGCGCTGCTCGTCGAGGCGCGCGAGCAGTTCGCTGTGCAGTGATTCACCGAGCGCGCGCAGGCTGGTGGGCGGGAGTTCCTCGGTGCCGATCTCGATCAGCAGGGTATCGGCGCTCATCGGGCGGTCTCCTCGGCGGCCAGCAACTCGCGGCGCAGCTGCTCGCTGGCCTGCGGAAAGCCGAGCGCCTTGCGCATGTCGAAGTAACTCTGCGCGACGGCGCGTGCCAGCGTGCGCACGCGCAGGATGAAGCGCTGGCGTTCGGTCACGGAGATGGCGTGGCGCGCGTCGAGCAGGTTGAAGGTATGCGAGGCCTTCAGCACCTGCTCGTAGGCCGGTAGCGGCAGCTGCATTTCGATCAGGCGCTGGCACTCGCTCTCGTGCTTGTCGAAGCTGGCGAACAGGAACGGCACGTCGGCCTCTTCGAAGTTGTAGCGCGACATCTCGACTTCGTTCCGGTGAAACACGTCGCCGTAGGTCACCGGACCCTGCGGCCCGTGCGCCCACAGCAGGTCGTAGACGCTGTCGACACCCTGCAGGTACATCGCGATGCGCTCGATGCCGTAGGTGATCTCGCCCGTCACCGGGAAACACTCAAGGCCGCCGACCTGCTGGAAGTAGGTGAACTGCGTCACTTCCATGCCGTTCAGCCACACCTCCCAGCCCAGACCCCACGCGCCCAGTGTCGGTGACTCCCAGTTGTCCTCGACGAAGCGGATGTCGTGCACCGAGGGGTCGATGCCGAGGAAACGCAGCGACTCTATGTAGCGCTCCTGGAAATCGTCGGGCGAAGGCTTCATCACGACCTGGAACTGGTAGTAGTGCTGCAGCCGGTTCGGGTTCTCGCCGTAACGGCCGTCCTTCGGGCGTCGCGAGGGCTGCACGTAGGCGGCGTTCCAGTTCTCGGGGCCGATCGAGCGCAGGAAGGTGGCGGGGTGGAAAGTGCCCGCGCCCACCTCCATGTCCAGCGGTTGCAGGATCACGCAGCCCTGGCGGGACCAGTATTGCTGCAGCGCGAGGATGAGCTCCTGGAACGTCGCGGGCGCCGCGGGTGAGATTGCTGATGCCATGTGTCGCTCGATGCCGGGCTGGCGAAAAAGGGCGCTCATTATAGGAGACAACCGCCGCGAGCGACGACTGCAACTAGTGCGCGCTCCGTCGTGAGGGCAAGATCCGCTAGAAGAAGCCGAATCCCACCTGGAACAGCTTCTCGACCTCGCGCGTGCGGCTCTTGTCGACGAGGAACATGATCACGTGGTCGTCGGTCTGGACCTTTACGTGGCGGTGCGCGATCAACACCTCGCTGCCGCGCACGATGGCACCGATGGTGACGCCCTCGGGAAGCTTGATGTCCCCGAGCGCCTTGCCCACGACCTTGGAGTTGCTCGAATCCCCGTGCGCCACGATCTCCAGCGCCTCGGCCGCGCCGCGGCGCAGGCGGTAGACATTGGTCATGTGCCCGCGCCGCACGTGCGTCAGCAGGCTGCCGATGGTGACCTGCTGCGGCGAGATGGCGATGTCGATGTCCACACCCTGCACCAGGTCGACGTAGGCGGGGTTGCCGATGAGCGTGATCACCTTTGCCGCGCCGAGGCGTTTTGCCAGCAGCGAGGACATGATGTTGATCTCGTCGTCGTTGGTGAGCGCGCAGAACACGTCGGTGTCCTCGACATTCTCGGCGATCAGCAGTTCACGGTCAGACGCGCTTCCGCGCAGCGCGATGCCGTGCTGCAGTCGCTCGCTCAGCAGCTTGCAGCGCTCGGGGTGCATCTCGATCACCTTCACCGCGTAGCGCGACTCGATCGTTTCCGCGAGCCGCATGCCGATATTGCCGCCGCCGGCGATCATCACGCGCTTGTAGGGCTTGTCGATGCGGCGCAGTTCGGACATCACCTGGCGTATGTGCTCGCGCGCGGCGATGAAGAACACGTCGTCGTCGGCCTCGATCACGGTGCTGCCTTCGGGCAGGATCGGGCGATTGCGGCGGAAGATCGCCGCCACGCGCGTGTCGGCGTTCGGCATGCGTTTGCGGATCTCGGTGAGCTGCTGCCCGACCATCGGCCCGCCGTGATAGGCCTTCATGCCCACCAGTTGCGCCTTGCCGTCGGCGAAATCCAGCACCTGTACTGCCCCGGGGTGCTCGATCAGGCGCTCGATCGCGTTGGTCACCAGGTTCTCGGGGCTGATGATCACGTCGATCGGAAACGCCTCCTTGCTGAACAGCGAGGCGTGCTGGGTGTAGGAATGGCTGCGGATGCGCGCGATACGCTGGGGTGTGCGGAACATCGAATGCGCGACCTGGCAGGCCACCATGTTGATCTCGTCGCTGTCAGTCACCGCGATCAGCATCTCGGCGTCCTCGGCGCCGGCGCGCGCCAGCACACCCGGGTGCGAGCCGTGCCCGGCGACCGTGCCGATGTCGAGCCGGTCCTGCAGTTCGCGCAGGCGGTTGCTGTCCTTGTCGATCAGCGTGATGTCGTTGCGCTCGCTCGCGAGGTGTTCGGCGAGCGTGCCGCCCACCTGACCCGCGCCGACGATGATGATCTTCATGATGGCTGCCGCCGCTCAGGGGGTGGAGGTGGACGCGCCGGGCTTGTACAGCCGCGCGTAGAAGAAGCCGTCGTGTTCGCTCACCGTGGGCAGGAGCTGACGGCCGTGGCTGCGCGCAATGCCGCAGTCGATGTCGAGCGGCTGTTCCTGTGCGTCCGGTGTGGCGGCGAGGAATGCCGCGATCGTGGCTTCGTTCTCCTGCGGCAGTACCGAGCAGGTGCTGTAGAGCAGGGTGCCGCCCGGCTTCAGGCACGGCCACAGGCCGCGCAGTATCGCCAGCTGCAGTGTCGCAGCATCCTTTATCTGTGCCGCGCTGCGCAGGATGCGGATGTCGGGGTGGCGGCGGATCACTCCGGTGCCGGAGCAGGGCGCATCCACCAGGATGCGGTCGAAAGGCCGGCCGTCCCACCACGCGCCCGGGTCGGCGGCATCGCCGCACACGAGCGTGGCCTCGAGCTGCAGGCGCTGCAGGTTCTGCTGCACGCGCGCGAGGCGCGGCGCGCTGCTGTCGAGCGCGACCAGCGCAAGGCCGGGGTGGCGCTCCAGCAGGTGGCAGGCTTTCCCGCCGGGTGCGGCGCAGGCATCGAGGACGCGCTCGCCGTCGGCGCAGCAAAGCAGTGGTGCGGCGAGTTGCGCGCCCTCGTCCTGCACGCTGACCAGGCCCTCGGCGAAACCGGAGAGCTGGGCTACATCGAGCGGCTCGGCCAGCACGACGCCGTCGGCGGCCAAAGCGCAGGCGCGCGCCTCGATGCCGGCCTGGCGTGCCGCGGCGAGCCAGGCCTCGCGCGTGGTGCGGGCGGCGTTCACGCGCAGCGTCATCGGAGGCGCGGCGTTGTTGGCCGCGAGGATGTCTGTGAGCCGCTCCGGCCAGGCGCGTTCGAGCGCCTGCAGCAGCCACGGCGGATGCGCCGAGCGCTGCGCCGGGGTGAGCGCGGCGTCCAGCAGATCGACGCGCGCCAGGTAGGCGCGCAGCACCGCGTTCACCAGGCCACGCGCCCAGGGTTTGCCGAGCGGCTTGCTGGCCGCCACCGTTTCGCTGACCGCGGCATGGTCGGGCACCCGCATGTGGCGCAGTTGGTACAGCCCTACCAGCAACAGCGCGCGCACGTCGGTTTCGCGCGACTTCAGCGGCCGCTCCATCAGCCGTGCGAGCAGCGCGTCGAGTTCGAAGTAGCGCCGGCACACGCCGAAGGCGATCTCGCGCGCCAGTGCGCGGTCGCGGCCCTCGAGCGAGCCGCACGAGCGGTCGAGGGCTTCGTCCAGCGTAATGCCGTTGCCGATAACCGCGGCGATGGCGCGTGCGGCGCGGGTGCGGGGCATGGTCAGGGGGCCGCACCGAGCACGGTGCCCGGGCGGAACAGTACGCCACGGCCGTTCAGCAACGCCTGCGCGTCCATCACCTTGCCGCCGGCGAATTGCAGCCGCGTCAGCAGCAGCGCGGCGCCGCCGCAGGCCACGAGAATACCGTGGCGGTCGCTGCGCAGGATGCAGCCCGGCGCAGCGGTGGTGGCGCTGTCGGTGGCCTCGGCCAGCCACACCCGCAGGATCTGACCGTCCACCGAGGTCTGGCACACGTTGGCCGGATTGAAGGCGCGCACGCGCCGCGCGATCGCGACGGCGTCGAGTTGCCAGTCGATCTCGGCTTCTTCGCGGCGCAACTTGCTCGCATAAGTCGCCAGCGCGTCTTCCTGCGCGACGGGCTCGAGGCGGCCGTCTTGCAGCAAGGCGAGCGTCTCGAGCAGCGCCTCGGCGCCCAGCGCGCCGAGGCGCTCGCGCAGCGTCGCGCCGGTATCGGTCGCTGTGACCGGGCACTCGCGTACCAGCAGCATGGCGCCGGTATCCAGGCCCGCGTCCATCTGCATGATCGTGACGCCGCTGCTGGCGTCGCCGGCCTCGATGGCGCGCTCGATCGGGGCCGCGCCGCGCCAGCGCGGCAGCACCGAGGCGTGCACGTTGATGCAGCCGTGGCGCGGAATCGCGAGCACGGCGGGCGGCAGGATCAGCCCGTAGGCTGCGACGATCATCACGTCGGGCGCAAGTGTCGCCAGATCCCGCTGCGCGGCGGCGTCCTTCAGCGACAGCGGCTGGAATACGGGGATGCCGCGCGTGAGTGCGCATTCCTTCACAGGGGAGGGTTGCAGGCGACGGCCCCGACCGGCCGGGCGGTCGGGCTGTGTGTATGCCGCGCCGACCTCGCAGCCCGGGGCATCCAGCAGAGCTCGCAGGATGACTTGCGCGAACTCCGGGGTGCCGGCGAAGACGATGCGCAGCGGGCTGGCCGACACGAGGGCTTCCGTGGAATCAGGCCGGCTGGCGGTGCAGCTTTTCGAGCTTGCCGCGGATGCGCTGGCGTTTGAGATTCGAGAGGTAGTCGACGAACAGCTTGCCGTTCAGGTGGTCGAGCTCATGCTGGATGCACACCGCGAGCAGGCCGTCGGGATGCAGTTCGAAAGGATTGCCGTCACGGTCGAGCGCGTTCACGACGATGTTCTCCGGCCGCATCACGAGTTCGTGGAAGCCGGGCACGGACAGGCAGCCCTCGCTGTACTCGCGGGTGCCGCCCTCGAGCACGCGGACTTCCGGGTTGATGAAGACCAGCGGCTGATTGCCGTCCTCGGAGATGTCCATCACGACCACGCGCCTGTGCACGTTGACCTGCGTAGCCGCGAGCCCTATGCCGGGTGCGGCGTACATGGTCTCGAACATGTCGTCGATCAATTGCTGCACCGACGCATCTACTTCATCGACAGGCTTGGCGATGGTGCGCAGCCGGGCGTCGGGGAATTCGAGGATGTCGAGGATGGCCATGAGTGTGAACGGGTTCCCGTGTCGTGCGAAGCGTGCGCGTGTTTGCACCGCGACGCTCCGCATGCCGTTGTGTTTACTCCTATAGTCTACCCGAATGATGCCGCGGCGAGCGTGACGCCGCAGGGCGGGCTATACGCAATTTGCCCGGCTTTGACTACACTTTCGCCAAGCCGCATCCCGTTGGAGGGGCAGGCCATGTTCGCAAGGACAAGGACAATTAAATGAAGAAGCTTTTGCTTGGATTGGTGGCCGGCAGTCTGCTCGCGACCCAGCTCCTGGCGGCGGATGCTGGCATGCTGCGCCCCGATCACCCGGACGACTACGTCGTGCAACGTGGCGATACACTTTGGGACATCTCGGGCCGATTCCTGAACGAGCCCTGGAAGTGGCCCGAAATCTGGCAGGTGAACCCGCAGATTGCCAACCCGCATTTGATTTTTCCGGGCGACCGCCTGACCCTGGTCTACATCGACGGTGAGCCTCGCATCGTGCTGAACCGCGCTGGTGGTGGCATCGTGAAGCTGAGTCCGGAAGTCCGCTCCACGGCGCTGGAGGACGCGATTCCCGCGATTCCGCTGGAGGACATCAACGCCTTCCTGACCCGCAGCCGGATCGTCGGCAGCGGCGAGCTGGAGGCCGCGCCCTACGTGATCGCGGGCGCCAGCGGTCGCGTGATCACCGGCGCCGGCGACCAGCTTCACGCGCGCGGCAGCTTCGCGCCCGATGAGAAGAGCTTCGGCGTGTTCCGTTCCGGGCAGGTGTTCGTCGATCCGGACACCGGCGAGATCCTCGGCAAGGAAGCGATCGAGATCGGCGGCGTACGCCTGATCGCCGAGGACGACGGATTGGGCACGCTGTCCGTCGAGCGCAGCAACAAGGAAATCCGTATCCAGGATCGGCTGCTGCCGGTGATGGAGCAGAAGATCACGGCAACCTTCTACCCCAGCGCACCGCAAGGCGATGTCTCGGGCGTCATCCTCGCAGTCGAGGGCGGGGTCGCCAACGTGGGCAGGCTGGATGTCGTGGTGCTGAACCGCGGTGCGCGCGAGGGCCTGGCGGAAGGCAACGTGCTCGCGATCAAGAAGGCCGGCGAAGTCGTGCGCGACCCGGTGACCAGCGAGCTGGTCAGGCTGCCCGCGACACCGGCGGGCGCGTTGATGGTATTCCGTGTCTTCGAGAAGATGAGCTATGGGCTGGTGCTGAACGCCCAACACCCGATCAGGGTGCTGGACACGATCACGAACCCGTGATCGGCGGGGCGGCATCGCCGCCCCCGTCCGCTACGCCGGCAGGACGCCGACGCCATTTCGACAGGGAGGTCGAGCCATGCACGAAGATGAGATCCGCTGCTGCCTTTCATTGCTGGACCTGCCGGGTGCAGGTGCCGGCACGGTCCTGCGCCTGATCGATGCCGCCGGCTCGGCCACCGCCGCGCTGAGTCTGCCGCCCGCGCGACTGCAGGCGCTCGGGTTGCGCGCCGACACGGTGTCCGCTCTGCGCAGGCTCGACGGCCGCCCCGGCCCCCGCAGTGCCGCCCCCTGCGAGTGGCTGCTGAGGCGCAATATCGAGGTGTTGAGCGCGGCAAGCACCGGCTACCCGCCGCTGCTGCGCCGTATCGCCTGCCCGCCGCCGGTGCTTTTCGTAGAGGGCGCGGTGCCGGCGCTGGCGAGCCCGCAGGTCGCGGTGGTCGGCAGTCGCAACCCTACTGCCAGCGGGCGCGAACTCGCCTTCCAGTTCGCTGCGGGTCTTTCGAAGTATGCACTCACTGTCACCAGCGGACTCGCTTTGGGAATCGATTCGGCTGCTCACTCGGGCTCACTCGAGGCGCGCGGCACGACCGTCGCGGTGATGGGAACCGGTCCGGACCAGGTCTACCCCGCGCGCAACCGCCGGCTGGCCGCCAGCATCGTGGAGCAGGGCGGGGCGCTCGTCACCGAGTTCGCGCCGGGCACCAAGCCGGAGTCGCACAACTTTCCGCGCCGCAACCGCATCATCAGCGGGCTCGGCCTGGGCGTGCTGGTGGTGGAGGCGGCGCTGCCGAGCGGCTCGCTGCTCACGGCGCAGTGCGCACTGGAGCAGGATCGCGAGGTCATGGCGGTGCCGGGCCCGGTGCGCAGCCCGCTCAGTCGCGGCTGCCACGAATTGCTGCGCAACGGCGCGGCCCTGATCGAAACGCCCGAGGACGTGCTGCGCGCACTCGGTGACCGCTTCCGCCCGCTGGATCCATTGGCCGAAGCGGGGGCTCACTCCACGGGTGATGCAGCCACCGCATTCGCCGCCCTCACCGTCGACGAGCGCCGCGTGCTCGAGGTCACGGGCTTCGAGGAGACGCCTGCCGAAGCCATCGTGCAGCGAGCCGGCCTCGGTGCCGCCGCTGCCGGCGCGGCGCTGGTGCGGCTGGAGTTGAAGGGGCTGATCGTGAGCGGCGCCGGCGGCTACGTGCGCGCGCCCTGACAGCAGGCGCCACGGCGCTTGCGCCGTTCGGCCTATTCCGTTACTTTTCCGGCCCTTTCACGCGAGGCACCGAAAATGGCCAAACCCTTCGTCGCAGTGCTCATGGGTTCCGATTCCGACCTGCCGATAATGGAGGGGGCGATCAAGACGCTGAAATCCCTCGGCGTCGCCGTCGAGGCCAGGGTAACCTCCGCCCACCGCACCCCGGAAGCCACGCATGCTTACGTCAAGGATGCCGAGCAGCGCGGCTGCGGGGTCTTCATTGCCGCGGCCGGCATGGCGGCGCACCTGGCTGGCGCGGTCGCGGCGAACACCACGCGTCCGGTGATCGGCGTGCCGATCGAGGTCACGCTGCAGGGTCTGGACGCGTTGCTGTCCACGGTGCAGATGCCCGCTGGTATCCCGGTGGCTTCGGTCGCCATAGGCAAGGCCGGCGCCCGCAACGCCGCTTATCTGGCCGCACAGATCCTGGCGCTGTCCGACAAGAAGCTCGCGGCCCGGCTGGTCGCGGACCGGGCTGCCAACGCCGAAAGCGTGGCCGAGAAGGACCGCGCGCTGCAGGAGCGTCTGAAGAGCCTGTGACCTCCCTCAACCGCCAGCATCTCCAACGCGCGGTGCGCGTGCTGCGGGCGGGCGGAGTCATCGCCTACCCGACAGAAGGGGTATGGGGGCTGGGCTGCGATCCCTTCAATGCCGGGGCGGTCGCCCGCGTCCTGCGTCTCAAGGGGCGCAGCCCGGGCAAGGGCCTCATCCTGGTCGCCGGCGACGTGGCGCAGGTGCGACCGCTGCTGGGTCGCGTGCCCCTGGCGCAGCGCGCCGCGCTGCTCGACAGCTGGCCCGGCCCGGTCACGTGGATCGTGCCGGTCGTCGACGAGGTGCCGCCCTGGATCACCGGCAGGCACGACAGCGTGGCGATAAGAGTGAGCAATCACTTTCAGCTCGCAAGCTTGTGCCTCTTGTTTGGCGGCCCCATCGTGTCCACTTCGGCCAACCTGCAGGGGCGTCCGGCGGCACGCAGCGCACTGGCGGTACGGCGCTATTTCCGCGGCGCGATAGATTACCTGTTGCCGGGCGATCTGGGCGGGCGCCGCGGCGCCACGGCCATCCGCGAGGCACTCAGCGGGCGTATAGTAAGACCCGGCTGAGGGCGCCGTCGGGTCCGGGAATACGCTGCCGCGCCGCGAGCGTGAGGGATTCATCACACCAGCATGGAAACGGCTCAGCACATGAACACGCTCGCAACCGACGCAGTCGAGCAATACCTCCTCGACCTGCAGGACCGGATCTGCACCCAGTTGGCGGGGCTCGACGGGCAGGTCGGCTTCCGCGAGGACGCCTGGCAGCGGCCGGAGGGCGGGGGCGGGCGTACCCGCGTGCTGGCCGAGGGTCAGGTGTTCGAAAAGGCCGGGGTCAACTTTTCCAAGGTGCGTGGTGCAAGCCTCCCGCCGTCAGCGAGCGCTCACCGCCCCGAGCTGGCCGGGCGCAGCTTCGTGGCCATGGGGGTGTCGCTGGTGATCCACCCGCTGAATCCCTACGTGCCGACCTCGCACGCCAACGTGCGGTTGTTCGTTGCCGAGCACGCCGAGGCAGCTCCGGTATGGTGGTTCGGCGGCGGCTATGACCTGACTCCGTACTACGGCTTCGAGCAGGACTGCATCCACTGGCACCAGGTCGCGCGCGCGGCCTGCGAACCCTTCGGTCCGCTGGTGTACCCCCGCTTCAAGGGCTGGTGCGACGACTACTTCCATCTCCGGCACCGCGGCGAGCCGCGCGGCGTCGGCGGGCTGTTCTTCGATGACCTGAACGAGTGGGACTTCGACACCAGCTTTGCCTTCCTGCGCGCGGTCGGTGATTCCTACCTCGAGGCCTACGAGCCCATCGTGCGCCGCCGCATGGACCTGCCCTGGAGTGAACGCGAACGCCAGTTCCAGCTCTACCGCCGCGGTCGCTACGTCGAGTTCAACCTGGTCTACGACCGCGGCACCCTGTTCGGGCTGCAAGCGGGCGGACGCACCGAATCCATACTGATGTCCCTGCCGCCGCTGGTGCGCTGGGACTACGACTGGTCTCCCGAACCCGGCAGCGCGGAGGCCGACCTCTACGAAACCTATCTCAAGCCCAGGGACTGGGCCTGATTGCGCGGAGCATCGCCGTCATGACGGACCGCTACGTGGTGGCCGGGAACCCGGTCGCCCATTCGCGCTCGCCGCTCATCCATGCGCGCTTCGCCGCCCAGACCGGGCAGGACATGGAATACCGCCGGCTGCTGGTGCCGCTGGGGGGCTTCGCCGACGCCGCGCGCGCATTCTTCGCCGCCGGCGGCAAAGGCATGAATGTCACCGTACCCTTCAAGCTCGACGCCTTCGCGCTCGCCGACCGGCTGAGCAGCCGTGCGCAACAGGCTGGCGCCGTGAATACGCTGTGGCTGGCCGGCGACGGGCGGCTGCATGGCGACAACACGGATGGGGCGGGGCTGGTGCGTGACCTGCTGCACAACCTGGAGTGGACGATCGGCGGCGCGCGGGTGCTGTTGCTCGGCGCGGGCGGCGCCGCCCGCGGCGTCCTGGGTCCGCTCCTGGCACAGGACCCTGCCGAGCTCGTGATCGCGAATCGCACTGCCGCCAAGGCGTGCGCGCTGGCCCAGCAGTTCGCTGCCGCCGGGCCGGTGCGCGGTTGCGGCTTCGAGGCGCTGCACGGGCGCTTCGACCTGGTGATCAACGGAACCAGCGCCAGCCTGCAGGGCAACGTTCCGCCGCTGGCCGACGAGTTGCTGGCGCCGGCCGCCTGTTATGACATGGCCTACGCGAGCGATCGCACCGCCTTCCTCGCGCGCGCCGCGCTTGCCGGCGCGTCGCAGCTTGCCGATGGCCTGGGCATGCTGGTCGAACAGGCCGCCGAGTCCTTCTATATATGGAGGGGCCTGCGCCCGGAAACCGGTACCCTGATCGAGGAGCTTCGCACCGGGGTCGTGATCAGGCCCGCGCGCGGCGAGCAGGACCTGCAGCGCGTGGCCGCGTTGTTTCGCGAATACCAGCAGTGGCTGGGCGAGGACCTGTGTTTCCAGGGTTTCGAGCGCGAACTCGCCACGCTGCCCGGTCCCTACGCGCCGCCCACCGGCGCGCTGCTGCTGGCGCAGAGCGGGCGCGAGGTCATCGGCTGCGTCGCGGTGCGCATGATCGAGCCCGGCATCTGCGAAATGAAACGCCTGTATGTGCAGCCCGGCCGGCGCGGCGCGCGTCTCGGGTACGCGCTGGCCAGCGCCGCGATCCAGGCGGCACGCGACGCCGGCCACGCGACGATGCGCCTCGACACGCTGGACCGGTTGAAGGAGGCGATGGCGCTGTACCGCAGCCTGGGCTTTCGCGAGCGGGCGCCTTATTACGACAACCCTCTCGGCAACGTGGTGTACTGGGAACTCGACCTGCACCAGGGCGCCGCCAGCGCAGGAGAGAGCGCATGACGCAGTTGCGCAAGTTCATAGCCGGAGCCGTCTGTCCGTCCTGCAACCAGGTCGACAAGCTCTTCGTCACCACGCAGGACGGCGCCATGGTGTGCGAGTGCGTCAGCTGCGGCTTTCGCGACGTGCGCGAGCGCGACGCCGAGCCCGGCACCGCGGAATTCGCCAAGGGGCTGGGTGAGCCGGGGACCGACACCAGCGTGGTGCGCATCGTCGAGCCCTGAGTTCGGCTGCCGTGACTCCCGACATCAAGAGCATTGTGCAATCCGGTGATTGCACAAGGTTTTGTCGCAAGCCTCGATTTACGTTGTTATACTTCGCGCGCTTTGCATTGACCCGTATCAATGCAGGGGGTTAGTAAAACAGCCGCGGTGACCCAGGGCACGTGCGGCTGTGCCCGATTCCCGGTCTGCGCGCGCAGCCGGAACAGTGCGTTCCGCAGGAACCCGCAGGTTCCCTGCACGACGCGACTACCAACAAAAGGGAGAGTTAGGAGACATGCGAGCAGCCACACGACGCCGTCTGCTGCCACTCGCACTGCCGGGGGCAACGCTGTCCGCGTTCTCCGGCAGCTTGCTGGCGGCCGAAGCCGGGCATTCTTCGGTCAACATGACCCGCGGCGTGACCGAGGTCAGCCACGCCATCTACGACCTGCACATGTACACCCTGTGGGTCTGCGTGGCGATCGGCGTGGTCGTGTTCGGCGTCATGTTCTATTCGATCTTCGCGCACCGCAAGTCGAAGGGGGCCGTGGCCGCGAATTTCCACGAGAGCACCACGCTCGAGATCGCGTGGACCGTCGTGCCCTTCCTGATCCTCGCCACCTTCGCCGCCCCCGCGACGCGGACGCTGCTGAGCATCTACAACGCCGACGAAGCCGATCTCGACGTGATGATCACGGGCTACCAGTGGAAGTGGAAATACGAATACCTCGACAAGGGTGTGAGCTTCTTCTCCGCGCTGAGCACCTCGCCGAACGAGTTCAACAACATCCGCAATCCCGACCAGGCGCCCAAGGGCGAGCATTACCTGCTCGAAGTAGATGAGCCGCTGGTGATCCCGGCGGGCAAGAAGGTACGTTTCCTCGTGACCGCCGCCGACGTGATCCACTCCTGGTGGGTGCCGCAGCTGGCGGTGAAGAAGGACGCGATCCCCGGCTTCGTGAACGAGACCTGGACCCGCGTGCCGGAGCCCGGCATCTACCGCGGCCAGTGCGCCGAGCTCTGTGGCAAGGACCACGGCTTCATGCCGATCGTCGTCAACGTGGTGCCGGAAGCCGAGTTCGACGGCTGGCTCGCCAAGCGCAAGGAAGAGGCCGATGCCGAGAAGGCGTTGATGGCGCAGACCTTCACGATGGACGAACTGATGGCGCGCGGCGAGAGCGTCTACGCCAAGGCCTGCGCCTCCTGCCACCAGCCCAACGGCGAGGGCGTACCGCCCGCGTTCCCGGCGCTGAAGGGCAGCGCGATCGCGATGGGTCCGGTGGAGGGACACCTCGACATCGTGGTCAACGGCAAGCAGGCCACCTCGATGGCCGCCTTCGGCGCACAGCTGAACGAAGTCGATCTCGCGGCCGTGATCACCTATGAACGCAACGCGTGGGGCAACAACATGGGCGACATGTTGCAGCCGATCGACGTAGCCAAGTTCAAGAAAGCCAAGTAATCCAGGAGCAACATCATGGGTGCAGATCATCACGGCCCAGCGAAGGGCATAACCCGCTGGCTGTTCACGACCAACCACAAGGACATCGGCACGATGTACCTGTGGTTCAGCTTCGCGATGTTCATCCTGGGCGGCATCTTCGCGCTGGTCATCCGCGCCGAACTGTTCCAGCCCGGCCTGCAGATCGTGAAGCCGGAATTCTTCAACCAGATGACGACCATGCACGGTCTCGTGATGGTGTTCGGGGCGATCATGCCCGCGTGGGTCGGACTGGGTAACTGGATGATACCCATGATGATCGGCGCGCCCGACATGGCGCTGCCGCGCATGAACAACTGGAGCTTCTGGATCCTGCCGTTCGCGTTCGCCATGCTCGCCGCGACGCTGTTCACCGAAGCCGGCGCGCCGAACTTCGGCTGGACCTTCTATGCGCCGTTGTCGACGACCTACGCGCCGGAAACGGTCACGTTCTTCATCTTCGGCGTGCACCTGATGGGCATGTCCTCGATCATGGGCTCGATCAACATCATCGCCACGATCATGAACATGCGCGCCCCGGGCATGACCTACATGAAGATGCCGATGTTCGTCTGGACCTGGTTCATCACCGCCTTCCTGCTGATCGCCGTGATGCCGGTGCTCGCGGGCGCGGTCACGATGATGCTGTTCGACATCCACTTCGGCACCAGCTTCTTCAGCGCGGCCGGTGGCGGCGACCCGGTGCTGTTCCAGCACGTGTTCTGGTTCTTCGGTCACCCCGAGGTGTACATCATGATCCTGCCGGCGTTCGGCGTGGTCAGCGAGGTGCTTCCCACCTTTGCGCGCAAGCCGCTGTTCGGCTACAGCTCGATGGTGTACGCGACCGCCTCGATCGCCTTCCTGAGCTTCATCGTGTGGGCGCACCACATGTACACCGTCGGCATGCCGATCGCGGGCGAGCTGTTCTTCATGTACGCCACGATGCTGATCGCCGTGCCCACCGGCGTGAAGGTGTTCAACTGGATCACGACGATGTTCAAGGGCTCGATGACCTTCGAGACCCCGATGCTGTTCGCGATCGCGTTCATCATCCTGTTCACGATCGGCGGCTTTTCGGGCCTGATGCTGTCGCTGGCACCGCTGGACTTCCAGTACCACGACACCTACTTCGTGGTGGCGCACTTCCACTACGTGCTGGTGCAGGGCGCGCTGTTCGCGCTGTTCTGCGGCGTCTACTACTGGCTGCCGAAGTGGACCGGGCACATGTACGACGAGGGCCTGTCCAAGGCGCATTTCTGGATGACGTTCATCGGCGTGAACACCGCGTTCTTCCCGATGCACTTCGTCGGCCTCGCGGGCATGCCGCGCCGCATCCCGGACTACGCGCTGCAGTTCGCCGACTTCAACATGCTCTCGACCATCGGTGCCTACATCACCGGTTTCTCGCAGCTGATCTTCGTGGTCTGCGTGGTCAAGTGCATCAAGGGCGGCGTGAAGGCAACCGACAAGGTGTGGGAAGGATCGCATGGCCTCGAGTGGACGGTGCCGTCGCCGGCTCCGTACCACACGTTCAGCGTGCCGCCGCAGGTCAAGTGAGGGGGTGAGAAAGATGTCCACGGGGTCGTCCAACCGGAAAACCGTATTGCGGCTGGGTGCGATCGCCGTGGGCATGTTCGGTTTCGGATTCGCGCTGGTGCCGCTGTATGACGTGCTCTGCGATGTCATGGGCATCAGCCGGGACAACATCAACAGGGCGGCCGACTACCGTGCCGAGGCCAGCGTCGTGGACACCAGCCGCACCGTGCGCGTGCAGTTCGTCGCGAACAACGACGGTACGATGCCCTGGGAGTTCCACCCGCACGAGTTCGAGATCAAGGTGAACCCGGGCGCGGCGAACAGCACGACGTTCTACGCGCGCAACCCCGCGCCGCGCCCCATGGTGGCGCAGGCGATACCGAGCATCTCGCCGCCCGAGGCGGCGCAGTACTTCCACAAGACCGAGTGCTTCTGCTTCAACCAGCAGGCACTCGAATCGGGCGAGGCGCTGGACATGCCGCTGCAGTTCATCGTGGACCAGGCGCTGCCCGCCAAGATCAAGACGATAACGCTTTCCTACACGCTGTTCGACGTGACCGGGAAAGTGGTGGACAACCGCGTCAGCGCGGCCAACTGACCAGATCAATACCTACGCATACATTCCGGATTTTTCGGGGAGACACGACATGGCGAGCGATACGGGCGGACATCAGACTTACTATGTCCCTGAGCAGAGCAAGTTTCCGTTCCTGGCCACCATAGGCCTGGGCATGTTCATCCTGGGCACCGGGCTCACGATGAACAACATCAAGGCAGGCGCGGAAAGCCCGATGTCGTGGCTGTTGCCGGTAGGCTTCGCCTTCTTCATCGCCGTGCTGTGGAACTGGTTTGGCGCCACCATCCGCGAGAACCGCGCCGGCCTCAACAGCCCGCAACTGAAGAAGTCCTACGTGCTCGGCATGCAGTGGTTCATCTTCTCCGAGGTGATGTTCTTCGCCGCTTTCTTCGGCGCGCTGTTCTACGTGCGCTTCTTCGTGGTGCCCTGGCTGGGCGGCGAGGGCGATCACGGCCTCGCGAATCGCCTCTGGCAGGGCTTCCAGGCGACCTGGCCGCCGGTACAGACACCGCAGGAGGCCGTGGAGGCCGCCGGCGGCGCGCAGCTGATGGCAAAGCAGGCCCAGTACGCCGCGCCCGCGCACGTCGTGGGCTGGATGGGCATCCCGCTGCTGAACACCATCCTGCTGGTGACGTCCAGCGTCACGGTTCACTTCGCGCACACGGCGCTGAAGGCCAACAAGCGCAGCGCACTGAACCTGTGGCTCGCGGTCACGCTGATCCTGGGTTTCGTCTTCGTCGGCTTCCAGGCCTACGAGTACTATCACGCCTACACCGAACTGGGCCTGACGCTGGCCTCCGGCATCTACGGTTCGACGTTTTTCCTGCTCACCGGCTTCCACGGTTTCCACGTGTGCCTGGGTGCGGTGATGCTGACGGTGATGTTCCTGCGTGCGAGCACCAAGGGGCATTTCACCCCGGAAGACCACTTCGGTTTCGAGGCGGCTTCGTGGTACTGGCATTTCGTCGACGTGGTGTGGATCTGCCTGTTCCTGTTCGTCTACATCCTCTGACGAACCAGCCGGCGCATCCCGAATCGCCGGGATGCGCCGCCCGCTGGCGCCCGCCTCGTTCCGCCTCCTACTTTTCCTTCGAACCCGCATCCTGCTGTGCGGCGTGGCTGCCCTCCAGGGCGGCATCCCAGGGTGCCTTCGACCTGAGTTGCCCGCTGTAGAATCCGTAGGCGATCAGGGCCACGAGCGCGGCGGCGAGCGTCACGCGGATGCCGAGCGAATGCAGCGTCCGGCGTGTGCGGCCCTGGTCCTTCATCAGGAAAAAGAAGCCGCTGCCCAGGCTGATCAGCAGCAGGACGAGCAGCACCACGATGGCCGGTTTGATCCACATGCGAGGCGAGTCCGCAATTCGGAGGGGCCTGGAGTATAAACCATGAGCGAAGCGCCCACCGGTGCACCGGTGCCGGAGCCCGAGGACGACAGCAGGCTGCGTTACAACATAAAGTTCGCGGCGCTGGTGCTGGTGCTGCTGCCGGTGCTGATCGGGCTCGGCTTCTGGCAGTTGTGGCGTTCGGCCGAGAAGGCCGAGGTACTCGCCCTCCTCGAGGCCCGCCAGGGTGCCGATCCGGTCGGCATCGCCGCCGCGCGCTTCGAGGATCCGGCAGCGATCGACCGGTTGCAGGTGGAGCTGCGGGGCCAATACGTGGAAGGCCGGGACTTCCTGCTCGACAACCGCATGCTCGGTGGCCGCGTCGGCTACGAGCTGATAACCCCGTTCCGCGACGACAGCGGCATCGTGGTGTTGGTGAACCGCGGGTGGCTGCCTGCCGGGCGCACGCGCGAGGAGTTGCCGTCGATCGAGCCGGTCACGCAGCGACTGAGCCTGCGCGGTGAAATTTATGTGCCCCAGGACCGACGCCAGTTGCAGCTCTACGCGGCCAGTGGCTGGCCGAAACTGGTGCAGACGGTGGACCCGCCCCGGATGGGATCGATCGCCGGCATCGAGGTGTACCCCTGGCTGGTGCGCCTGCAACCAGGCCAGCCGGGTGTGACCGAGGCCGACTGGCCGGCGGTGAACATCCAGCCTGAGCGGCACGTGGCGTATGCGGTGCAATGGTTCCTGATGGCCGTCGCGCTCCTCGCCGTATTCTTGTTCGGCGGCACCAACGTGCTCGCCTGGTCCAGACGCAAACGCAAGCACGGAGAATCCCGATGAGTGACGCGGACAAACTGCGCGCGAGCCGAATCAAGCTGGCATTGATGTTCCTGCTGCCGATCCTGGCGGTGGGCCTGGCCACGCTGGTGTTCTACACCGGCTTCGGTCTGCCCAAGTCGACCACGAACAAGGGCGAACTGGTGCAGCCGCCGCGCCAGCTCGACGACATCCGCGTGCGCACCGCGACGGGCGAGGCGTGGCGTTACCAGCAGGGCGCCCACGACTGGGGCCTGCTGGTGGTCAACGCCGGCCCCTGCGCCGATGCCTGCCGCGAGCGGCTCTACCTGACGCGCCAGATCCGCGTCGCGCTCGGGCGTGACGCGGACCGCGTGAGCCGCCTGTTCATCCAGATCGACGGAGCCGACGATGCGGATTTCGCCTCCTTCGTGAAGGCGCAGCATCCGGACCTCGAGCTGCTGCGCGCCGACGCCGCCGAGTTGCAGGGGCTGCTCGGACAGGCTGGTGATCCCGATCCCGTGGCGGAGCAGCCGATCTACATCGTCGACCAACGCGGCTTCGTGATGTTGCGCTATCTCGCGCGCCACAGTGGTCACGACAGCATTGCGGACCTGCGCTTCCTGCTGAAGTATTCCAATGAAAAAACACCCTGACGCAGCGAGCCCGGCGCCGATTGGATACAATGCCATGCCCCCTGCCGCAGCAGCCTCTTCCCGCGGACCATGATGGACACCACCGTTTCCCCCCAGGCGCACTGGCGCGACTACCTCGAACTCTGCAAGCCCAGCGTCGTCGCGCTGATGATGCTCACGGCCGTGATCGGCATGTTCCTCGCCACGCCGGGCATGGTGCCGTGGCAGGTGCTGGTGTTCGGCAACCTCGGCATCGCGCTTTGCGCGGCCTCGGCCGCCGCGGTCAATCACCTGGTGGATCGGCGTATCGATGCCGTGATGGCGCGTACCCGCGCCCGGCCGATGGTGCGCGGGGCGGTCGACACGCGGCACGCCATCGCCTTCGCGGCGGTAATTGGTGTCGCCGGCATGGCGATCCTGATGGTGCTGGTGAACCCGCTGACCGCGTGGCTCACGCTGGCATCCCTGGTCGGTTATGCCTTCATTTATACCTTCTGGCTCAAGCGCGCCACGCCGCAGAACATCGTGATCGGCGGGCTCGCGGGCGCCGCGCCGCCGTTGCTCGGCTGGACCGCGGTGACCAACGAAGTCCATGGCTATGCGCTGCTGCTGGTACTGATCATCTTCGCGTGGACCCCGCCGCATTTCTGGGCGCTGGCGATCCACCGCAAGGAAGAGTACGCCAAGGTCGAGATCCCGATGCTTCCCGTCACGCATGGCGAAAAGCACACGGCGCTGCACGTCCTGCTCTACACGTTGATCCTGATCGCCGTCACGCTATTGCCCTTCGCCACCGGCATGAGCGGCCCGCTCTACCTGCTGGGAGCGGTCGTGCTGGGCCTCGGCTTCCTGTACTGGGCGGTGCTGCTGATGATCGGCAAGGATCCGCGCGTGCCGATGCAGACTTTCTGGTACTCGATCATCTACCTGATGGCGCTATTCGTGGTGATGCTGCTCGACCACTACATCTTCCCGCGTCCGCTGGCGCTGGTCCTTTCTCCCTGAGGTATCCGCCGTGACCACGCCCGAGGCGCGCAGGCGCCACGTCCGCCTGACCGTATTCGCGCTGCTGGGCGTGATCATGCTGATCGTCGGCATGTTCGTGCGGCAGTTCGTCAGCCCGGAGCGCCTCGATCCGGAATGGCTGAGGGCCCACGGCGCGGTGCTGTTCGACCCGCCGCGCAGCTTCGAGGCGCCGCGACTGCTAGATCAGGACGCGCAGGCTTTCGACGGCGCGGCTTTCCAGGGCAACTGGAGCGTGCTGTTCTTCGGCTTCACCTACTGCCCCGACGTGTGCCCGACCACGCTCGCGCTGCTGCGCGACGTGGCTGGGGCCCTGTCCGCCGGCAAGTACCCGGTGCATTTCTACCTGGTGTCGGTGGATCCGGCGCGCGACACGCCGGCGGTACTCAAGCCCTACATCGAGCACTTCAATCCGGAGTTCAGGGCGCTGACCGGCGAGTTTCTCGACGTGCACCGCTTCGCCACACAGCTGAACATCCCGTTCCGCAAGAGCGTGGAAGTCGACGGCAACTACACCATCGATCATTCCGCCAATCTCGCGCTGATCAATCCGCAGGGGCATTTCGCCGGCTTCCTGATGCCGCCGTTCGACAAGGCGCGCATAGTGCAGGTGCTCGACGTGCTGGGCCGGCGCGACCACTGATCCCGCGTTCAGCGCCGCGGTGCCAGCGCGTGCGCCAGCACGAACAGCGCGCAGGCGGCCGCCGCCACCGAGGGACCCGCCGGCGTGTCGAAGGCGTAGGACGACCACAGTCCCGCCACCACCGACACGCAACCGATCACGGCGCCGCCGGCCGCCATCTGCTCGGGTGAGCGCGCGAAAGCACGCGCCGCGGCCGGCGGAATGATCAGCAGCGCGGTTACCAGCAGGACGCCGACCACCTTCATGGATACCCCGATCAGCGCCGCCGTCACCAGCATCTGCAGCAGGCGCAGGCGGTCGATGTCCACGCCCTCGATGCGTGCCAGTTCCTCGTCGACAGCCATCGACAGCCACGGGCGCCAGCACAGCGCGGTGATCAGCGCCACCAGGAAGCCCACGCCGTAGATCAGTTCCAGGTCGGCCGGCCCCACCGCGAGCAGGTCGCCGAACAGGTAGCTCTCGAGGCTGGCGCGTCGCGGCGACAGTAGCGCCACCGCGATGATGCCGAGCGCCAGCGAACCGTGCGCGATCACCGCGAGCAGGGTGTCGGAGGCAAGGATCCGGCTGCCCTGCAGGCGGGCGAAACCGGCGGCCACCAGCAGGCACATCACGAGTGCGGCCAGCGTCAGGTCGATGCCGAGGAACAGGCCGAAGGCGATGCCGAGCAGCGCGCCGTGCGACAGCGTGTCGCCGAAGAATGCCATGCGTCGCCACACCAGGAAGCTGCCCACGGCGCCCGCGGTGAGCGCCACGCCGATGCCTGCGGCCAGCGCGCGCAGCAGGAAATCATCCATGAGGGAGCCGTCCCACGATGTGGCCGTGCAGGTCATGGGCGTGATCGTGGTGGTGCGTGTACACCGCGATCTCGTTGACCGCCTGTTTGCCGAACAGCTGCAGGAACTCAGGGTGAGCGCTCACTACCTCCGGTTTCCCGGCACAACAGACGTGCTTGTTCAGGCACAACACGGTATCGGTGGCCGCCATCACGAGGTGCAGATCGTGCGAGATCATCAGCACTGCGCAGTGGTGGCGCCGGCGCACCTCGTTGATCAGGCCGTAGAGCTCGGCCTGCCCGTTGACGTCCACGCCCTGTACCGGCTCGTCGAGCACCAGCAGCTGGGGCATGCGCAGCAGCGCGCGTGCCAGCAGCACGCGCTGGAATTCCCCCCCGGACACGCGCGCCAGCGGGGTGCGCAGCAAATCGCGGATCCCAACTTCTCCGGCCACCGCGTCGAGTGCGTCCGGCTTTCTTTCTGTCAATCGCAGGAAGCGGCCCACATCGAGCGGCAGGCTGGGGTCGATCACCAGGCGCTGCGGCATGTAGCCGATGCGCAGTCCGGGCTTGCGCCACACGCTGCCGGTGCCGGGCGCGAGCAGTCCCGTCAGGATGCGCAGCAGCGAGGTCTTGCCGGCGCCGTTCGGCCCGATCACGGTGAGGATCTCGCCCTCGTGCAGCGTGAGCGAGACGTGGTCGAGGATGGTTTCGCCGCCGACGTGCCACGCGACATCGCGCGCCTCGAGGATGCGCTCCGCGTTCATGCCGGTTTCCTGTCGGCGCAGGCCGGACACAGCCCGATCACTTCCAGTGCCATCGATTCGACCGCGAAGCCCACCTCCTCGCCGTAGCGCGCCACGGCCGCGCGGATCGCCGGCTGGGCCGACTCCAGCGTGGCGCCGCACCCGCGGCATATATAAAGCTGATGATCGTGCGGCCCGGCGCCGATCTGGCAGCCGACGTAGGCGTTCAGCGATTCGACGCGGTGCACGAAGCCCTGCTCGCGCAGGAACTCGAGCGCGCGATAGACCGTGGGCGGCCCGGGCTGGCGCCGGCGGGAGCCCGCACGCGCGCCGAGCATCTCGAGCAGGGCGTAGGCACCGACCGGCCGGTGGCTCTGCCATACCAGCCGCAGCACCTCCTCGCGCAGCTGCGTCAGGCGCGCACCGCGTTCGACGCAGGCAGCGCGCGCCTGGCTCAGTGCCTGCTGCACGCAGCGGCGATGATCGTGTGTCGCGAAGGCGATCGTCGCGTGCGCTTCGGTGGTGGTCGCCAGCTGCTTGCCCATGGCGTTATATTATAACTTTAGCTGACGGGATTCATGGCCGATGGCGATACGGGGCGGCGCGCGTTGCGTACTGGTGCTGGTCATGGTGCTGGGCGCGAGCCTCGCGGTGCGTGCCGAGGGCACGCAGCCGCTGGCCGTGAGCAGCATCCGGCCGCTGCACCTGATACTGCGCGCGCTTGCCGGGGACAGTGTCGATGCCCGCGTGCTGCTGGAGGCGGGGGTGTCGCCACACGACTTCACGTTGCGGCCCTCTCAGCTGCGACTGCTGAACGGGGCGCAGCACGTATTCTGGTTCGATGCGACGCTCGAACACCCGCTGCCCGCATTGTTCGCGCGCCTCCCGGCGCCACGCCGCGACACCGCGCTGCTGCCCCTGATCGCGCCGCCGGCGCGCGGCGACGGCTTCGTGGATCCCCACGTCTGGCTCGACCCGCGCCTTGCCGCCGTCACCGCAGCCGCCATGGCGCGCGTGCTCGAGGAGCGCGGCCTGGTGAGCGCGGCGCAGATCGCGCCGCGGCTGCAGGCGTTCCAGGCCGAGATGGAACGCGTCGAGCAGGACATTGCCGAACAGTTACGCGGACTCGAGGCAGTGCCGTTTGCCGCGATGCACGACGGTTATGCCTACTTCGTGCAGCGCTTCGGGCTGGAGCAGGCGGCGGTGCTGGCGCTCGACGCCGAGCAGCAGGTCGGCGCGCGCGCGCTGGCGCGCATGCGCCGCGAGGTGCGCGACAGCGCGGCGGTCTGCCTGCTGCGCGAACGCTCGGGCGACAATGCGCGCCTGGCGCAGATGATCGCCGAGGGCAGTGCACTGCGCGTGGCCGAGCTCGATTCGCTGGCGAGCGACGCGCCGGACGATCCGGGCGGCTATGCCCGTTTTCTCGAGGACTTCGCGAGCGCCCTGGCCGGGTGCCTGCGCGGGCCGGCTTCCTGACTATCGATGCGGGTATTGACCATGAGCGACGCCAACGCAGCGAACCCCGCCCTGATCCTGGTCGACGGTTCGTCCTACCTTTACCGCGCCTTCCACGCGCTGCCGCCGCTTTCCACCGCCTCCGGTCGCCCGACCGGCGCGGTGCGCGGCGTGGTCTCGATGCTGCGCAAACTGCGCAAGGACTTCCCCGGCGCGCCGGTCGTCGTGGTGTTCGACGCCAAGGGCAAGACCTTCCGCGACGAGATCTTCGCCGGGTACAAGGCCCAGCGCCCGCCGATGCCCGATGAGTTGCGGGCGCAGGTCGAGCCGCTGCACGGCATCGTGAAGGCGATGGGGCTGCCGTTGCTGTGCGTACCCGGGGTGGAGGCCGACGACGTGATCGGCACACTGGCCGCGCAGGCCAGCGCGCGCGACGTGTCCGTGCTGATCTCCACTGGCGACAAGGACCTCGCACAGCTGGTCAACGCGCAGGTCACGCTGATCAACACGATGAACGACACGCGCCTCGACGTGGCTGGCGTGCAGGCGAAGTTCGGCATAGCGCCGGCGCAGGTCGTGGACCTGCTGGCGCTGATGGGCGACAAGGTCGACAACATTCCCGGCGTGCCCGGCGTGGGCGAGAAGACCGCGCTGGCGCTGCTGCAGAACCTCGGTAGCCTCGAGGCGATCTACGCCAACCTCGAGGCGGTCGCCGCGCTGCCGGTGCGCGGCGCCAAGGCGCTCGGCGACAAGCTCGCCGCCGAGCGCGACAAGGCGATGCTGTCGCGCGAGCTCGCGACCATTCGCACCGACCTCGAGCTGGAGCTGGACTGGCAGGCGCTGCACAACGAAGCGCCCGATCGCGAGGCGCTGCTCGAATGGTTCCGCGAACTCGAATTCAACACCTGGCGTGACGAGCTGCTCGCGGCGGGCGGCGAGGGCGCCGCGGCGGCGATGCCCGCGGCGCCCGCTCCGGAGGCCGACTACGAGACCGTGCTCGACCGCGCGGCACTGCAGCGCTGGGTCGAGCGACTGGCGGCGTGCGAACTCATCGCCGTCGATACCGAGACCACCAGCCTCGATTACATGGCGGCGCGCGTGGTAGGCGTGTCGGTGGCCACCGGGCCCGGCGTTGCCGCCTATATCCCCTTCGGTCACGACTACCTCGGCGCGCCGGAGCAACTCGGCGAGATCGAGGTGCTGCAAGCGCTGCGCCCGCTGCTGGAGGCAAGGCAGCCGCTGAAGGTCGGGCAGAATCTGAAGTATGACCTCAGCGTGCTGGCAAACCACGGCATCGCGCTCGATGGCATCGCTTTCGACACCATGCTCGAGTCCTACGTGCTCGACTCGGTGGGCTCGCGCCACGACATGGATACGCTGGCGCTACGCCACCTCGATTACCACACCATCAAGTTCGAAGATGTCGCGGGCAAGGGAGCCAAGCAGATCACCTTCAACCAGGTCCAGCTCGAGCAGGCGGGCCGTTACGCCGCCGAGGATGCCGACATCACGCTGCGCCTGCACCGGGCGCTGTGGCCGCAGCTCGAGGCCTGCGAGCCGCTGCGCGGCGTGTTCGAGTGCATCGAGATGCCGCTGGTGCCGGTGCTGTCGCGCCTCGAGCGCACCGGCGCGCTGGTCGATGCGAAGCTGCTGCACGTGCAGAGCCGCGAGCTCGGCGAGAAGCTGCGCGGGATCGAGGCGCGCGCGCACGAGCTCGCCGGCCAGCCATTCAACCTGGGCTCGCCGAAGCAGCTGCAGGAAATCCTGTTCGACAAGCTCGGGTTGCCGAAGGTGGGCAAGACCCCGACCGGCCAGGCTTCGACCGCCGAGCCCGTGCTGCAGGAACTCGCCGAGAACTACGAGCTGCCGCGTGTGATCCTCGAGTACCGCGGGCTGTCGAAGCTCAAGTCCACCTACACCGACCGCCTGCCCGAGCAGATCAACCCGGTGACGGGGCGGGTGCACACCTCCTACCAGCAGGCCGTCACCGCCACGGGTCGGCTCTCGTCGACCGATCCCAACCTGCAGAACATCCCGGTGCGCACCGCCGAGGGGCGGCGTATCCGCCAGGCCTTCATCGCGCCGCCGGGGCAGCTGGTGCTGGCGGCGGATTATTCGCAGATCGAGCTGCGCATCATGGCGCACCTCTCGGGTGATCGCGGCCTGATCGAGGCCTTCGCCAACGGGCTGGACGTGCACCGCGCCACCGCCGCCGAGGTGTTCGGCGTGGAATTCGCCGGAGTTACCGACAACCAGCGCCGCAGCGCGAAGGCGATCAATTTCGGCCTGATCTACGGCATGTCGGCTTTCGGACTGGCCAAGCAGCTCGGTGTCGGCCGCGCCGAGGCGCAGGCCTATATCGACCGCTATTTCGCGCGCTACCCCGGCGTGCAGAACTACATGGACCGTATCCGCCGAAGCGCGGCCGAGGACGGTTTCGTCGAGACGCTGTTCGGCCGGCGCCTTTACCTGCCCGATATCCGCGCCCGCAAC
>Ga0138256_10000373_pt1 | contig 50028 bp, 29 predicted proteins | sample KNB2016incub_MG_FD_105486 | JGI IMG/M metagenome (GOLD analysis project Ga0138256, IMG submission 105486) | Active sludge microbial communities from wastewater in Klosterneuburg, Austria - KNB2014incub_MG | ecosystem: Engineered > WWTP > Activated sludge > Unclassified | place: Austria...
CCGGCCCACACCCGCCCCACCGGCCCACACGAACCCGGGCACGATCGTCTCGTTGGGCGGCGGGGAGAGGATGGCCCGGGGCCTACGGGGCAGGCACGGGGACCTGCCCCTACCGGGCATCGAATGCGTGTGGGCCGGGGATGGGGGTCGGCGATTGCGTGCGGGCCGGGGATGGGGGTCGGCGAATGCGTGTGGGCCGGGGATGGGTGGGTCGGCGAATACGGGGGGACCGGGGATCGGCGGTTGATACATCGCGTGCGTGCCTGGTGAGCCGGGCGTAACACGGATTGTCCGGCCGCCGTTATCCCCCCCGAAGTCGCGCGCCTGCCCGCCGCTGTCGACGCATCAACCGTCGACCCGATGTACTTGGCATCATCAGGAGTGGGCAATGGTCAAGCGACTGGGGCGCGTTGCTCCGGCAGCGTGGGGAATCGCGGCGTTCACATTCGGCGCATTCATGTTCGGGGCGAACGGTGATGGCGGCGTCGCCGTCCGCGCAGCCGACGATGCACAGGTGAATGACTCACGGGCCGCGGCGCCGCAAGCCGAGGCGACGCCGAACTGCCCGAGCGGGCCGAGCGGCGCCGAGATGCCGCCCGGCGTCCGGCCGGCGGAGGGCGACACGCCGAACGACGACTTCACGCGCTGCACGGCGTTGAAGGTCGTCGGCAACAGCTACGTGGACAACAACCGCAACGGACGCTACGAGTCGAACAGCGGCGACTGGCGGCTGCCGAACGTCGTTGTGCGGCTGTCGGATGCCCAGACCGGGCAGGTGATCGGCGAGACCGTCACCAACCAGGACGGGTACTATCGCTTCCCGCTCCTGCCGCTCGGCCCCGTCTATCATGTCGAGGTCGTGGCCGTCGACGAGAAGTACGTTCCGACGACGCCGACTTCGCGTGACCTCGAGCTGCGGGACTTCTCGCTCCTGTGGTGCTGCAGCGGCCGCGCCGACTTCGGGTTCTACCAGCCGACCGGGCCGCGGGGCGGGCCGGTCGTGCCGCCGCCGCCGCCGGTCGTGCCGGGTGGGCCGGTGCCGCCGCCGCCGTGCTGTGAGATCCCGACCGGCCGTCAGATCCACCTCCCGATCCTGAACTATGAAGCCAACGACAACGTCTGCAACACGATCATCGAAGCCCAGAACGTCGGGGCGTGGCCGTCGAAGGCGCTGCTCATGGTCTGGGGCGCGCCGGGCTTCTGCCCGCCGCAGTGCACGGGGCCGCTCAAGGTCGAGTGCTCGGGGCTTCTCGCTCCGGGCAGCACGTGGAACTTCATCGGCGCGCAGCTGCCGGGACGATCGAAGAGCGGCATGGTGTTCAGCGCGCCGGCGATCGGGACCTACCCGTCCGGCGGCCCGAGCGGCGACGTGTTTGCCGACCTGCTGTGCGAGGCGCTCTTCCATGACGTCGTCGGGAACTGCGACAACTACCGGCGCTTCAAGCAGGCGTTCAACACGTACGGCGTCTGGCAGACGACCACCTACAACTTCGACTTCCGCCGCTATGCGGGCGCCAGCCTGGCGGTCGAGGTCGTGCGCAAGTGCCCGGGCGACCAGAACCCGCTCGTGAACGTGACCGGCGGCTACGCCGGCATCGCCGACGAGCAGCTCGGCACGTACGACCCTGTCTACAACGGCTTCGCGTTCTTCGCTCCGCTCATCTACGCGGACGAGGGCGGCTTCACGAGCTGGCTCTACATCCAGAACGGCGGCTACGAGTGCACGTCGCTCGAGATCTGGTTCAAGGCGCAGGACGACTGCAACCGCCCGCGCGTCTGCGACGTGGCGACGCTGGCGCCGGGCGAGACGCACCAGTTCGATGCGGCGAGCTGCGTCGGCCCGAACTTCGTCGGCAGCGCCTACGTCCGGGCCAGCCAACCGGTGTCCATCGTCGTGGACAACATCGGCCAGGACGTCTTGATGAGCTATACCGGCAACCCGTCCGAGCTGAAGTACAGCTATGAGGGCGCGCCGTACTTCACGACCGGCAGCCAGGTGGCCTACGGCCCGCTGACGTACTCGGAGTACCAGGGCTGGGACGCGCTCGTCCAGGTTCAGAACCTCAGCCAGATCCACAACGCCAAGGTGAAGGTCTACTTCCTCGACCGCTCCGGCGGGATCATCAACACGCTGGTGGACTGGATCTGCCCGGGCGGCAGCGCCGGCTTCTTCCTGCCGATCATCAGCGCGCTCCCCGGCAATTGGGTGGGCGCGGTGCGCGTCGAGAGCCAGGACTGGTTCATGCCCGGACAGCCGGGCATCCAGGCGCCGAACGTGACGGGCGTCGTGACGCTCACCAAGTACGGCGACGCAACGCGCACGGCGGCGCTGGAGGCGATGAGCTATGCCATGTTCCCCGAACAGCGGGCGTACGACTGGCAGACCGGCAGCGGCTACGGCGGTCTCTACTCCGGTGTCGGTCGGGTCGGCATCCCGAGCTTCTTCAAGGACGTTCGCGGGACCGGCCTGTCCACGGAGCTGGCGATCAACAACGTCGTGCCGGTGCCGGGGTTCACGGACTTCATCATCTACATCTACGACCAGAACGGCCTGATCAACAGCCTGTGCGAGAAGCTGAACGAGAAGCAAGTGGAGTACCTGGACGTGGCGGGCGACCTGGGCATCCTGCCCGAGGGCTTCAAGGGCTCGGCCGTCATCAGCGCCGTCTACTGGGAGCATCTGACGTACGACGAGGCGAATCGGATCGCCCGCAACGTCGTCGGCCTGGCCGTCGTGAAGATCGAGCGGACGGCGACGCAGTTCGGCGTCGACATCCCGGGCGACGAATCGGCGGCCAGTCCCGGATTCCCGATCATCGGACCGTTCGCCTTCGCCGGTCCGGTCATCGGCTGCCCGGGCGTCCCGAGCCACGGCCCGTGGCAGCCCGGCGGCCCGGCCGTCCCGACGCCCTATCCCTACAATCCGACCGCGATTCCGCCCGGCCCGAACCCGCCGACCCCGGGCGGCCCTCCGCCGGCACCGACGAACCTGCCGCCACCGCCGCCGCCGGTGCCCTGACGCGCGGCGTACGACGGGTTCGGATGCCCCGATCCGTCGTCGAACCACTGACTGGGGGGTCGAAGGGGGCCGGCGCGTCGCGTCGGTCCCCTTCGCGTGGGACGGTGGGGGCCGTCGGCCGGTGAACGGCGGCGTGAGGGATGGTGGGAAACCGGCGCCGTGGATACCGGCGCCGGTCGGCCGCTGCCAGGGCGCACGGCGCTTTGGCGGTCGCCGTGGGCGGGACGCACAATGACCGCGTAGCCAAGGAGCGTCGCCCCATGCCCTCTCACCGGCCATCGTCGGCCTCGTCGGTGCCCCTCATCCTCCCTCTGGACTCCTCGCACGCCACCCTCGCCGCCGCCGGCGGCAAAGGCGCGTCCCTCGCCCGCCTCTCCGCCGCCGCCCTTCCCGTCCCGCCCGGCTTCCACGTGACCACCGCCGCCTACCGGCGCTTCGTGGACGCGAACCATCTCGCGGAGGTCATCCAGCGGGCGGCCAAGCACGCATCGATCGACGATCCGGCGTCGCTCGAGCGGGCGTCGCTCGTGATCCGGGCGCTCATCGAGCAGGCGCCCGTCCCGCGCGACGTCGCCGAGGCCGTCGGGGCGGCGTACGCGGTGCTGGGGGCGGGCGACCCGGCGGTCGCGGTGCGGTCGTCGGCGACGGCGGAGGATCTGCCGGAGCTGTCGTTCGCGGGACAGCATGACAGCTATCTGAACGTACGCGGCGCCGAGGCGGTTGTCGCGGCCGTTCATCGCTGCTGGGCGTCGCTCTGGACGGCGCGGGCGATCGGGTACCGGGCGCGGCACGGGATCGATGGCGCGGCCGTGGACGTGGCCGTCGTCGTGCAGCTCCTCGTACCGGCGGATGTGGCCGGGATCCTGTTCACCGCGAATCCGATGTCGGGTGCGCGCGACGAGGTCGTCATCAACGCCGCCTGGGGACTGGGCGAGGCCATCGTCGGCGGGCACGTGACGCCGGATACGTTCCGGGTCGACAAGGCGACCGGGACGATCCGATCGGCGGACGTGATGGACAAGGCGGTGCAGACGGCGCGCACAGACGGCGGCACGCGCGAGGTGCCGCTGGCGGCGTCGCTGCGGACGGCGCCGACGCTGTCCCCGACGCACATCGCCGAGCTGACGCGGCTTGGGGCCCGGATCGAAGCACTCTATGACCACCCGGTGGATGTGGAATGGGCGATCGCCGGCGGCAACATCGCGATCGTCCAGGCGCGGCCGATCACGGCGCTGCCCGAGCCGCGCGTCGAGCTGGACTGGACGACGCCGAAAGCGAACGGGCGCTACGCGCGTTCGAGCGTCGTCGAGCTCCTGCCCGAGCCGCTCTCACCGCTGTTCGAGACGATGGCGCTGCCGCGCTGGAACCGGGCGATGGCGGCGCTGATGGCGGAGATCGGCCTCGCGCGGGTCATGAAGCAGCTCACCGATCTCACGACGATCCATGGGTTCGCCTACTACGACTACTCGATGTCGCCGGCGCAGACGTTCCGGATGCTGTTCCACTTCCTCACCCACCCCGGCCAGCTGATCGATCACTTCCGGCGTGCCCGATCGCTCTGGGAGGACGAGGCCCATCCGCGCTATCGCGCCGTGGTGGCCGCGTGGGACGAGCGGGACCTGGCCGGGTCGACGGCTTCCGACCTGCTGGCCGGCGCGGCGCGGATCACGGACGCGGCGGCGGACTACTACCTGACGATCCAAAGCGGCATCCTACCGGTCGCCTACATCGGCGAGGCATGCTTCACGTACTTCTACGGCAAGCTGGCCAAGCGCAAGGGCGATCCGCCGGCGATCACCTACCTGTTGGGGTTCGACAGCAAGCCGATCCGGGCCGAGAAGGCGCTGTTCGATCTGGCGGTCTGGGCGAGGGAACATCCGGATCTTGCATCCGCCCTGACGTCGATGACCACTGCCGAGATCGCCGCTGCCTTGGGCGGTCCGCCGCCCGGCAATGTCACGGCCGATGCCTGGAACGTGTTCACGACGCTCTTCGCCGCCCATCTGCAGCACTACGGCGATGCGGTCTACGACCTCGACTTCAGCAAGCCGCTGGCTGCGGACGATCCGTCGCCGCTCCAGGAAGCGCTGAAGTCCTTCGTCGCCGGCGATGCCCGCAGCCCGCACGAGCGCCAAGGTGCTTCGTCGGCGGCGCGCGAGGCGGCGACGCAAGCGCTGCGATCCCGCCTCCGCGGGCGGCGCGGCCGGTTCGTCGGCTGGCTGCTCGGCGGCGCCCAGCAGTTCGCGCCGCTGCGAGAAGACGCGCTGGCGGACGTCGGCCTCGGCTGGCCGCAGCTGCGGCGGATGATGCGCGTCCTCGGGGAGCGCGCCGTCGCGGCGGGAGCGGTGACGGCAGCCGAGGATGTCTACTGTTTGACGGTCGACGAGCTGCAGGACGTGGCACGGGCGATCGACAGCGGCCAGCGGGCGGAGGACCACGCGAGCGCCGTAGCCGCGCGGCGGGCGACGGCGGCGCACAACCGCACGGTCACGCCGCCGGTGGCCCTGCCGCTGAAGGGGGGCGCGACGTTCCTCGGGATGGATCTCATGCGCTTCATGCCGGCGCACTCCCACCAGGAAGGGGGCGACACGATCAATGGGATCGGGGCCAGCCCCGGGCGCGTCACCGGCACGGCCCGCGTGATCCTCGGCCCGGATCACTTCCACGCGATGCGCCACGGCGACATCCTGGTGACGAAGATCACGACACCCGCCTGGACGCCGCTGTTTGCGCTGGCCGCCGGTATCGTCACGGACGTCGGCGGGCCGCTCAGCCACAGCTCGATCGTGGCGCGGGAGTACGGGATTCCGGCGGTGCTCGGGACGGGGGTGGCGACGGCGCAGATCAGGGATGGCGAGCGGGTGGAGCTGGATGGCGATGCCGGTACGGTGCGGCGCCACCTTGGTCAAGGGGATCCCGTTGGGTGAGGGTAACTTGAGCCGTTTCGCGATCGGGTTTGGCGAGTCTGACGCGGCTCTGCTGAAGGGCTGAATTCGCTCGCCCAGATCAGATCGTCGACATTGGCAACTGAAGCTCCACCGTGCCTACATGCGGCAATTCGAGCCGAATGTGCGAGAAGTCGGTGTCAGCCATCGCCTTGCTCACAAACAATATCTCAATCCCGCGCAGATTGTCGTCGGCATCCAAATCGACTGCTATGCGGTTGGATACCTGTACGGTTCTGTGCACTGGCCGTTCGGAAAGGTAGATGTACATTGCATCCGCATCTGCATCAAATGTCGTGCGCATTGGCTCCCTCGTTACCTGACCATCACAGTGATCACTCGTCGAACGTTGCGGAACTCGTGGAATACGACGACGATTGTGCGACGTCCCATGATCTTGTGGGCGATCAACTCACCGTCTTCGCCGTACTGGATCTCGTCGGGCTCGGCCAACACGATCATCACGTCGGAGGCCAGTACGCGCCGCTCTGTCATCCTAAGGCGCGAATGGCTAGTGTACTCCACCGCCATCAGTCTATCTTACCCTCTGGGGATACTGGATCCAACCGCGCACCGCGCCCCGCATCCGCCGTCGACGCCTTCGCCCCCACCCACGCCGCCCCGAACAACATCATCCAAGCGCTCACGTACACCCACAGCACGAGCACCACCAGCGCCCCCGCCGCCCCGTACACCGACCCGACGCCGGCGACGACGACATACGCCGCGAACGCCCCCTTCGCCAGACTGAACAGCGTCGCCGTGATCAGTGCGCCGCCCCAGACGTCGCGCCAGCGCGGGCGGCTGTCGGAGAAGCCGCGGTAGACGCAGGCGAAGAGCACCGTGATGAGCACGAAGATCACCGCCCGGTCCAGCGGGTCCGCCGCCGGCACCCAATGCGCCGGGACGCCGAGCGCGCGCGCCGTGGTGGCGATCCAACGCGCGGTCGCCAGCGAGAGCGCCACGAGCACGCCCCCGCCGAGAACGAGCGTGAGGCCGACGAGCCGCGCCAGCGCCACGGCCGCCAGACCGCGCCGGCCGCGCCGCACCTCGACCGACCACAGGAGGTTGAGGGCGAGACGGACCTCGTCGAACACGCCCAACGCGCCCAGGAGCACGAGCACCGTCGCCACCGCGGAAGCCCGCAATTGCGCGCCCGGATGGGTGATCGCTTCGAGCAACGACGACACGGCGTCGGCCAGCGGCCCGGTGATCGGCACGCCGAGCGCATCGGCGGCGAACGCCAGGACGGTGGCATGCGCGGTCGACGCACCGACGACGCGGCCCAGCACGGCGATGGCCAGTACGAGGAGCGGCGCGATCGAGAACAGCGTGCGGTAGGCGATCGCGGCCGCGGCCGTGGATACGTACGGGCGGCGCCAGAGATGCCACGCACGACGCGCGCGTTGCAGCGTCACGGCGGCGACGGCGGCGACGGCGACGACGTCGCTTCCGTTGCGGCCGACGGCTCCGACGCCGCTGTGGGCATCCCCGCCGCGCCGATCGCCCGCAGTCCGATCGCCGTCATCGACGGACCGCGTCATGTGCGCCGCTCCGGCGCCGACCAGCGCCGCACATACGCCGGCACGTCGAACTTCCGCGCCGCACCGCTCGCGCTCATGTACCGCACCGTCCCGAACACCGGTCGATCGAACCATGGCCGATCGTGCACCCCGCCGATCGCCCAGGCGATGCCGGCGTAGCCGTTCGGGTCGCGCCCGTCGAGTTCGTACCGGTCGTTCAGGACGATGGCGGTGGCCAGCGCCTCCTCGGGCGTGGCCGACCAGGCCAGGATCATCTTGGCCCAGTACATCCGCAGGTAGCCGTGCATCTTGCCGGTGCGGACCATCTGGCGCTGACAAGCGTTCCATAGGTCGTCGTGCGTCGCGGCCCGCTCGAAGTCGTCGATGTCGTACAGGGCGTCGCGCGCGTCGCCGCGGTGTGCGTCGAGCGTGCGCTGCGCCCAGGCGTGGAAGCCGTCGAAGCCGTCGTAGGCGGGCTGATGCAGGCAGAAGTTGTCCGCGAGCTCACGGCGGACGATCAGCTCTTCGAGGAACGCGGCGACGTCGGCCGAACGTGCGACAACGTGATCTTCGTCGATGTCGACATCGACGCCGCCGGCGCCCATCGCGCGTACGTCCGCGGCGCGTGCCCGAACGTCGAGCGCCACGCGCGCCGGGGCGATCTGGCCGAAGTGCAGGTAGGGCGACAGCCCGGACTGGCCGTCGGCATTCGGGTCGTTGCGCCGCTTCGTGTAGCCATCGAGGCTACCGGACAGGAAGGCATCCAGGGCGCGCCGGGCGGCAGCCGGGCCGGGCGCGACGGCCTCGGCCACGCCGATCGACCGGTCGACGGCCAGCGACGCCTCGGCCGCCGCCCAGTCGACCGCCGGCAGCGGCGACGGCCACGACATGGCCTGCGGGGTAAGCGCCGGAAACGGCTCGAGAAACGCATCGACGAGCCGCTCGATCTTCGGCCGGATCGTCCGCGCCGCGAACTCGAGCTTGGCGGAGGCCACCCAGCACGGCACGATGTTGTGCGCATCGACCTCCTCGAGGCGCACGCCCGCCGCCGCCAGCCGATCGCCGACGTCCGCGCGCCATTCCCGCGCCGGCCGCAGCGGGTTGAAGTCGACGACGACGCGGCCGACGCCGTGGGCGCGGACGAACGCCGTCACGGTGTCGCGCGGATCGGCGCCGTGCAGGACGGCGAACGGGATCTGAAGCGCGCGCAGGTCGCGCTCGACTTCGCGCAGCCCGGCCAGGAGGAAGGCGTAGGCGCGCCAAGGCGCGGCGAGGAACGACGGCGCCAGCGCGAACACGACGGCCAGCGGCGCGTCCGCGGCGGCGGCGATCGCGCGTGCGTGCAGCAGCGCCCAGTTGTCGGCCGCACGCGCGTCGCGCGACATCCAGTACAGGACCGGTCCGCCCGTCAGGGGCGCTTCGTTCAGCGCCCGGACGCGGTCCGGGTGGATCGGAGCCGCCGGCGCGTCCATCCGTGACGGTGGCCGTGCGGTCAGATCGAGGCAGCGACGACGTCGGGCGCGCCCATTCCGGCGATCCTGTCCCCGACGCGTCCGCCATCGGTCGGCGCGTGGCCGTCCACCTGGACACGCGCCGTCCCGGCCGCCGCGAAGTCCTGGACGTCGAGCTCCAGGCTGCGCTCTCCGCGCCAGACCCGCTCGCGCACGCCGTACACGACGTCGATCCGATCCCCGACGCCTGCCAGCCGGTCCCCGTGGCCGAACGCCATCGCCTCCATCGACCCCCGCGCGGTCGGGACGATGAGCTTGAGGTGGCGCTCGCCGACGATCCGTTTGGACGCCACCGTGACGTCCCGGCTGAGGATGAGCGGCGAAGGGTTCGCTTCGCCGAACGGCTCAAGGGCCTGCAGCCGGCGGTAGAGGTCGTCGTTCACGGCCGTGAGCGGCAGCTCGGCGTCGATGTCGAGGACCGGGCGCAGGTCGGCGCCGCGCAGTGCGTCGTCGGCCAGGCGGGTGAGCGCATCGACAACCTCGTCCAGGCGGTCCATGCGCACCGTCAGGCCGCCGGCGCGCGCGTGGCCGCCGTGCCGCTCGAGCAGCGGGGCGATGCGGTCGAGGGCTTCGACGACGTTGAACTCGGTGATCGAGCGCAGGCTGGCGCGTGCCGTGTCGCCCTCGATGCGGAACACCGCGGCCGGGCGGTAGTGCGCCTGCGCCAGCTGGCCTGCGACGAGCCCGATCACGCCGAGGCCGACGTCCGGCGATGCCCAGGCCAGGAACGGCGCATCCGTCCGCCCCGCCAGATCCGCGTGCGCGGCTTCGAGCGCGACGTCCGTCGCCGCTCGCCGCTCGCGGTTCATGTGCTCGAGCTGCGCGGCGAGCCGGCGCGCCTCGCCGTCCTCATCGGACAGCAGCAGCGTCAGCGCCATCGTGGCATCCCCCATCCGACCGGCGGCGTTCAGCCGCGGCCCGAGCCCGAACGCGATCCCGCGGGCCGTCATCGTCGCCGCCTCGAAACCGCCGGCCTCGCACAGCGCCGCGACGCCCGGCCGGGCGCCCGCGCGGATCCGCTCGAGGCCGCCTTGGACGAGCATCCGGTTCTCGCCGACGAGCGGCACGACATCCGCGACGGTGCCGATCGCCGCGAGATCGAGCAGGTCGGTTTCGTGAAGCGCCGCCGGCCGCGCCGAGGTCCGCGCGGCCACCCGCAGGAGCGCCTGCGCCAGCTTGTACGCCAGTCCGACGCCGGCGAACTCGTGGAAACCGTAGCCGTCGTCCGCGCGACGCGGGTTCACGACGGCCACTGCCGCCGGCAACGCGTCCGGCAGTGCGTGGTGGTCGGTGACGATGACGTCCAGCCCGAGCGCGCGGGCGTGCAGGAGCGGTTCCGCCGCCCGGACGCCGCAGTCCACCGTGACGACGAGCCGCACGCCGTGCTTCGCCAACCGGTCGAGCGCCGCGGTGTGCACGCCATAGCCGTCGCGCTCGCGGTGCGGCAGGTGCGGCAGGACGTCGCCGCCGAGTGCGCGGAGGGCCGTCGTGAGCAGCGCGGTGCCGGTCACGCCGTCCGCATCGTAGTCGCCGTACACGGCGATCCGCTCGCCGCCCGAGATCGCGCGGCGGAGGCGGGTTACGGCGCGGTCCATGTCCATCAGCCGGAACGGGTTGTCGTCCCCCACCGTCCGGCCGAGGAACGCCGCCGCGCCGTCGAGCTCCGTGACGCCGCGCACGGCGAGCGCACGCGCCAGCAACGGATCGCCGAGCGCATCGAGCGCGGGCGAGGGCGGCGGGCTGAGGCGCCACCGGGCGCGCGGCGCGGCGGGCGGGACGGGATTGGGCACGGCGATCCTCGATTCGCGGGTGGGACGATTATACGGTGCGGCGTTGCGCCGGCGTCGCGGACCCGGCCGACGGATGACCGTGGAGGATATCGTCCCAGCCGACGTCTGCCGTGGACGGCGCCGCTGGACGATGCCCCTCAGCGCAGCGCCAGCCCCCATGCGCCCGCGATGATCGCCACAGCCGCGATCCCGGCCGCCCACTGCAGGCGCGCGCCGGCGACGGAAGTCCCCGTCCCGTGCGCCGGCGTTCCCGCACGCGCCAGCCGCGCGATCGCGGCGCCGATCGGCACGCCGGAGGCCAGGCCGCAGGCATGGGCCAGCACGTCGCTCTGCTCGCCCGAGCCGAGGAGCGCCAGCAGCGCCGCGGCTGCGCCGAGCACGACCCAGCACCCGCCGCGCCCGCCGCGGTCGCCGTCGACGAGGCGTGCGCCGGCCAGGAGGCCGAGCGCGCCGAAGACGGCCGTCGAGAAGCCGACGCCGAGCGAGCCGGGTCCACGAACGAGCGCGGTCAGCCCGTTGCCGATCGCGCCGGCGCCGATCGTGCCGAGCAACGTCATGCCGATCCCCAGGCGGCGCGCCGCGAGCGGCAGGAAGATCACGCTCGCCAACGCGTTCGCCAGGACGTGGCCGATCCCGGCGTGCAGCGTCAGTGCGGTGACGGTCCGCCACAGTGCGCCGTTCAGGATCAATCCGCTGTCGGCGCCGCCGAGCGGCGCCAGTCCGCCGCCGTGCGTGGCGTCGCCGGTGACGGCAAACCCGGCGAGGAGCGCGAGGCCGGCGGCGATGCCGAGGCCGATGTCGGCCCGGCCGGCGGGATCGGCGCTCGGCCTGGGCGGCGGGCGGCGGGTGGTATCGAAGACCGGAGCATCGTTCTCGGCCATGTACGCCGCCAGCGAGGCCGAAGCGCGCGCGGCGTCGCCGGCGTCGACGGCCAGGTAGAGGCCGTCGGCGCCTGAGAGGAGCTGGTGGCCGATGCCCTCGCTGGACAGGACGAGCGACCAGCCGTCGGCCTGGCGCCGCCGGAGCGGGCCGAGGGTGGCGGTGGCGGGGGGCTGGAGCGGGGACGGCGCGGTCTCATCGGACGAATCGATGCTCATGGGCGACAATGGTAGGGCCCACCGCCGCTCCGCGCCCGATCGGGCGCGCCCGTTCCCCGTTAACATCCCCGTATAATCCGCCCGCCATGCACGAACACGAAGACCTCCCGTCCGGCGCGCCCGCCGCCCGCGCGGTATCGGTGATCGCCACGGTGTTCAACGAGGCGGCGACGATTCCAGCGCTGCTCGACAGCCTCGCGGCGCAGACCCGGCCCCCGGACGAGGTCGTCGTCGTCGACGGCGGCTCGACGGACGGCACCGTCGGCGCGGTGCGGGCGTGGCGCGCGGCGCGGCCGGATGGCGAGGCGCTGCGACTCACGCTCCTCGAGCGGCCGGGGGCAAACATCTCGCAGGGCCGCAACGCAGCGATCGCCGCGGCCGCCGGGCCGATCCTGGCGGCCACGGACGCCGGCGTGCGCCTCGTGCCGGGCTGGCTGGCCGACCTCGTGGCGCCGATCGAGCGGGGCGAGGCGCGCTGGGCGGCCGGGTTCTTCACGAGCGCGCCGGAGGGCGCGTTCGAAACGGCGCTCGGCGCGACGACGCTGCCGGAGGTGGAGGACATCGACCCGACGACGTTCCTCCCGTCCAGCCGGTCCGTGGCCTTCCTGAAGGCGGATGCCGCGGCGATCGGCGGCTACCCGGAGTGGCTCGACTACTGCGAGGACCTCGTGTTCGACCTGCGGCTCAAGCGGATCGCCGGACCGCCTGCCTTCGCGCCCTCGGCCGTCGCCCGCTTCCGGCCCCGCCCGACGCTAGCCCGCTTCGCCCGCCAGTACTACTTGTACGCTCGCGGCGACGGCAAGGCCGATCTGTGGCGGAGGCGCCACGCGATTCGATACCTGACCTACGTCGTGGCCGGTCCGTCGCTCGTCGGCCTGGCCATGTTCGACAGCGCCTTGTGGTGGATCGTCCCGGCGGCAGGCATCGTGGCGATGGTCGCGAAGCCCTACCGGCGACTTGCGCGCCAGTGGCAGGCGCTGACCGTCGGCGAGCGGGTGGTCGCGGCGTGGTGCGTGCCCGTGATCCGGGTCACGGGCGATGTCGCCAAGATGTTCGGCTACCCGGTCGGTTGGGCGTGGCGGCGGCGGGAGCGGCCGCCGGATTGGCGGGCGGACGGCGGATCGAGACGACCCCAGAAGGTACGTGCGCGGGGGTCGCACGGTCCGGACGCTCCCTGAACTTGCGCCCACGCCTCGAAGCCCTTATCCTCTCCGTTCGTCGCTGCGCCGGCACCGTTCGGCGCCGCGGCACAGTCGGATCGACAAGCACAGTTGGATCGACAAGCACAGGCGGATCGACAATCCGGCCGCCGCTCGGGCGTCCGCGTGGGACGGTTGCAGGAGCCTCATCGTGAGCGAGCAGATCACTCTGAACACGCAGTTGCGCACGGTCCTCGGCAAGAAGGTGGCCGGGCTGCGGCGGGCCGGCATGACGCCGTGCGTGCTGTACGGTCCCGAGAGCGAGCCCGTCAGCCTGCAGGTGGACACGAAGCACCTGCGCGCCGTCCTCCACAAGGCCGGCACGACGCGGCTGATTCACGTGGACATCGAGGGCGACAAGAAGCCGCGCCTGGCGATTGCCCGTGCGCTGCAGATCCACCCGACCAAGCTCACGCCGATCCACGCCGACCTGCTCGAGGTCAGCGAGCGCGTGCCCGTCCAGACGGCGATCCCGGTGCGGATCGGCGGCAAGGTGCCGCCGGCCGTGCAGCGCAACGAGGCGATGATCCGCGCGCTGCTCGACCATGTCATCGTCCGCGCTCTCCCCAAGGACCTCCCGCAGGAGATCGTCGTCGACGGCGGCAAGCTGAAAGAGCTCAGCCAGGTCCTGCGCATTTCGGATGTGGACGTGCCGAAGGGCGTCCGGATCATGGACGATTCGAACCGCGCCGTCGCGCGCATGGCGGCGCTCCGGCGCGGTGCGGCGGTCGTCGGCGACGACGATTACCTTGCGGCGATGGACCCGTCGACCTCCGAGTACGCCGCCGCGCATGCGGACGACGCCGCGTCGGAGTCGGGCACGGACGCCGACTGACCGTTCGGGGTGCCGACGTCGCCAGGCTCGATCGGCGCTTCACGACCACGACCAGATCATCGCATTCGCGGGCGGCCGAGAGGCCGCCCGTTTCGCGTCATACGGGCGGCGTGCGCCGACGTACGAGCAGACCGAGCCGGACCCGTGTGGTATACTGCGCCGGGTCCGCCACAGGTCCGTTCCTGTACCGCGGCCGTTTGAGGAGCCCGCTTTCGTGATCAGCCCGTTGAATGCCCTGCTCGGCATGTTCTCGCGTGATATCGGCATCGACCTCGGCACGGCCAACACGTTGGTCATGGTCGAGGGCGAGGGCATCGTCATCAATGAACCGAGCGTCGTGGCGATCGACAAGCGGTCGCGGCGGGTGCTGGCCATCGGGTCCGAGGCCAAGAAGATGGTCGGCCGGACGCCGGCGAACATCATCGCCGTCCGCCCGCTGCGGGACGGCGTGATCAGCGACTTCGACATCACCGAGAAAATGCTCGTCTACTTCATCAAGAAGGTGCACGAGCGCTCGTTCAGCCCGCTGCCCAAGCCCCGTGTCGTCGTCGGGATCCCGAGCGGCGTGACGGAGGTCGAGAAGCGCGCCGTGCACGACGCGACGATCAGCGCCGGTGCGCGCGAGTGCTACCTCATCGAGGAGCCGATGGCGGCCGCGATCGGCGCCGGGCTGCCGGTGACGGCTTCCATCGGCAGCATGATCGTCGACATCGGCGGCGGGACGACCGAGGTGGCGGTTCTGAGCCTCGGCGGCATCGTCGTCGCCCGGAGCCTTCGCGTGGCGGGCGACGAGATGGACGAGGCGATCATCGATTACGCGCGCAAGCGCTACAGCCTTGCCATCGGCGAGCGGATGGCCGAGCAGCTCAAGCACGAGATCGGCAGCGCCTTCCCGCTCGACGTCGAGCTGACGATGGCGATGCGCGGCCGCAGCCTGCTCACCGGCTTGCCGCAGAGCGTTGAGGTCTCGTCCATCGAGATCCGCGACGCGCTCTCGTCGCCCGTGCAGACGATCGTCGACGTCGTCAAGGACGCGATCGACGACACGCCGCCCGAGCTCGTGGCGGACCTCATGGAGCACGGGATCACGCTGGCCGGCGGCGGGGCGCTCCTGCGCGGGATCGCGCAGCGGCTCGAGCAAGAGACGAAGATCGACGTGAAGGTGGCCAAGCACCCGATGGCGTGCGTCGCGCGCGGCGCCGGCCTCGTGCTCGAGGATCTCGACAATCTCGCGCCCGTTCTCGCGTCCACGCAGCGCGCTGCGCTGGCAACGGGCGGGCGGTAGGCGCCGTCGGATGTCGCGCCGCGACCGGCCGTCGTGGATGTTCGCGCTGGCGCTCCTCGGCGTCGTGTTCGGCTTGGCGCGCGGTTGGCGCGGGCCGGCGGCGATCAACGGCACGCTGTCGCGCGTCCTCGCGCCCGTCACGCATGCGCTGCGCGGCGCGCGCGAGCAGGTGGGGGTCGTGACGGAGTGGTCGCGCAGCAGCGAGGCGCTCGAGGCCAAGGTGGCCGAGTTGACCGAGGAGAACGCCCGACTGCAGGTCGAGTCCACGAAGCAGGGCCAGCTGATCCGCGAGAACGAAGAGCTTCGCGCCGCCCTCGGCTACAAGCGGGACCGGGTGGACCTCGATCTGCTGGGCGCTAGCGTGCGTGCGGACGTCGTCGGCGGCGAACCGGGCGGACTGGTGCATGCCATCTGGATCGACCAGGGCAGTCTGGCCGGCGTCGCCGAGGGTGACCCGGTGGCCACGCATCGCGGTCTCGTCGGCCGGGTGGTGCGCACGTTCGGCGAGGCGAGCCAGGTTCTGTTGATCAACGACGGCGGTTCGGCCGTCGGGGCGCGCGTCGAGCGGTCGCGGGCCACCGGAATGCTCGTCGGCTCGGTCGGGGGCGACCTCACGCTGCGCTACGTGCCGCAGAACGGCCCCGGCATGCCGCCCAACATCGTCGTCGGCGACGTGATCCACACCAGCGGGCTCGACGGCACGAACGGCTTCCCGCGGATGGTGCCGATCGGCCAGGTGATCGAGGTGCGGCAGAGTGACGAGCGGCCGAACCAGGAGGCGGTCGTCCGGCCGTTCGTCGACCTCGGCAGCGTCGAGTTCGCTCTCGTCATCACCGGCTGGCGCGCCGTGCCGCTGCCCGACGCCGCCGGTTCGACGGACAGCGGATCAGCCGCCGACGGCTCGACCGCCGACGCCTCGGCCCCCGACGGATCGGCCGCCTCCGGCGCAGTCGTCCGGCCCTGAACGCACGTGCGGTCGTGAACCCGTACGGCGCGGCGCTCATCCTGCTCGGGGTGGTGATCGCGCAGGTCGCGCTCATGCCCTCGGCCGCGCTCGGCAGCGCCGTTCCCTTGCTGACGTTGCTCGTCGTCGTCAGCTGGGGCTACGTGCGCGGCGCACGTCAGGGCATGGCCTGGGCGCTCGCCGCCGGATTGTTGAGCGACGTGATGTCGCCCAAGCCGATCGGCACGTACACGCTGCCGCTCATGGCGGCGGCGCTCGTCGTCGGGCTCGGCTCCGGCCGGCTGGCGGACGCGATCTTCATGCCGGCCGCGCTCACCACGGTGGCGACGATCGTCTTCATCGCCGGCCAGATCGTCGTCCTCGGTTTGATCGGGGACATCGTCGACGTCCGACCTGCGGCGCTCGTCCCGACCGTGTTGCCGACCGTGCTCCTCAACCTCTTGTGGTTGCCGATCGTCTACTTTCCGCTGCGCTGGCTCGCGCGCCGCAGCGGCCCGCCGCGGCTGGCGTGGGAGCGTTAGGCATGGCGGGCGTACCGGGTCCGCTCCGCACCACGCGCTTGATCGGCCTGCGGGCGATCGTCGTCGTCGCGCTGGCGGCGCTCCTCGGCCGCCAGTGGCAGATCCAAGTGATCCGCGGGGCCGAGCTGCGCACGGACGCGCGCAACAACCGCTACGTGGCCCAGGAGATCGAGGCCGACCGGGGCGTGATCTACGACAGCAAGGGTGAACAGGTGGTCTTCAACCGCCCGCGCTTCACGGTGTCCATCGTGCCGGGGGCCCTGGCGGACGTTTCCGCCGAAGCGCGCGAGCGCGTGCTGAACACCGTCGCGGAGCGCATCGGCATGTCGGTCTATCCGCGTGCCGCCAGCGTGCGCGTCGGCCGGTCCGGACCGCGGGACGCGCAAGGCGGCGCGCAGGACGACGCTGTGCGGGCGATGTTCGCGGCGCCGCGCAGCATCGTCCGGCTCATGCCCGTCAACGAAGAGGGCGAGACCGTATGGGCCGGCTGGCAGCCGATCCCGATCGACCGCAACGTGCCGCGCGATGCCGCCTTCCGGTTGATGGAGCGCCAGGGCGATCTGCCCGGCGTCCTCGTGACCGAGTCCAGCGTGCGCGAGTATCCGGCCGGTCCGACGCTGGCCCACATCCTCGGCTTCACCGGCTCGATCCCCGAGGAGGAGGTCGACGGCTACCTCGCCAAGGACTACCGGGTGTACGACAGCGTCGGCCGGAGCGGGATCGAGGCCAGCTACGAGGACGTGCTGCGCGGTGGGAAAGGGGAGCAGATCGTCGTCGTCGACGCCCATGGTCGCCCCCTGCGGCGGTTGGAGACGACGCGACGCGAGCCCGTGCCGGGTGACAACCTCGAGCTCGCGATCGACCTGACGTTCCAGCAGGCGGCGGAGGAGGCGCTGGCGCGCGGACTCCGAACGTCGGGCTCCAAGAGCGGCGCCGTCGTGGCGATCGACCCGCGGGACGGCGCCGTGCGGGCGCTCGTGACGTTGCCGACGTTCGACAACAACATGTTCTCGACGGGTGCCTCACCCGAGGCGTTCGTCAAGCTGCTGACCGATCCCGATCTGCCCTTGGTCAACCGGGCCCTCACGGGCCAGCCGCCGGGTTCGACGTACAAGATCATCACGGCATCCGCCGCCCTGCAGGAAGGCGTGATCACGGGCCAGACGCGGATCGTCGATCCGGGCGCCATCTACCTGCCGCACGCCTACAACCCCGCGGCGCGCCAACAGTTCGTGTGCTGGAATCGCGGCGGGCACGGGGCGTTGAACGTCGTCGGCGCGCTGGCCCAATCGTGCGACGTCTTCTTCTACGAGGTCGCCGGGGGCTACTACGAGGGCGGGGCGAACCAGGCGGGCCTTGGGAGCGACCGGCTCGGCCGCTACGCCATGGCGTTCGGCCTCGGTGCGCTGACGGGCATCGAGCTCGTCGGCGAGGTCGAGGGGCTCGTGCCGGACAAGCGGTGGCTGGCGGCCCACAACGGCGAGTACTGGGGCACCGGCCAGACCTACAACATGGGCATCGGCCAGAGCTATTCGCTGGCGACGCCGCTCCAGATGGCCAATGCGACGGCCGCGGTGGCCAACGGCGGGACGCTGTATCGTCCCCACCTCGTGACGCGCGTTGCGGATGTCGGCGGCCGCGACGACCCGCGCCGGGTGCCGGGCGGCGTGATCCGGCAGGTGCCCGTCGACCCTGCGCACCTTGCGCTGGTGCGCGAGGGGATGCGACAGGCGGTGCTGCCGGGCGGCACGGCCTCGTGGGCCGGCATGCCGCCGCAGGTCGCGATCGCCGGCAAGACCGGCACGGCCGAGTTCGCCGACGTGTTCACCGGCAAGGACGGCAAGCCAACCGTACGGACCGACCGCTACGGCAACCTGCTGACCCATGCCTGGTTTGTCGCCTTCGCCCCATACGACAAGCCCGAGATCGCGTTGGCCGTGTTCGTCGACGGCCGCGGTCTGGACCACATCATCGAGGGCTCGCAGGTGGCCGCGCCGATCGCCGCCGAGGTGTTGCGGACATACTTCGGCATCCCGCAGCCCGCCCCGGAAGCGACGCCGTGCACCACGCCGCCGTGCCCGACGGCCGAGGCCGATGCAGAGTCGCCCGGCCAAGGGCCATCGGGCGCGGCGGCGGACGGCGCCGCGGCGGACGCCCCGCCGTCACGGGGCGACGGATGAGCCAGGAAGTTCCGCTGCCGCCCAAGCCGCCGGTGACGATCAAGGGCCGCGGCAACACGGTGACGATCACCGTCGACGGCCGCGAGGCGCCGGACGACATCCTCGCCAGCCTCGACGCCCAGCTGGCGCGGCGCGGCCGGACCTTCTTCGCCGGCGCGCCGACCGCGGTCGAGGTCAAGCCCGGTCCGTTGGATCCGGTGCTCGTCGCCCGGCTGGCGGAGAAAGTGGCCGCGGCCGGCATGTCGCTCGTCGAGGTCTCGATCGGCGGGCGGGCGGGCCCGACGGCGCCGGCAGCCCCCGCACCGGTGGCCGCCGAAGGCGCGCTGCTCGTCGAGCGCACCTTGCGCGGTGGGCAGCGGATCAGCCATGATGGGACGGTCATCGTTCTGGGCGACGTGAACCCGGGCGCCGAGATCATCGCCGGCGGCCATGTCATCGTCTGGGGACGGCTGCGCGGCACCGTCGAGGCCGGGCTGACGAGCGCCGGGGCCATGGTCTGCGCGCTCGACCTGGCGCCGACGCAGCTGAGGATCGGACCGGCGCTCGCCCGTGCGCCGGAGGAGCCGGACCGGGTGCCGGTGCCGGAGGTGGCGCGCGAGGTCGACGGACGGATCGTGGTCGAGGGATGGCGATGACGGCGACGACGATGACGACGGCGGAGATGGCGATGGCGACGACGATGAGGTTAACGCTGCAAGCCGCATGAGCCATGTACGGGCGGGTTCCCGTGCCCGCCCTGCCTCGGCCAACACAGGCCCCTCGATCCCAACCCACTCCCGGAGCCAGCATCCATGGACGAACAGTCCCAGCGCGCCCAGGTCTTCACGATCACGTCCGGCAAGGGCGGCGTCGGCAAGACGACGACGACGGCGAACATCGGCGTGGCGCTCGCGCGGCGGGGGCGGACGGTGGCGGTCATCGACGCCGACATCGGGCTGCGCAACCTCGACGTCGTGATGGGCCTTGAGAACCGCGTCGTCTACAACCTCATGCACGTCGTGCGCGGCGTCGTCGACGCGGAACGAGCGCTGATCCGCGACAAGCGCGTGCCCGGTCTGCTCATGCTGGCGGCCGATCAGCACTCCGACAAGGATGACGTGTCGCAAGAGGAGATGGTGCAGGTCTGCGAGGACTTGCGCACGCATGTCGACTACATCCTCGTCGATTCGCCGGCCGGCATCGAGCAGGGCTTTCGCAACGCGCTGGCGCCGGCCGATCGCGTGATCCTCGTGACGACGCCCGAGGTTTCCGCCGTCCGCGACGCCGACCGGATCGTCGGACTCGTCGAGGCCGCCGGCAAGCCGGCGCCGGTCCTGATCCTGAACCGAATCAAGCCCGACCTCGTGGCGCGCGGCGACATGATGACCACGGCGGACGTGCTCGACATCCTGCGCGTCGACATCCTCGGCGTCGTGCCCGAGGACGCCGGCATCGTGGCCGCGACGAACCGCGGCGAACCGGTGGCGCTGGACGCGTCGTCGCGCGCCGGTCGGGCGTTCCACAACATCGCAGCCCGGATCGAAGGCGAGACCGTGCCGCTCATGGCGCTGGACGAAGCCGAGGCCAAGGGGTTCCTCAGGAGCCTGAGCAACCTGTTCCGAGCCGGACCGGACGGAGGGTGACCATGGGCTTCCTTGATCGCTTGATGGGCCGTGTGGGACCTGCGTCCGATGCATCGGGCCGGGTGGCCAAGGAGCGGCTGAAGGTGGTGCTGGAGTACGACCGCGCGCGCCTGACGCCGGCGCAGCTCGAACTGATCCGCGATGAGATCATCGCCGTGATCTCGCGCCACGTCGACATCGCGAACGCCGACGTCGAGGTGAAGTTGGAGCAAGGCGGGCGCTTGGTGGCCGAGATCCCGCTCGGGCGGGCGGGCGGCGGAGGCGGTGTGACGGGAGGGGGCGGGCGGTGAACCGCGCGCTCGTCGGGCGTCTGCCGCGGCCGGCGACGGCGTCCTTGCCGGAGGCGGTGTGGCGCAAGCTGCGCACCTTCGACTGGCTGATGACGCTCGCCGTCGCGGCGGCCGTCGCATTCGGTGTGGCGATGATCTACAGCGCGACGCTGCGCGGCGGGCTGACGAGCGTGTGGTGGGAGGACTACGTCTACAAACAGGTCGTGTTCGCGGCGATCGGTTTCGTGCTGTACGGGCTCGTCAGCGCCAGCGACTACCGCACGCTGGCGGCGTTCGCGCTGCCGCTCTACGGGATGTTCGTTGCCGCGCTCGGGCTCGTCCTCGTCTTCGGCGTGACGGTGCTCGGCGCGCGGCGGGGCTTTCAGATCGGGATCCTGACGATCCAGCCGAGCGAGCTGATGAAGGTCGTCATGATCGTGGCGCTTTCCGCCTACTACAGCCGCTACGACGTCCGCCGACCGCGCGTCCTCCTCGGGGCGATCTGCATGATCGCGGTGCCCGTCGGCCTGATCCTCATGCAACCCAACCTCTCGACGGCCGTCGTCCTGTCGCTGATCTGGCTCGGCATCACGTTCGCGGCCGGGGCGCGAATGCTGCACCTCGGCCTCCTGGTCCTGCCGGCCGGACCGCTCGTTGCGCTCAGCTTCCGGATGGGACTGCTCTACGAGCACTGGCTGGCGCGCTTCGCCGACATGATCGTGCCCGGCTACCAGAGCCGGCAGGCGCTCATCGCGGTCGGCAACGGCGGTCTGCTCGGCATCGGCTACGCGCAGGGCTCGCAGTCACAGGGCGGGTTCGTGCCGGTGCTCCACTCCGACGCGATCTACGCGCTCATCGCCGAGGAGCTCGGCATCGTCGGCAGCGCCGTCGCCGTCGCCCTCCTCGGCTTCATCGTGCTGCGCATCCTGCGCGCTGCCTCGACGGCCCTCGACTCCACCGGTGCGCTCGTCTGCACGGGCGTCGCAACGTACCTCTTCGGCCAGGCGCTGATCCACATCGGCGTCGTGCTGCAGGTGGTGCCGCCGACCGGCCTCAGCCTGCCGTTCATGTCCTACGGCGGCTCGAGCCTCCTCACGGCGATGGTCGCGTTGGGGCTGGTGCAGTCCGTGCGCATGTGCCGGCGGCCGCTGGAGTTCTCGTAACCCGAAACGGAGACCCGCATGTCCGCAACCCCTCCCGTCCGCGTGCGCATCGCGCCCTCGCCGACGGGCTTCTTCCACGTCGGCAACGCCCGAACCGCGATCTTCAACTGGCTGTTCGCGCGCGCGCACGGCGGCGCTTTCGTCTGGCGCGTCGAGGACACGGACCGCAGCCGGTTCGTGGCCGAGGCGCTGGACGACCAGCGGGCGGCGCTGGACTGGCTCGGGATCACGCCCGACGAGGGGCCGTTCACGGGCGGAGCATTCGGCCCATACATGCAGAGCGAGCGGATCGACCGGTATCGCGAGCGCGTCGACGCGTTGATCGCCGGCGGCAAGGCGTACCGTTGCTTTTGCACGCCCGAACGGTTGGACGAGGTGCGCCGGGCGCGCGAGCTCGGCAAGCTGAAGGGGCGCTACGATCGGCACTGCCGCAACCTGAGCGCGGACGAGGTCGCCGCCAAGCGGGCGGAAGGCGGTCGCCATACGGTTCGACTGGCGATGCCGCTCGCGGGCACGCGGACACTGGACGATGTTCTGCGCGGCGAGATCGCGTTCGACCTGGCCGAGCTGGACGACCCGATCATCCTGAAGAGCGACGGCTGGCCGACGTACCACTTGGCCGTCGTCGTCGACGACGAGGCGATGGCGATCACGCACGTCCTGCGCGCCGACGAGTGGATCCCGAGCGCGCCGATCCACCTCATGCTGTACGAGTCGTTCGGCTGGACGCCGCCGGTGTACTGCCACGTGCCGCTCGTCCTGGCGCCGGACGGCAAGGGCAAGCTCAGCAAGCGTCACGGCGGCGCCGAGGTGCGCGACTACCGCGCCGCCGGCTACCTGCCGGAGGCGCTGTTCAACTACCTGGCGCTGCTCGGCTGGGCTTTCAGCGGCGACGAGGAGATCTTCACGCCCGAACAGGCCGCCGCGCGGTTCGAGCTCGGCGACATCAAGGTCTCCCCGGCGGCGTGGAACCCCGACAAGCTGTTGTGGATGAACGGCCACTACATCCGCAGTCTCGCGCCCGACGACCTCGCGGCGCGCCTCGTGCCGTTCCTCGCCGACGCGGGCATCGAGGCGACGGCCGCCGAGGTGCTGGCCCTCGTGCCGCTCATCCAGGAGCGGATCACGACGCTTCTAGAGGTCGTGCCGCTGGTCGACTTCTTCTGGGCGACGAGGATCACGCCCGAGGTGGTCGACCTCGTGCCCAACAAGCTCGCCCCCGCCGACGTCGCCGCCAACCTCCGCCGCACCGCGGAGGCGCTGGCAACGGTTGTCCACTGGACGGCCGAGGAGCTCGAGGAAGAGCTCCGCGCGCTGTCCGAGGCACTCGGCGTCAAGGCCGGACCGCTGTTCCAGCCGGTGCGGGTGGCCGTGACGGGCAAGAAGATCGCGCCGCCGCTGTTCGAAACGCTGGCCCTCGTCGGCAAGGACAAGGTCATCGAGCGGCTCACGGCGGCGGCGACCCTTCTCGAGGGCGGGGCCGGCTGATGGCGATGAACGGCTGCGTCGACCTGCGCAGCGACACGCTCACCCGCCCCACGCCCGCGATGCGTGCCGCGATGGCCGCGGCCGAGGTCGGCGACGATGTCTTCGGCGAGGACCCGACCGTCAACCGCCTGGAACGTCAGGCGGCCGAGACGATGGGCAAGGCCGCCGGCCTCTTCGTGCCGAGCGGTACGATGGGCAACCTGGCGGCCCTGCTGGCGCACTGCGGGCGGGGCGACGAGGCGATCGTCGGCGACGAGGCGCACACGTTCTACTACGAGGCCGGCGGCATGGCGGCGCTCGGCGGGATCCAGCCGCGCACGCTGCCGAATCGACCGGACGGAACGCTCGACATAACGGCCATCGAGGCCGCCGTTCGGGCGCCGAACATCCATTTCCCCGTCACGCGCCTGATCTGCCTCGAGAACACGCACAACCGCTGCGGCGGCGCCGTGCTGGACGCGGCCTATATGCGCACCGTTCGCACCGTCGCCGACGCGCACGGGTTGGCCGTGCACCTGGACGGGGCAAGGATCTTCAACGCCGCCGTCGCCCTCGGCGTGCCGGCCGCCACGCTGGCCGCGGACGCCGACAGTGTGACGTTCTGCCTGTCCAAGGGCCTCGCCGCGCCCGTCGGCAGCGTGCTGTGCGGCGGCAAGGCGTTCATCGACGCCGCGCGGCGGGCGCGCAAGCAGCTCGGCGGGGGAATGCGCCAGGCGGGCGTGCTGGCCGCCGCCGGCCTCGTCGCGCTCGACACGATGGTCGACCGCCTGGCCGATGACCACGACAACGCCCGCCGCCTGGCCGAGGGCCTCGCAGGGATGCGCGGCGTGACGCCTGCCCCCGACGCCGGCCGCACGAACATCGTCGTCGCCGCCCTGGACCGTGACGACATCGGCGTCGACGGGCTGGTGGAGCGCATGGCGGCGGAAGGGGTGCGGTTCTTCGGCGTCGGCGGGAACCGGTTCCGGCTCGTGACGCACTGGGAGGTGTCGGCGGACGATGTCGAGCGGGCGCTCGCGGCGTTCCGGCGGCTGCTCGGCTAAGGCGTGTCTGCAAAGGGTGGCCACGGAAAAGACCGGTGGCTGAAGCCGGCCGGCTGATGGCCTTCGGCCATTGCGCCCGCCTTCGCGGGCGCTTCAAACCTCGGGGTGCCCGCGACGGCGGGCACCATGGCGACCCGATAGGGGCGCCTCTAGCCGGCCAGCTTTAGCTGCCGGAACTGGGTTTGCAAACACGCCCTAGTGCATCGCCGCGGCGTACCGTCGAGCGTCGATTCCGATCGATCCGGGCCCGCACGCTTGACACGGGCCGACACGGGATGCTATCCTCGCCCGCCGCTGGGGTGCCGCCGCAGGGATGCGTCGGACGAACCGCGGGCAAGGATGGGACACGGGGGCGTGGTGTAGAGGCCTAACACATCGGCCTGTCAAGCCGAAGATCGCGGGTTCGAATCCCGTCGCTCCCGCCACCGGAACCGGGCTGTCGCTTGTCGGCAGCCCGGTTCTTTCGTTGTCCCGGCGCCGATGTTGGGGGCAGGACCGTTCGACGCGGGACTGTTCGACGCGGGACCGCCGCCCCGCGGCCGATGCGCCTCAGTTCGGATCCGCGCCCCTCAACCGCAGCGCCGTCACGACGAACAAGCCGATCACGACGGCGATGACGATACGCGCGGTGCGCTGCAGCGCCGGCGTCCACGCGGCAAGGGGGTCGCCGCCCGACAGGGCGCCCGCCTCCGGAAGGGCAGGCCCGAACGCATCCCCGCGGGCAGCGGGCAGCGCGGTCACGGCGAACGGCGGTGCGTCCGTTCGGACGGCGGGGGCCATCGGATCGGCGGCGGCGCCCGGCGACGAAACGGTGGACGCGTGGCCGCCGACACCGGCGGATGGCGGTGGCGGGGCGCCGGCTGCGACGACGACGACCCAGGCGACCCGGCCGTCCGCCAACGGCGCCGTCGCCGCGCCGAGCGCGGTGGCTGCGGCGTCGAAGAGCGCCGTGCCGTCCGGATTGTCGGGGCTTGCGAACCAGTCGGCGGCCTGCTCGAGGCTGCGACGAACGGCGTACACGCGGGCCAGCACGAGGGCGGGCGGGGCATCCCAGCCGGCCTGCACCACCGCGGCCCGCAGCGCTTCGCCCCCGCTGGGCGTGTCGTCGCCCGCCACGCCGCCGTCGCGTGCCAGCGCCGCCGCCTGGGCGGACGCCGCGCGGTCCAGCGCGGGCTCGCGCGGGAGCACGGCGACGCCCCGTTCGGTACGGAGCGTGTTCACGAGGCCGGCCAGCGCGTCGCCGAACGTCGATCGAACGGGACCGGACGGTGGCGGTGACGGCGCGAGCGTCTGCCCGGGCGCTCGCGCGGCCGCCGGGCGCGGTGCGTGCCCGGCGCAAACCCCGGCCGACAGCGCCACGGCGCAGGCCGCCGCCACGATCGTCCGGGCGCGTGCGGTGGGGCTGCGTGGCGGCCGCGGGTCCATTCCGGCGAGTATATCATGGCGGATTCCATGCCCGTGCCGCGGCCGGGATTGCAGATGCCTCTGCGGCCGCCGGCACGGGTCGACAAAGAAAGGCCGTCGTCATGACGAACGAACCACCGCTCAAGGGTCGAATCGCGCTCGTCGCCGGCGCGACGCGCGGCGCCGGGCGCGGTATCGCCGTGCAACTCGGCGCCGCCGGGGCCACGGTCTACTGCACCGGGCGCACGACGCGGGCGCAGCGTTCGCCGTTGAACCGGGCCGAGACGATCGAGGAAACCGCCGAGCTCGTGACGGCCGCCGGCGGTGCAGGGATTGCGGTCGCGGTCGACCACATGGATCCGTCGCAGGTCGCGGCGCTGGCCGAGCGAATCGGCGCCGACCATGCGGGCCGGCTCGACATCCTCGTCAACGACATCTGGGGCGGGGAGAAGCTGATCGTGTTCGACGAGCCGTTCTGGCGCCAATCGCTGTCCGGCGGCCTGCAGATGTTTCGCAATGCGATCGAGACGCACCTGATCACGAGCTGGCACGTCGCGCCGCTGCTGATCGCATCCGGGCGCGGGCTCGTCTTCGAGGTGACGGACGGGCAGGACGCAGGCTACCGCGGGTCGTTCTACTACGACCTCGCCAAGGCGACCGTCATCCGGCTCGCGCTCGGCCAGGCCGAGGACCTGCGGCCACATGGCGGCACGGCCGTGTCGATCACACCCGGCTTCCTGCGCTCCGAGGAGATGCTCGACCACTTCGGCGTCACCGAGGCGACCTGGCGCGACGCTGCGGCGCAGGACCCGCACTTCCTCCTTGCCGAGTCTCCCGCCTACGTCGGCCGCGCCGTGGCCGCTCTGGCGGCCGATCCGGATGTCGTGCGCTGGTCGGGACAGGCGCTCTCGTCGTGGCAAATGATGCACGTCTACGGCTTTGCGGACGTCGACGGCAGCCGGCCGGACTGGGGGCGGTACTATGCCGAGGTCGCGGCGGGGAGGAATCCGGATCCGGCGGCGTTTCGGTGAGCGCCGCGGCGTCGGGCAGAAGCGACGATCAGGGCGCTCCCTTGCGCATCGCGGCCACGAGGGCCGCGGCGTTCACCGCCGGGCGCACGTCGCCCCCCGCTGCGCCGGCGACGGTCGAGAGACCGGGCGCCGAGCGTGCGGGTCCGAGCAACGTGATCGTCAGACGGGCGCCGCCGTCGTGCAGTCGACGCGCCCGACCGGCCGCGCCGGCAACGGAATCCGCCGCGATGTCGCCGGCCGCCACGAGGATGACATGGCGGGTGCCGGCGCCCGGCGGACCTTCGTCGAGGACGTCGGCCGCCAGCGCCAGTGCCGCGTCGGCCCGGCGTTCGCGGCCGGGGGCGGCGGCGACGCCTTCCGCGAGCGCGCGCGCGCCGGCGTCGTCGCCCTCGCGCCAGGTCAGCCGCACCGCCCAGTCGTCCCAGCGAGCGAGCGTGAGGCGGTCCGTCGGGCGGACGTCGGCCGTGGCAGCGCGCAAGGCGACGGCGAGGGTGTTCGGCCCGCCGTTGGCGGATAGCCACGCGGCGGCTGCCGCCGTGCCGTCGAACAGAATGATGCGACGGTCGGGCAACGCCAGGGCGGGGAGCGATGCGGTTCCCGCCTCGGCGCCGAGGCGCGGAAGGTAGATCGGCCTCGGTCGGCCGTTCGATGACGGCCCGCCCGAAGGCCGTGCGCCGAGGGCCTCGCCCGGCAGCTGAAGGACGCCGGCATCGCCCAGCGCCACGTACGCATCGCCGCGCGTCCAGAAGACGTCGTCGCGTTGGGGTGAGGTGCCCCACGCGTCGATCATCTGCCCGTGCGGGAGGGCGACGGGCTGACCAACGGGGGCGAGCCCGTAACGGACGTCGAGTGCGACCAACATCGCTCCGTCGCTGGCCAGCAGGTGGGCGCCCCGATCGAACGCCGAGTCGGCCGGCGCGATGGCACCGAACCCCCAGCCGTGTCGCTCGGCGCGCACGACGGCGCCGGCGGGCTCGAGCGCGACGAGCGCCGTGCCGGGACCCTCGGCCGGATGGGCAAGCCGTACGTCGTCACCCTCGGCCGCGATGACCTGATAATTGCGGGCGAGCGACGCGACGGTGCGCGGCGCGCCGGCATCGGGCGCCGACGGCCAATCCTCGAGGGTTGCGCCGACGCCCGAGCTCGACACGACGAGCCAGCTGTCCGGTGCTGCTCCGAGCGCGATCGGGACGCCGTGGTGCGGACGGATCCGCCCGGTCCGGCGCGGTCTCTCCGGCGACCGAACGTCGGCCACGGCCACGAATGGGCCGCGCCCCTCGGCCTCCGCTTCGACCCACGCCGCCCAACCGTCGCGCACGACGAGCGGCACGGCGTGCGCGACGGCTTGGCGCTGGGGTGCCAGCCAGTCGAGTCGGCCGAGCACGTGTGCGCGCCCGTTCGACGCGAGCGCCAGCGTCACAAGTCCGCAGGCCGAAGTCAGCGCCACGGCCCGGTCGCCTTGCGTGCCGTGCCCGTCCGATGCGTCGTCCGCGACGGCCACGACGGCCCCGCAATCCTGGCCGTCCTCGGCCGGGCCCCCGCCGCCGACGAGCTGCGTCACGGCGCTGAGCGCGACAGCGTCGCCCCCGATCGCCAGCGTCGCCAGGCCGGCCCGGCCGGCCGCGCCGATCAAGGTGCGCCCGTTTGCTCCGAGAACGGTCTGCCACAGAGGTGGGGCGATGCCTGCGGCGGCCAGCGGCTGCCCGTCGCCGACGTGCGCGTGAAGGCCGGCGTCGCCGCCGGCGACGGCGATGGGCGGCAGCGGCGCGTCGGGGGGTGCGCCGTCGGCCGGCCCGGCGGCCGGGTTCAGGACGGTGAGCCCGGCCCGACTGGCATCCCACGGCGCGCTCGTGCCCGACGCGGTCCACGCCGGACCATCGGCGCGCAGCGCGGCGTGCGCCCACCAGCGCGCATCGGCCGACAGGACGGTCACGCCGTCGCCGCGCCAAGCAGCAGCAGCACCGCGTGAGCGGCCCCCGCGCGGGTCGTCCCGGATGTGGAGGGGCCGCGACTCGGCCCCGGCGGCCGGCGGTGCGTCCGCCAGGCCGGACCGGGCGCGGACAACGGGGCGGTCGGGATCGCCGACATCGAGAACCGTCAGCCATCCCGGTCCGTCGCCCGCCGCGTCGACGAAAGCCACCTGCGACCCGCGCGCGTCGACGACGAACGACGGCCAGCGCGGGCGCGACGCGCGCGCATCAGGCGACGATCGGACGCGCGGGCGGTGCGGGTCGAGTGCGTCGATCACCCACAGCCCCCAGGGGCGGACGACCGCGGCATATCGCGGCTCGCCGAGGACGGCGACGTCGCCCTGCCAGTCGAGGGCGTCCATCGCGTCGGAACGGCCGTCCGCCGTGGCCACGACGCCGACTTCGGCCAGCGCCGCCGGCTTGAGGTCGACGATCGAGACGCCGCGATCCGTTACCGCCCAGGCGAGCTGCCCGCCGACCGCAACGGCGCCGATCGTGGCGGCCCGGCTGAGAAGGAGGGGAATACGGGTCCGGACGGCCGGGCGTTCGACCGCGCGGGCGTCGAACAGCCAGATCTCGGCCGGGTGACCGCGACCCATCAGGCCGATGGCAACGTGCCCATCCCCGACCGCCAGCGCTTCGGGTACCGCCGGCAGGACGTCCGATTGCCCGAGCGCGATCCAGCCGCCCGCCGCCAAACGCCATGCGGTGAGGCGCGGGCCGACGACCGCCCAGACGGTGCCGGTCGCGGCGTCATGGGCGACGTTCGTGACGGCGCCGCCGGTTTGCGCGACGCGGTCGGGCAGGGCGGATGCGTCGACTGCCGCGTCGCGCATGGCATCGGTACCGGTCGGCACGGCGGGGCCCGCCGCCTGCCCTGCCCGGTTCAACGAGACTGTCGTACCGTGCGCCGGCTCGGCACCGGAGGGCGCGGCACCTGCCGTTGGCGTCGGCTGGGCGCGGCCGCCTGGCGACGCCTCAGCTTCGGGTGCACGATCGGCGTCGTTACGCGCGAGGACGATGGTCAGCGACCGCGGTGCGTCGTCCACCGCGACGGGCGCGGCGCCGCCGCGCTCGGCGGCGGACGGGAACCAGCGCGTCAAGCCGTTCCAGGACGCTCGGACATGGTGATCGCCGGGCGAAAGGCCGACGCGGCGGCAGCCGTCCCCGCCGGTGACGGCAAAGAGGTCCAGCGGTCCGTCCGGCGCCCTGCCGACGGCGATCTCGGCGTCCGAAAGCGCGCCGCCGTCGCCGTCGACGACATGCACGGTGAGCGTGTGCGGTGCCGCGGGGCCGGTGCAAGCGCCGGTGTCCCGACCTTCGGTCGGGCTCGCCGTCGGCGCGGGCGTTGCCGTGTCGACGCTCGCCGCCGTGCGCCGCGTCGGTTCGGGCGGGGCGTCGGTATTCGGCGCTGCCGGCACCATCGCCCACGTCTCCGGCGCGCTCGACGTGGCGGCCGCCGCGGGTGCGGCAAGCCCGATCGGCGTTGCGGCCGGAGGGCGACGGGCGGCCGCCGAGGTCCGCATCGGTTCGTCGCGATGCCCGCCCGGAACGTCCGTCGCGACGGTCGGCGCAGTGCTGCCGGTCGCCCGCACGCCGCTTGCTGCCGCGCCGCGCCGCCGGATCGGGGTCGGTGCCGGTACGGCCAAGTGGTCGCCCGGTGTCGCGAGGGTGCGGACGACGGGCGGCGTGATGTGGGTTCGGCTCCGTCCGGCGCGCAGGCCGGCGGCGACGAGCAGGAGCAGGAGGACGGCGAGCACGGCGAGGCCGCCGTTGCAGGCGGCGGTCGGCGGCGCGTCCGGGGTCGCGCCGGGGGCGCCGGGGCGGACGCCATGCGGGTCGGGGGCGAGGTCGATGGCGACGTCCGCGTCGCCGGCGGCATCGGGCAGCCCGAGCGCACGGTCGATCGCGGCGCGGCGTGCGCCGGGGAGCGCGGGCAGGGAGACGAGGGCGGCGGCCAGGGTGACGAGTTCGGTCAAGTGGGCGGCGTCCGCCGCGCGCCGTTCGTCGACAGGCGGTCCGACGCGGTCGCCGTCGTCCGCGGGCGGCGCGGTGCGCGCGAGCGCCTCGGCCAGTCGCTCGGCATCGCCGTCGTCGGCCGCGCGGCCGGACGGCGCGGCAGGATGGGACCCCGCATCCGAGGCGGGCCGTGGGCGGCTTGGATCGCTCATCGTCGCATTCCTTCATCTTGCAGCCGCGTGCGCAACTCGACAAGCGCCCGGTGTTGCAGTTTCTTCACGGCTGCCTCGCTCCGGCCGACGAGGTCGGCGGTCTCGGACACACTGTAGCCGGCCCCGAAGCGAAGGGCGATCACCTCCCGCATGCGGTCCGAGAGCGCCGTGACGGCTTCGACCAGGGCCGCCTGGCGCCAGACTCCCGCCATCTCGTCCGCGCCGCCGTCCGGTGCGACCGTTCCACCCGACCCGCGCATCACTGAGCCGGCGCGGGGCGTACGGCCGTCGTGCAGCTGCGCTTGGACACCGCCTTCGGCCTCGATCGACACCGCCGTCGGCTGGCGGCGGCGGGTGTCCCAGTGTCGGCGCAAGCGGTTGCGCATGATCGCGAACAGCCAAGCGTCGAAGCGCGCCGGCTCGCCGAGGTCGCGGATGCCCCGCAGCGCCTTCAGCCAGACATCCTGCGTCAGATCGGCCGCCTGCGCCTCGTCGCCGACCCGCAGGCGCAGGTAGCGGAACGTCCGGTCCACGCCGAGGCGGTACAGCGCCGCGAACGCCGCTTCATCGCCGTCCCGCGCGCGCGCCGCGAGCCCGGATCGGTCGTCCGGACTCGCGGCGGTCGGCAGCGGCGCGGCGGCTTCGTTCACGCCGGCGTGCTTGGCGCCCGCAGGCGACGCAGCGCCGCGCACGCTTCGCTCATCGAAGGGGGAGCCACGAGTCGCGAATGGCAAACGGTAGGAAGATCGGCGGTGCACCGAAGCGGGGTGGCAGGTCGGGCAGCGCCGCCGGGACGATCGGGGGCAAGGTGCCCTCCGGGACGCAGGCGCTGCTGAAGTGGTAGTACAGTCGCGCGGTGCCGAGCTCGAAGTCCTTGAACACGACGCTGCGCTCGAGGGGTGCGTTCGGACAGTACGACCACCCCGCGGGCAGGCCGTCGAACGTCACGGTGAGCGTGCCCGCGGCGGCGCCTTGCGGGAACTGCATCCCGGCGATCTGGATGCCGTCGATCAGCTGGGTGCGGCCGCCGGCCACCCGCCGGCCGGCGGCGTCGCGGACGGTGAACTGGAGCCGCGGCAGGGGCGATGCGGCCGCGGCGGTGCGATCGGCCGCGTCGTACACGCCGTCGCAGCTGGCGCAGCCGGCGGCCGTGCCGCCGGCGATGTCGACGAAGGCGGCGGCGAGCAAGGTGAGCGGCGGGGCGGGAACGGGGGTCGGGACAGGGGTCGGGATGGGGCCCGAGGAGTCGGCGATCACGCCGGTCCGCTCGCTCCAGAAGATGATCCCTTCGCCGAGTTGTGGGGCAGGATCGGCGATGGCTGGGCCAGCCAGGAGGGCGGATGCGTCGATGCGACCGTTGGCGGAAACGTCGTCCAGGCGCACGAGGACAGGGCCGTCGGACTGGATGCTTCCGAAGCCGTACTTGCCGCGGACCGAGCCGAGCACGAGGGCGCCGCGGAACACATGTCCGCCGCCCGGCGGTAGCACCACGCTGCCGTTGGTGACGCCCACCGGTCCGCCTTGGCTGTCCGTCGCCGTCAGCGTGACGGTGTGCGGCTGACTGTCCGGGTTCACGACCGCGACGTCCGTGGTGATGCGGAACGCCGTATGGGCCAGACGCAGAACTGGGATCGCGCGATCGGTGCCGGCCTCGCTGGCCGCGACGGCCGGTACCGCGGCGGCCGCCGCAGGCGTGCCGTCGGCCAGGAAGTGGTCCACGGCGTTGGCGACGAACGGGCCGCTGCCTTCGAGCCGCACCGGGCCGGCGCAACCCGCGGGCACCGCGCTCTCGGCGGCGAGGTCGATCGCCAGCACGTTGCCGGCTGCTACGGACCGCGGACCGATGGCAACCGTTTGGCCGGCGCAGGCACCCGTGTCGCCGGCGAGGTGGGCCGTCACGTCGATCGCGGCCGCGGAAGGGTTGGCGACGACGATGCGGCTCGAGCGCGTGACGCCCTGCGCGTCGTCGTACGGCGCGGCGCGGTACGCCCGCGTGATCCAGCGCTGCGTCGAGGCGTGGTCCGTGCCGACGCCGACGACGTCGTGGATCGCTTTGGCGGCGTTTTGGTCGAAGACGAGGGCGGAGGCGACGACCGGGCGGTCGGCCGCGATGCGGGCGAGGGCGGCGCCTTGCGGTGCGGCCAGAGTGACGAAGCGGCCCGAGGCGATGGCCACGGCCGTCGATCCGCCGCCGAAGTGGATCGTGGCGTTCGCCGTTTCGGCCGAATCCGGGTTGGCGATGCGCACGTAGGCCCGCTCGGACGCACGCAGCGCGAGCGGCAGGGCGATGTCGTCGTCGGCCGCGCTCGGCGAGATCATCACGGCGCCGCCCGTAACGTACCAATCGGTGCGTCCGATCGCCCCAAGGTTGGCCGGATCGTTGACCGTTGTGATGTACGAGCCATTCGCCAGCTCGGGGTAGATGGGCAGAAAGCCGCTCACCCATGCGCCCGGCGCCGCCTCCCGCGGCGCGACCTCGCGAACCTCGCCTGCGGCCGGGGCGAAGCGCAGGACCACGCTCTTGTTCGACGCCGATCGGTTGAACACCTGGATCCCGCTGGCAGCGGCCTCGTCCGCGCTATCGCCCGCGCTTGGCTGGGGCCACTGGACCGGGCCGTCGGTCGGCGCAGGCGTCGGCGGGGTCGGCGGCGGCCCGGCGGTGCCGGAGCCGGACGTCGGGGTCGCCGCTCGCGTCGGTGCGGGCGCGCCGGGATTGGCGCGCAGGACGAGGGGCAGCCAGTGGCGACCGAGGTCCGCCGTCGAGAGCAGCGGCGCCGCGGCGGCGTCGGCGGTGCCTTCGGCCGAGGCGTCGATCACGATGCCGGCGAGCGGCACGTCGGAGTGGATGACGGCGCTGCCGTAGGAGGCGGGCGGCATCGCGCCGCCGATGTCGGCGGGCACTGCGGCGCCGAGGGCCGGAATCGACAGGCTGCAGGACGAACACGGGATCACCTCGCCCCGGTCGTTGCGCACCTCTACCGTCACGTCGGCCGGTGTCGCGCCCGGGTTGAGGAGCCAGAACGTCGTCGAGAGCTGATGCATGGTGTGCGCTCGGCGCATCAGGACGGCGTGCAGCTGCGTGCGGGCGTCGCTTTCGGGCTGTGCCGCGTAGCTGGCCAGCGCGGTCACGGTACCGGCCGCATCGAGAGCGCGGACGAGAAGGGCGCCCGTCACGTGGGAAGCCGTGCTGGTGTGGACGATGCCGGCGGCGGTGCAGCCTGCGGGAAGCCCGATGGCGGGATGCGTCAAGTCGACGTGCAGCGATCCGCCGGCAGGGATTTGGAGCGTGCTGAAAGCGCCGGTTTCGACCTCGTCGCACGTACCGGCCACCCCTGTGAGCTGGAACTCGACGGTGGAGTGGATGCTGCCGACGTTGTGCAGCGCCAGCGTGCTGTGCCAAGTCGCACCGGCGGCATCGACGGCCGCGAGCGGAACGTAGGGCAGGAGCAGCCGCCCGTTCGCTGCGTCGACGCTCGACGCGGCGTACCCTGCCACGCCCATCGGGCTCGTCACGCCGTCGACGATCGCTCCGGCGGCGACGGCGCGGTCGGCGGTGAGTAGGAGCGCGCCGTCGAAGGCGCCCAGCGCGGCCAACGCCGGGTGACGACCGAGGTCGACCGTGGCGGACGCGCCGGCGGCGATCGAGAGGTCGAGCGTGGCGGCGACGGCGCTCGTGCCGCTGCGAACGGCGGCGATCGAGACGGCAGCCGGCGCGGTGGTATCCGTGTTCTGGATGTTCACGAGCGTGTCGTACGCGGCGTTGCTGCGCGCCAGCGGAATCGAGACGGCCGTGCCGTCTGCTGCGCCTTCGACGACCGCCGCGCCCGACGATGCCGACCAATCCGTGCGGCTGAGCGCCACCACCTCGGGCGCGCCGGTGACCGACGCAGAATACGCGCCGTTCGACAGGCCGGACTCGAGCGGCAGGTAGAGGTTGACAGCGCTGCCGGGCGCAACGCCGGTTCGACGGACCGATGTTGCCGCGCCGCCTCCCTGCGGCCGGAACTGGACCTCGACATCCGACGCGGCTGCGCCGACGTTGAGGAGCTGGATGCCGGTGGCGCCGGCGCCGGCGATCCCGGCGCTGGCCGGCCGCGGGGCGGCGATGGCCGCGAGGGCGGCGATCAGCACCAGGCGGACGGTCGCGGAAGCAAAGCGAGGGTTCATGTGGGGACTCCCGTGGATGCGCCCATGCGCGGGCAAGACACGGGTCATGATCCGCGCGGGCCGGATTCGGTGACATTTCGTCGGCGCCGATGGCCGGCCGACGATGCGACAGGCCGCTTGGCGACGTCCCAGGACGGTCGATGAGAATGGGCCGGTCAAGCGCCGGTCATGGGCCGGTCATGGGCCGGTCGTTCCAGCCGGCGCGGGCGTGACCGGCCGGTGCCCTATCGCCTTACCGCACCCTCGATCCGGCCGAGCTTGGCCGCGATGGGCAGGAGGATCCGCCACGTGCGGCTCGCACGCGTTTCGGTCGCCGTCGCCGTTGCCGAGGCCTCCGGCGAAGCCGGGGCTGTCGCGTCCGGGCGCGCGGTCGGCGTCTCCTCGACGGGCGCCGTCGGCGTGATCGTCGGGGTTGGCGGGTCGGGCGACGGCGTGGCGGATGGGGCGGTTGTCGGTGTGGCGGTGAAGGGAGAAGCGGTCGGCGTGCGGGTGGCCGTCGGCGACGGGCCGGCCGTCGGCGGGCGCGTCGGGGTGCGGGTGGGCGTGATCGTGCGGGTCGGCGTGGCGGTGTGGGTGCGGGAGGGCGTCGGGGTAACGGAAGGCGTGAACGTCGACGACGGGGTCGGAGTCGTCGAGGGTGTTGGGGTGATGGACGGGGTCAGGGTGATCGTCGGCGTTGGCGTGATCGTCCGCGTCAGGGTCGGCGTGCGGGTGGCGGTGATCGTCGGCGTTCTCGTCGGCGTTCGCGTCGGGGAAGGCGTGGGGGTGCTCGAGGGGGTTGGCGTGGTGGAGGGCGTGGGGGAGGGGCCGGGTGTCGGTGTGCGCGTCACGGTCGGGGATGGGGTGTGGGTCGGGGATGGGGTTGCCGTGGGGCTCGGGGTGCGCGTTGGAGAGGGCGTTGGAGAGGGCGTTGGAGAGGGCGTTGGAGAAGGCGTCGGAGAGGGCGTCGGCGATGCGGTGAGGGTCGGCGTCGCGCTCGGCGTCCAGGTGGTCGAGGCGGTCGGCGACGGCCCGGGGGACGGGGTGAGCGTGATCGTCGGCGTGCGGGTGACGGTTGGTGTGCGGGTGACGGTCGGGGTCGGCGTGTGCGTCGGGGTCGCGGTGGAGGTGGCCGTGCGGGTTGGCGTCGGCGTGGTGGTCGATGACGGCGTGAACGAGGCGGTCGGGCTCGGCGTCACGGTGCGCGTCGCCGTCGGGACGGATGTGCTCGTCGGCGTCGACGTGCGCGTGGCGGTCGATGAAGGCGTCATCGTTGCCGTCGCGATCGCCGTGGCGGTGCGCGTGGCGGTGCGCGTGGCGGAGGGCGGCGGGGCGGTGGCCGTGGCGGTGCGCGTCGCGGTCCGGGTGACGGTCGGCGTGCTGCCGGCGGCATCGACGTTGCGCCACAGTGTGCTGAACTCGCCCTGGTTGGCCAGCGCGAGATCGGGATCGCCGTCGCCGTCCATATCGCCGGTGGCCAGCCCGAGCGTCGCCGCGCGCCCCAGCCGCTGCAGACTGTCGATGAACGCACCGGCGCCGTTGTTCAGCCAGGCTTCCGTCGGCTGACGGACGTTACCGAGCAGCGCGTCGAGGTCGCCGTCACCGTCGACGTCCGCCAGGCGAACGGAGCTCGTCGTACCGGTCCCGAGGCGCTGGCCGCTGTCGGCGAGCACGCCCCGGCCGTTGTTGCGGAAGACCTGGTCCGGCTGCGGTGGCCCGCCTCCGGCCAATGCCGCAGCCGTCGCGAACCAGACATCCAGGTCATCGTCGTCGTCGAGATCGCCGAGGCCGACATCCCATGTGTTGCCGTTGGCGTGTCGCTGGCCGGTGTCCGTGAAGAAGCCGTTGCCGCCGTTGCGCCAGACCTCGCTGGCCGCGCCGTCGTTGCCGACGACGGCATCGACGTCTCCGTCGCCGTCGAGGTCGCCGAGCGCGACGGCGGCCGAGTCTTGGATGCCGAGGCGCTGGCCGGTGTCGGTGAAGCTGCCGCTGCCGTTGTTGCGAAAGACCTTGTTCGGCCGGCCGGCCGGCACGCCGTTCGGGTCGGCGCCGTTCGCCACGAAGGCGTCGAGGTCGCCGTCGCCGTCGAGGTCGCCGAGGGCGATGTCGCGGCCGGGGTCGTTGCCGACGCGCTGGCCGCTGTCGGTGAAGATGCCGGCGCCGTTGTTCAACCAGACCTCGTCCGGCTGTGGGATCAGCGCGCCGCCGGCATCGAGGTGCCCGAAATTCGTGACGAACGCGTCCAAGTCGCCGTCCCGGTCGAGGTCGCCGAGCGCGACGGCGTCGCCGAAGCCGGCGCCGAGGCGCTGGCCGCTGTCGGCCAGCGTCCCACCGCCGTTGTTGCGGTACACGCGGTCGGGCTCACCCACCAACATGCCGCCGGGCGAGAGCGCGCTGTGGTTGACGACGAACGCGTCGAGATCGCCGTCGCCGTCGAGGTCGCCGAGCGCCACGTCGCGGGCGGAGGTCGGTCCGCTGAGGAAGCCGACGAGGGCGAACGCGCCGCTGCCGCGGGCCGGTGCGGCGGCGGCGCGTGACCCGGCGTCGGAGGCGTACGCGGCGCCGAGTGCGGCAGCGATCGCCAGCGCGATGCCGGGTCGGAGCCACAGCCGCGCGCGTCCGGCGGCCGGCGGGCGCGCAGGCCAGCCGCCGCCGCGCCGCAGTCGACGCCGGATCGAACCCACGCGCGCGCCGGGGCGCTCTACGGCGTCGGCGTCGCCGCCGGCAGCTCGCGGCCGACGCGCACCGCGGCGCGGTAGGCCTTGCGGTAGCGGGCGAAGGCGTTCTTGTAGTCGCCGCCCGACAGCAGGATCCGGGCGTCGGCCAGCTCGGCCTGCGCGTTGCGGACGTCGTAGCCCGCCGCGGCCTGCATGTTGATCGTGTCCTCGACGATCCAATCCACGGAGAGGTCGGTCGTCGTGGCGGTGAGGAAGCCGGCCTGGCTGGCGGGCAGCTGGTACGTCGAGATCCGCTTGTCCAGCAGGTCGAGGAGGTTGTCCTCGATGTCCGTGCGGAGGTTCCAGGCGCGGTGGAAGTCGTGGCTCTGCTGCGACGCCCGCGACGAGACCGTCGTGTCCAGGTACGTGACGACGAGGCCGTAGAAGACGCCCTCGTTGCAGTTGTTCGCGAGCTCGTAGGCCAGGTTCAGCGAGGCGGCCGCGATCTCGAGGCCGACGCGGACGCCCACGCAGATGACGTTCACCGGGTTCGGGATGCTGGCCGAGCCCGTCAGGAGGTCGGGCGGGATGAATTGGCAGCCGTACTTGGCGGCGACCGCGACGGCGTTCAGCACGGCGATCGAGATGTAGCCGCCCGCCGGCGCGACCGGGCAGTCGTCGCAGATCGGGGTCGAGCCGTACTCCTTGCAGTCCGGGAACTGCGGTACGAACGGCGGGAGCGTGGGCAGCGCCTGCGGCTGCGCCGCGCCGCCGCCTGGCTGGAGTTGCATCGCCTGGACGTGGCCGCTGCTGGCGAGGAGGTTTGCCGCCCACGTCGGCGCCGACCAGAAGCCGGGGTAGTCGGCAAACCCTTCTTTGAGGGCGGCGAGCTCGTCGTACGTCATCTCCGGGATCAGGACCTGCGCCTCGGCGACACGGTCCTTGATGTCCATCCGCCGGTCCGGCGGGATGAGGTCGAGCAGGCGCTGGATGTCGACGGCGAAGGTGGCGTACGTGGCGCGGAACGCCTCGAGCTCGGCCGGCGTCGGCGGGTCGTCGTCCTGCTGGGTGACAGCGGCGTCGGCCACGCCCTGCGCGGCGAGGTACGGGGCGATGTACTGTCGCCAGCGCTGCTCCTCCGGAAGCTGTTCGAGCATTGCCAGCTGACGGGCCTGCACGGCGGCGGGCTCGTTGTCCTGCAGGAACGACAGCGGGGCCGCGGCGTTCGGGCCGGGCGGCGGCGCTGCGGCCTGGACCGGCCGCGCGGCGCCGAATGGGGCGGTCGTGCTGTTGCCGTAGCCGAGGCCCGCAGCGAACGCGCCGGCGACGACGATCGGACCCAGAACCTTCGCGAGCGCGGAGTTGCGCATCAGACGCTCCTGTTTCCGCCGTGCCTACGGCGTCGACGACTGTTGGACGACGCGGATGTAAGCGGCGCGATAGCGCGCGTACGCCGAGCGCCACTGGCTGTTCATGTAGTGCATGTCGCCCGCCGCGAGCTCGAGCCGGGCGTTGTTCACGTCGACCGTCCCGCCGGCGGCATTGTTCCGGTCGATCGCTTCGGCGACGACGTCACGGACGAGCTCGAGCTTGCCGCAGAAGCGGAAACGCTGTTCGACGTCCGACTGCGGCATCAGGCTCCCGCAACGGTGGAACGGCAGAATGAACAAACCGATGTTCTCGTCCGCGCCCCGGAGGAGGTTGTGTTCGATCGCCAGGCGCATTTCGGTATCGGCGTGCAGGTCGAAGCTGGCCTGCGAGACGCGCGACGAGATCGTCTCGTCGAGCTGCGTGTTCGCCACGGCCTGCGCGTAGGCCTCACGGCAGTCTTCCGCCACCTTGTTCGCCGCTTCGAGGGCGTTCACCACCTCCTCGGCCGCGGCCGCGATGCCGATGAAGATGTACTTCACGAATTGCGGCACCGTGAATCCGACGCCCGGCGGGGCACAGATGTCCTGCGATGAAGTTCCCGAGGCGTCGTTAAGGCCGCCGGCGATGATCGCCGCGAGCTTGGCGGCGAACACCGCCTCCTGCGGCACGGAGTCCGGGCACTCGGCGCAGATGTTGTCCACCGAGAACGCCCCGACGCAGCCCGGCCGGCTCTCGACCTCCGGAAGCGCTTCGCGCGTCGGGAAGGGCGTGCGCAGCGGGTAGGGCACGGTCTGCGTCGCGTCGGGCGTGACGACGGCATCCGGCTGGAGGCCGCCCGGCAGGCCCGGGAGCTCCGGTCCGCCGATCAGCCCTGGGGTAATCACATAGCGCTGCGGCCGTTGGCTGTACGTCACGCCCTTCGGCACGTTGTAGGACGACGCGATCATGTCGACATAATGCGGCGGCACGGGCTGGCTGCCCGGCACCAGGATGCTCTTGAGCATGTCGAAAAGCTGCCAAAAGCCGGGATCGTCGCCCATGCCGATCCGGAGCCGGTGGAGGTGCTCATCGGGCATCGCGGCGATCCGCGCCCGGAGGTCGCGGAGCCGCTCGACGCTCCCGGTGTCCGGCTGCGGCGCGACGAGTTCCTGCGCTTCGATGAAGTCGTCGATCCACTCCAGGATCTCGGCCCGCTCCCCGTCCACCAGGGCGAGCGCCTCGGCCGTGAGCGTGCCGTCGGCCTGGAAGTCCGCGTCGGCGTCCCCCAAGCGTCGGCGCGCAGCGGCCGCGGCGCCGACGCGCGCCAAGGCCTCGGCCTGTTCCGGGGCGGGGACGGCCTGTCCGACCGTCGCCGTCGATGGCGCGCCCCGGGCCGCCCGGGCGTCCGGCGCATGCGCGGCGCTCAGCGCCATCCCGCCGACGAACGCCGTCGCGAGGAGCCCAGCACCGATGACCGTTCGTTGCACGGCAACACCTCCTGGCGACCCGCGGCGGATCGCGAAACAGACTGTCCATGTGGACGACGCGCACGACGCGCCGAGGCGCACCACACGACGCGCGGCGGTCACCCGTCGCGTACAGATGTAACGCGAGCCGCCGGCGGAAGGATACGCTCGGATCCGATCGGATCCGATTCGATCCGAATTGGCGCCGGCGCGCGCGGCCTTCCGGCGGCGCGCGCCGGATGCTCTGCGTACGCTCATCCAACGGTCCGCGGCAATGTTGTCGCAATCTGTCGACCAGGACCGCGCGCGCTCATCCGGATCTTAAGGAACGATGTCCGACTCGGCCGGGTCAGCCGTATCCTGCCCCCCTCCCGAACCGTTACATCTGCGGGCACCCGCATTGGCGCGCGGTGCATGCTGTCTGTTGGTGTCGCGACGCGGTCGGGGCCGGCAACGGGCAGCCAGAGACAAACGCCGCTCGCTCTTGACGAACCGAACACGCACCCGCAGTGCCCGAGCGCTGCCGCGGCCGGCCTGTCACTGGCCCGCCAAGCGGCGCGCGGCCCGACGGGACGGAATGATCCGCTACCGAGCCGCCGATCCCGACGCGGCGCCCGGCCGAAGGAGAAGCACCCCATGCGCCCCACCGGTCTCATCCCGAGCGCGCAGGCACGATCCACCAAGCCCTATCGCCGTCGGACCGGCTGGCGGATGCTGGGGCTCGGCGCGGTGTGCGGCGTTGCGCTCGTCCTCTCGGGCGGCGCGACGTCGGCGCAATCGCCGGTCTCCGCGGGCCCTTCGTCCGACGCGCCGATCGCGGCCGCCAAGCCGATGAAGCCGCAGGCGGACCTGGACGTCGGCGGCGTGTTGCCGTATGTCGACAGCTTCGAGGACATGCTCGCCGGCTGGGACATCGACGACGGCCTCGGCACCGTGACGACGCTCTCGGACGCGCAGTTCACACGTGAGCCGGTGAACGACGGTCGGGACATCGTCACGCCGGACGGCGCGCGGATGGCGTTCCTCTGCTCCGGGCCGGGCGAGCGTGGCAACGTCAACCTCGGCGACCTCGACGGCGACCCGGACGACAACAGCGACAACGACCGCGCGATCATGCACCAGACCTTCACCCTCTCGCCGACGCAGGTGCCGGCGACGCTGAGCTTCGACTGGAACTTCCTCACGGCCGAGTCGGACGGCACGACGAGCCCCGACCCGTTCGACGACTTCTTCATCGTCACGCTCGACGGCGTGCCGATCCTCTCCGGCAGCGTGCCCGGCGGCGGGCCGTCGCCGCTCCAGGACATCCCGGTCGACGGCGTCCGGATCCTGCAGGGCAACAGCGGCTGCAGCTTCGAGTGGGGCCAGAGCGGCTTCGACACGTTCCAGCATCTGATCACGACCTCGGGCAGCCATGAGGTGCGGTTCGTGGTCAGCGACCAGGGCGAGGACGACTTCCGCATCGACACCGGCCTGCTCATCGACGACCTGCGGATCGAGCCCGAGGTCGACCTCATGGTCACGAAGACCTCGTTCCCGGACCCCGCCATCGCCGGCGAGCCGCTGTTCTACGAGATCACGGTCACGAACCTGGGCAGCGGCCGCGCGACGGACGTCGAGGTCATCGACACGCTGCCGCCGCAGGTCAACTTCATCTCGTCCAACGCCCCGCCGACGGACGACGGGATGGGCGGCCCGGTCGTCGATCCGGCGTGCGCCGAGACCGCGCCGGGCAGCGGCATCGTCGAGTGCGAGCTCGGCACGTTGGACGGTGGCGAGACGAAGGTGTTCACGATCCAGGTCGACGTCGACCCGGAGGCGGTCGCCAACGGGTTCGAGCGGATGACGAACCACGTCGCCGTGTCCAGTTTCCAGGTGGACGCCGACCCGTCGAACAATGTCTTCAGCCAGGTGGCGTTCCTGGACGACCTGGCCGACCTGCGCGTCTGGAAGGTGAGCAAGCCGGACGATTCCATCCGCGCCGGCGAGATCTTCACGTACACCGTCCTGATCGAGAACCTCGGCCCCTCCACGGCCCGCGAGGTGCGCTTCGACGACACCGTGCTGTTCAACAGCAACGTCTCGCTCGTGAACATCATCCTCGACCCGACGCGCGCCGACAGCTGCACCCAGGCGGCCGCGCCGCCGCCGCAGACGGGCCGCATCGTCCGCTGCATCCTCGGCGAGTCGCTCGAGCCCGTCGGCAGCGGTATCGCGCCCGCCACCGGGCGCTGGACCGTCCAGATCGAGGCGCGCGCCGTCGAGGCGACGGACGTGAACAACGAGGTTCACGTCTACACCGTGGATGCCGTCACCGGGCGGACGCCCGGCACGCCGGATCCGGATCTGTCCAACAACTATGCCGTCGACAACATCTCGGTTCTGGACACGTCCGACCTGGCGCTGACGAAGACCTCGACCGGCCAAGTGCGGAGTGCCGTGAACTGCGCGCTGACGACGCCGACGCCCGGCCAGGTCACGGCCGGACTGAATCTGACCTACAACCTCGTCGTCACCAACCTCGCGCCGGCCTTCGGCGCTCCGGGGGGCAGCACCGCCACCAACGTCGTCATCGAGGACTTCCTGCCGCACGGCCTCGAGCTCGTCAGCGTCAACGGCGTCGGGCCGAGCGGCGCGGCCGGATGCCATGCCGGCACGCCGGGCAATCCGGGCGATCCGACGCGCTGTACGTACGGCTCGCTGGCCGTCGCGCAGACGGCGTCGATGACGATCGTCGTGCGCGTCGACGACGACTACGTCGGCGTCTCGGGCACGAACCTGCTCCAGAACAGCGCGCAGGCGTTCTCGGACAACCTCGATCCAAGCCTGCAGAACAACTGGGTGAACCAGGTCACGACCGTCGGCGAGGTCGCCGATGTCTCGATCACGAAGTCGGCGTCGCCCAACCCGGTGAACGCCGGCGAGTCGCTGACCTACGAGCTCGTCGTCCAGAACAGCGGGCCCTCGACGGCCCGCGAGGTGATCATCCGCGACCGACTGCCGGCCGGTGTCGTGTTCCACTCGGCCCGCATCGAGAACCTGCAGGGACGCGAGAAGTGCACGTACAGCACCGGCGCGCACGAGGTCATCTGCTCGGGCTTCGACATCCCGCCCTCCGAGCCGACATCCGGCATCGGCCAGCGCCGCGTCTTCATCAACACGCGCGTCCGCCCCGACACCGCACCCGGCGCGATCGGCAACACCGCCACCGCGACGACGACGCAGACGCCCGACTGCAACGTCGCGAACAACTCCGTCACGATCACGACGTCCGTCGTGGCGATCGCCGACCTCGAGATCCTGAAGACGAGCTCGCCGGTCAAGGTCTTCGCCGGCGAGCAGAAGAAGTACACGATCACCGTCACGAACCTCGGCCCGTCGTATGCCCAGAACGTCGAGGTCTACGACGTCCTGCCCGACGAGGTGAACTACGAGATCGACACGAACGCGCCGATGTGCACCCGGCCGGCCAACCTGCTCGGCTACCGCGCCGTCCTGGCCGGTGCGAACGAGGTGCCGCCGAACGCATCGCTCGCCAACGGGCTCGCGACGTTCGTCCTCGACACGACGACGAACCGCCTGGTGTACAGCCTGCAGGTGAACGACGTCGACAACCTGCTGGACGCCCACATCCACGCGGGCGGAGCGGGCGTCAACGGCCCGGTCGTCATCAACCTGTTCAACCAGCCGCCGCCGCCGCCGTTCAGCACGACGAACCCGGTCGTCGGCGAGCTCTTCCTGTCTGCGGCGCAGGCCGCGGCCCTCATCGCCAACCCGGCCGGCTTCTACGTGAACGTGCACTCGACGGACTTCCCGGGCGGGGAAATGCGCGGGCAGGTCGCCCTCACCCGCACGTCGCCGCTCCTCTGTCCGCTCGGCACGCTCGAGCCGCGCGGCAGCAATCCGCCGCGCGATGCGGCCGACAGCGGCGGCGGCGTTCGGACGTTCGACATCTGGACGCTCGTCCGGCCCGAGATCTACTCGGGGACGACGATCACGAACGTCGCGATCGTCACGAGCCCGACCGAGCCGGACCGTGACCTGAACCCGATCGCGGGCGTCACGAACAGCGACGTCTACACGCTCGGCCGCAACAACGTCTCGGCCCGCAAGAACCTCGTCCTCACGAAGAGCGATCTCAAGGTCACGAAGTTCGGCAACAACGACGGTCAGGTGCGCGCCGGGCAGATCCTGACGTACACCGTCATCGTCGACAACCTCGGGCCGAGCTTCGCCGAGACGGTGTCGCTGAAGGACGTGCTGCAGAGCGGTGAGCAGTTCGACCTGATCGACATCACGTCCGACCGTGCCACGACGTGTCGCAGCCTGACGGCCGTCGGCACCGAAACGAACAACATCGCGGGCACCCCGTGGCCGCCGTCGCTCCCGCCGGTGCCGTTCTTCGGCGTCCTCGAGCCGACGGGCATCCCGCTGATCAACCAGCGCCTGCAGGTCGACTGCACGTTGACGCAAGGCGACAACCCCCTCACGCCGCGCAACGAGGCGCAGCTGGCGGTGCTCCGCGCCGACGGACCGCCGAACAGCGGTCGCTGGATCCTGACGATGCGCGTGCGCTTCCGGCAGGCGCAGGACATCCGCAATGTCGCCGACGTTCTGTCCGCCACGGCCGAGGAGCCGCAGCCGGACAACAACCATGCCGAGGTCCTGCACGAGATCACGGACGTCGCCAACCTGTCGATCGTCAAGACGGCGGTGGGCGAGGTGCAGGTGACCGGCCAGCCCGGCCTGATATACAACACGACAACGGCTGCGCCGGCCTTCCCGCAGGCGCCGAACTACACCACGTCCGCGACGCTGGCCACCGCCGGCCGCCGGATCCGCTACACGCTGCGCATCCAGAACGGCGGGCCGTCGGACGCGGAGAACGTCATCGTGACGGACCGCCTTCCGCCGGGCGTGACGATCCTGCCCGGTTCGGTCATCGTCACAGTCGACAACCAACCGACCATGCCGGCCGGCACGTGCGAGACCGGCACGCCGGGCGATCCGGCCGACCGCCTCGTATGTGGCCTCGGCACGCTGCTCGGCGTCGACTTCGCCGTCCGCCGCGGCGCGACGATCCAGTACGACGTGCTCGTCGACCCGTCGCTCGCCGCAGGGTCCGTCCTCGAGAACGACGCGTTCGTCAGCTCGGACGTCTTCGACCCGTTCAACCAGAACAACCACACCCACGTCGAGACCGTCGTCGACACCGACGCCGACCTGTCCACGAGCAAGACGGCGATGGGGCAGAACGTCGTCGGCTACGACGTCGCCAACCAGCGCTTCAACCTGCAGGACCAGGCCAACTTCGTGACCGCCGGACTCGTGCTGCGCTACGAGATCGCCGTTCAGAACAACGGCCCGAGCGATTCGTCGAACGTCACGCTGTCCGACGTGCTGCCGGCGGGCGTGCGCCTACTGCGCGTCGTCGGCGCCAGCTGCCGGCCGACCGAGGTCGGCGGCACGACGCTCTACTGCACGGTGGGCGACCTGCCGGTCGGGGCGCGGCGGACGTTCGACATCTACGTCACCGTCGACCAGGCCGTGGCGAACAACACCGTCATTCAGAACTGCGTCACATCGCTGTCCCTCGGCGCCACGCCGCCGGCCCAGCCGCCCGCGCTGCCGCCGCCGGCGCCGACGCTGCCGCTGACGGACGATCCGTTCAGCCCGAACAACCAGGCGTGCAACAACACGACCGTCCGCGCCGTGGCCGACGTCGGGGGCCCGGATACGGGTCCGGCGACGTCGGGCGCGCTGTCGTTCATCGAGAAGAAGGACGTGCCGGCCGAGCCGCGCCTGGACATGCCGCTCGAGCCGGACCTCGCCGTCGCCGGCCTCGAGCACCGCTACCGGATCCGGTTCGGCAACGCCGGGCCGTCGACGGCCGTCAGCGTCGTCCTGACGGACACGCTCGACTTCAAGCAGCCCGGCTTGCCGGGCGAGCGCTTCGTGCGGTGCGAGCCGCTCGATCCGGACGACGCCGTGATCTGCACCTACAACGCGGTGACCAACGTCGTGACGCTGGCCAACCTGCGGGCGCACAACGAGGTGATCTTCAGCGGCGGCCTCGGCACGCTGGCGCCCGGCATCACGTACGGCTTCGACCTGATCACGCTCGTCGATCCCGGCTACATCCTCGACGCCTCCAACACCCTCGCAGCCAACCTGTTGAACTCCGAGCCCGGCGCGATCGCCCGCAACACCGTCTTCATCCGTTCGACGACGACGGACTTCCGCCTGGGCAACAACCGCGACACCGAGCGCACCCGGATCATCGCCGAGGCCGATCTCTCCGTCACGAAGACGGACCTCTTCGGCGACGACTTCCTGCAGTGCGACCCCGTCACGCGCGGCGGCATGATCACGTGGACGATCCGCGTCCGCAACGACGGTCCGTCCGACGCGGCGGAAGTCTTCGCCGTCGATCGGCTGCCCGAGGCGTTCGTGGCGGTCGACCCGGCACAGGTGGACGTGACGATCTCGGCGGGCAGCATCGTCGAGGTGCGCGACGACGGGCGGATCACGCTCCAGGTCGGCAACGGTGTGAACAATGCCGGCGTGCCCGAGCTCGGCCGGTTGAACGCCGGCCAGGAAGTGATCATCACGATCCAGGCGATGGTCCGGCAGACGGCCGCTTGCGGCGGCTTCGCCGTCAACCTCGTCACGGTCGAGACCCGCCGCAACGACGTTCGGTGGCCGCCGATCGTCACCGGGCCGCCGCAGGGCGCGCCGCCCGTCAGCCCGACGGAGCCGCGTACGCCCACTTTCGACCCGGACGCCAACAACAACCTCGACTTCGAGGACACGAAGATCGAGTGCCCGGCGATCGAGATCAACAAGACGGTCTCGTTCGACGGCAAGTGCCCGGGACGCGACGTGCCGCAGATCAACCGCACCGGCCAACCCGTCACGTTCTGCTTCGAGATCAAGAACACGGGCACGACGTACCTTGACGACATCTTCGTCGAGGACACGTTGCGCACGCGCACGACGATGCCCACGGTGATCTTCACGGACACGATCAAGTTCGGGGTCGACCCGAAGGTGCCGGTGGCGCCGGGCGAGACCGTCCTGCGGCAGGTGACCTATCAGAGCCTCGACTGCGAGTGCGGTATCGTCGAGGACATCGTCACCGTCACGGCCAACCCCGTGAACTCGGGCCGTACGGACCTCACGTGCTTGCCGAACGTGACGGATTCGGACATCGCCACGATCGAGGTCCCGTGCGCCGGCGTCGACTTCCGACTCCAGTTGCCGGTGCTCCACAGCGGCGAGTGCGAGACCTGGGTTACCGTACAGAACGTCGGTGACCGCAGCATCGTGCCGCTCATGGTCGTGTGGGGCGACCCGGGCTTCTGCCCGCCGCAGGCGGCCGGTCCGCTGAAGGCGGAGTGCGGCGGCCTGCTCCGGCCGGGCTCCGCGTGGCGGTTCGCTGCCGGCCAGGTGCCGACGGGCAGCCGCAGCGCGGTCGTCTACGCGATGAGCGCCGAGACCGTCGAGGTCCAGCCGGGTACGAAGGTGCCGTTCGGGGCGCTGGTGTGCGAGGACATCAACCTGTACGTCGTCGGCCGCGACTTGGAGTGGGTCCGATTCGACGCCGCATACCGGATGCGCGGCCTGTGGCGGACGTACGACTTCGGCAAGTACCTGAGCGAGCCGGTGGCCGTCGTCGTCAACCGCACATGCCCGGACGTGACGGACCCCAACCAGAAGGTCAGCGCCGCCTACATCGGCATCTCGAGTGACCTCGAAGGCGCGGCCGACCCGCGGAGCGGCGGTCACGGCTTCTATGCACCGCTCGTCTTCGCCAACAAGGGCGGCCTTAGCTCCATGATCCACATGCAGAACTCGGGCGCGCTCTGCTCGAGCCTGGAGATCTGGTTCTACGGCCAGGACAACTGCATGCGCCCGATGCTCGGTGACGTCCTCACGCTCTCGCCCGGCGAAACGGTGTCGTTCGACCCGAACACCGTCGTCGGACCGGACTGGCTCGGCAGCGCCTGGATCCGCTCGACCGTTCCGCTCGGCGTTGTCGTCGACACGAACGGCGCCAACCACTTCACGAGCTACAACGGCTACCCGGCCGACGTGTTCGAGCTGGACTTCAGCTTCGGCAACCAGATCAACTACGCCCCGCTGACGTACAGCGAGTACCAGGGCTGGGACTCCGCGATCCAGGTCCAGAACCTCTCCGGCACGACGGCGGCCAAGGTCAAGGTCTACTTCCTGGATCGTGCCGGCGGGATCATCACGACGCTCGTCGACTGGATCTGCCCGCGCGGCAGCCAGACGTTCTTCCTGCCCGTGATCGGCGGTCTGCCGGGCGCGTGGGTCGGCTCGGCCCGCATCGAGAGCCAGGAGTGGATCACGCCCGGCGGCCCGAACGTCGAACCGCCCAAGGTGCTGTCCGTGGTCCTGCTCGAGAAGTGGGCCGACCCGGCGCGCACCGCGCGGCGCGAGGCGATTGCCTACAACGCCCAGACGGAGTGCTACAGCTACGACTGGCAGCTCGGCAGCGGCAAGGGCGGAACGGCCAGCGGCTCAGCCGTGTTCGCCATCCCGCTCGTCGCCAAGGGCTACAATGGCGTCACGAGTGAGATCGCGATCACGAACCTCGTGCCGAAGCCCGGCTTCACCGACTTCGTCATCTACCTCTATGACCAGAACGGCCGAATCGACCACTTCTGCGAGAAGCTGACCGAGAAGCAGGTGGAGTACCTCGACCTGAACACGATCGGCTGGATCCCCCCGCGGTACATGGGCTCGATGGTCGTCAGCGCCGTCTTCTGGGAGCACGACGTCTTCGACGGCCAGGGCCGATTCGTCCGCAACCTCGTCGGCCTGGGCGCCGTGAGCGTGGAGCGGATCGGCGGCGTCCTCGGTGGGAACGATGTGCCGGGCGACGAGAGCAAGGCGTTCGAGGCCTTCCCGATCTTCGATCACTTCGAGCCGGAAACGGCTCCGAACTGCCCGGGTGTGCCGGTGTTCCAGCCGCTCGGTGCGCGCTAGGTGCCGGTTGGGCTCGTCCGAGACCGCCGCACGCCCCAAGGAGAACCGCCCATGCGCAGGCGAATCACTATCCGCCTGGTGAATAGCCAAGCCCGACCCGTTCGCATCGCCAAGGCGCTTGGCATCGCGCTCGCGGTTGCGCTGGCGTTCGCCGGCGGAGCGGCGCGTGCGGCGAACGGAACGGCCGACGTACCGGCGCCGGCGGCCGAGTCCGTCGGTGCGCCCTCCGGTGCGCCCTCCGGTGCGCCATCGGGCCAGTCGTCCAGCGGGCCCCTCGACGCATCGCCATCGGCCCCGCCGGCCGATCCGCCGCTCACCGTCGAGTTGCCGCCGCCCGTCGTGAAGAGCGATCCCGTCCTGACGG
>Ga0138256_10000374_pt1 | contig 49988 bp, 43 predicted proteins | sample KNB2016incub_MG_FD_105486 | JGI IMG/M metagenome (GOLD analysis project Ga0138256, IMG submission 105486) | Active sludge microbial communities from wastewater in Klosterneuburg, Austria - KNB2014incub_MG | ecosystem: Engineered > WWTP > Activated sludge > Unclassified | place: Austria...
CTGCATGCAGGATCAGTATCCGATGGAAGAGCCGCTTTATAAGGACATTCAGTACAGAAGAGAGATCATACAGGAAGGCACTTATCTGCAGTATAAGGAGAATCCGGATTTTCTTAATGACAGGAAAACGAAATATTCAGAAGAGGAAACCGAGAAGCTTAAAGTAGGAAGCATAAACGAGCAGTACAAACATACAGGCACAAAATGGGGAATGGTCATTGATCTGAACAAGTGTACAGGATGCAATGAATGCGTAGCTGCATGTAATGTTGAAAATAATATTCCCGTAGTCGGTAAAGATCAGGCGAATAAGAGAAGGGCGATGCAGTGGATAAGGATTGACAGATATTATTCAGGCACACCTGAAACGCCGAAAGCGAGCTTTCAGCCGATGCTGTGTCAGCACTGCGATTTCGCGCCGTGCGAAAATGTTTGTCCGGTTGCGGCGACCACTCACAGCGCAGACGGAATAAACGGAATGGCTTATAACAGATGCGTCGGTACGAGATACTGTTCGAATAACTGTCCTTACAAAGTCAGAAGATTCAATTACTTTAATTTCCGGGATCACTTCCGCGAAGGAATACAGGAAGAAGAATCATTTACACTAATGATGAATCCAGATGTGACGGTAAGATCCAGAGGCGTGATGGAAAAATGTACATTCTGTCTGCAGAGGATCATGGAAGAGAGACAGGTTGCAATCCAGGAAAACAGAATGGTAAAGGGATCGAATGTGAAGACAGCATGTCAGGAAGCGTGCAATACGAATGCGATCTATTTTGGTGATCAGAATGATAAGGAATCTGATATTTACAGACTTAACAACAGCAAACTGGCATACACTGTGCTTGATGTGATCAAGGTGAAGCCTAATGTTACATATTTAGCAAAATTAAGAAATGTATATGAAACTGAAAATGAGGAGGTTCGACATTGAGTCTTGACGCTACATACACAAAAGAAATTCCGTTAGTAGAAGGCGGGGTTTCATTTAAGGATATTGACCAGGTCATTATCGAACCTACAAACACCAAGCCGACGAAAGGATGGTGGATAGCTTTTCTGATGTCACTTACCGCGCTTACAATCGGCGGGGTATCATTAGGTCTGACCATTTATTACGGTATCGGAATGTGGGGAAATAATCAGCCGGTCGGCTGGGCATTCGGAATTATCAACTTTGTATTCTGGATCGGTATTGGTCACGCCGGAACGCTGATCTCAGCTATTCTGTATCTTTTCAGACAAAAGTGGAGAACGGGTATTGCGAGATTCGCGGAAGCTATGACTATATTCGCAGTTATGACAGCAGGTATATTTCCGATCGTTCACACAGGAAGACCCTGGCTTGCCGGATACTTGTTACCTCTGCCAAACATGAACGGAGTCTGGGTGAATTTTTATTCGCCTCTGCTGTGGGACGTATTCGCAGTTTCGACATACTTCACGATCTCATTTTTATTCTGGGGCATCGGATTAATTCCCGATCTTGCGACAATGAGAGACAGGACAACCAGTAAGATAAAAAAGACTATCTATTCAGTGCTGAGTCTCGGGTGGACAAATTCAAACAGGAACTGGAGTAATTATGAAAGAGCATATCTTATACTTGCGGGAATTTCCACACCGCTTGTGCTTTCGGTTCACTCAATAGTTAGTTTTGACTTTGCCGTTTCAGTAATTCCGGGATGGCATACGACAATTTTTCCGCCGTACTTTGTAGCCGGAGCTATATTTTCCGGATTCGGAATGGTATCAACTATTCTTATTATTGTCAGAAAAATATTTAACCTGCAGCACATCATTACCATAAATCATCTTGAGACGATGAATAAAATTTTACTCGCAACGGGTATGATGGTAGGTTACGCTTACGGAATGGAATTTTTTATCGCATGGTACAGCGGCAATACATTCGAGCAGTTTGTATTTATTAACAGAGCGTTCGGTCCTTATGCATGGTCATACTGGATAATGGTATCCTGTAACGTGATATTCCCGCAGTTATTCTGGTTTAAAAAGATCAGAAGGTCGATACCTATAACAATGGTGCTTGTACTGCTTGTAAATGTCGGGATGTGGTTTGAAAGATTTGTAATTATTGTAACTTCGCTGCACAGGGATTTTCTTCCTTCGAGCTGGGCAATGTTCACACCGACGCTTACGGATCTGGGACTTCTGTTAGGAAGTTTCGGATTTTTCTTCACGTTTTTATTACTGTTTTTAAAGACATTACCATTAGTATCAATTTCAGAAGTTAAAGCCGTTATGGAAGGCGCGCAGCCTACAGTGCATCCGCATCCTCACAGCAACGGAAAACATAATTCACATTAACAAAGATGATAAAGAATCTCATAAATAAAATTAAGGAATTTGACACAGCCGAAGACAAAGAGCGGAGAAGCAGCAAGCTCTATGGTAAAGCGGCTTTGTATAATACTCCGAATCAAATTACCGAAGCGGCTGCAGTTGTAGCCGGCAGCGGTTATAAAAAGTTCGACGTTTATACGCCTTATCCACTGCACGGTATGGATACTGCAATGGGTATGGGCGCTCCGAAGATAGGATATGTTTCATTCATACTCGGTATAACCGGAACGTCTCTGGCGCTGCTGATGATGATCTGGATGTCAACAATAGATTATCCGAATATTATCGGAGGCAAGCCGTTCTTCGGACTGCCGGCGGGAATCCCGATCACATTTGAATCTACAGTTCTTCTTTGCGGTATCGCAACTGTGCTCGGACTGCTGGTACTTTTCAGTAAAATGCCGAAGCTGAACAGCCCTCTTAATGATACAGACTTTATGAAACACGTTACTTCGGATAAATACGGACTTGTAATAGAAGCTGATGATGAAAAATATATAGAGAGCGATGTATTAAAATTATTCGCTGATACTAAAGCTTATGAAGTGCAGGATATATATTTCAGGGAAAGCAATCTTACCACTAAGACTCCGCTGTTTGATAAAAAGTTTACCGGCGCAATCATCGGAACGGCAATACTTACTGCTGTTGTAAGTTACTTCACATTAAATTATGTATTGTATGACGTAGTGCCGTTTGACTGGATGAGACAGCAGGGCAGGATTGATTCACAGAGTAAAAGTGATTTCTTTCCAAATAAATCCGGAATGCGCGAGCCGGTAACCGGTACGGTAGCGAGAGGATTTATGCCTTATGAATACGCCGGTATGCCGGATTCAGCAGTAAAGCTGTTGGCAAACCCGGTTCCTGTTACCAAAAAATCTCTCGAACGCGGGCAGGACAGATATAATATTTACTGCAGTCCGTGTCACGGTTATTTCGGCGACGGCGACGGAAGAATGAGAGATCAGTTCCCGAAACCTCCAAGTCTTCATACTGAAAAAGCAAAGAACTGGAAGGACGGGAATTTCTTTCACGTCATGACAAACGGTCAGAATGTAATGCCGAGTTATGCTGAACAGGTGTCGAAAGATGACAGATGGGCGATAGTGAATTATATAAGAGCGTTGCAGAGAGCGAAAGATGCGGGCGAAACTGATCTTGAGAAAGCGAAATAGGTTTTTAACGATACCCCGTATAGTATTTGAATTTATATAAATTAAGAGATATCCGCTTCAAAATTTTAGATTCGGTAAGCAAAATAAAGAGCAGCAGAAAAAAGATTATTTGTTTTAGCAAAGATATTTTTGAAATAGGCAGTAATTTTGAAATAAAAAGAATGATATTAATTAAGTAAATTATACACATTTAATTTAATGGACTATAATAAAAAACCTTTACCGCCTGTAGTCGGTAAGATCGGATTCGGACTTCTTGGGGTCGGACTTTTGCTGATGATACTGGCATTTGTTGTCGATACAAAGCGGGCTTATTTTGATTATCTTTGGATGTATATGTTTTTAGTCAGCATAGGCGCAGGTTCGCTGGCTCTCGTAGCTTTGGAATATCTCGTCGGGGCTACATGGAGTACACCTTTCAGAAGAATATCGGAATTTCTCGCTTCACTGATACCGCTGCTTGTCATTCTCGTTATCCCGCTCATATTCGGAATGCATGATCTTTTCCACTGGACACACGAATCAACGCTTGCAAGCGATCCTCTGCTTCAGGCAAAAGAGCCGTATTTAAATGTTCAGTTCTTTTTAATAAGGACTGCAATTATACTTTTCATCTGGGTTTTATTTTATTTTCTTTTCACCAGAAATTCTATGAAGCAGGACATTTCAGGAGATCCGCTTCTTACAAAACAAAGCATAAAGTTCTCCGCAGTGTTTGCAATACTTTTTATTTTTACTATTACTTTCATTGCCATTGACTGGATGATGACTTTAGAGTATCACTGGTTCTCGACTATGTTCGGAGTATATTATTTCGCAGGAACGATAGTCGCTGCTTTTGCAGCCGCAACTTTCTGCTCCGTAATGCTTAATGAAAACGGATATCTTGTAAGTAAAATAAAGAATAACAATTATTACAGCTTTGCAACTCTACTTTTTGGTTTCAATGTTTTCTGGGCTTACATTGGATTTTCACAATATATGCTTATCTGGTATGCAGACATACCGGAGGAAACATTCTGGGTAATGATGAGAATGAAGGGAAGCTGGTCATATTTTTCAATAGGTCTGATCTTTTTACACTTTGTAATTCCATTCCTGGCGCTGCTGCCGAGGAGTTCAAAAGTAAAGCCGAAATTACTTGTAGTAATGTCGGTATGGCTTTTACTTGCGCACGCTTATGATCTTTACTGGATAATAATGCCGAGTTACTTTACTGAAGGGTTTGTATTCGGATGGAGCGAGCTCGGATTTCTGATGTTTGCATTCGGGCTGATCATAACAGTATTCAAAATAAGAGCTGCAAAAACCAATCTCGTTCCGGTCAGAGATCCGAAACTTGAAGCAGGACTTAATTTCCATTTAAATTAATTTTTAATATTTAATTCAGATGTCTCATAATAAAAGCAAGTTTAACATATACGATGTCTTCCGGGATATGGAAAAATTTTATGGCGTGCTTTATATGCTGCTGCTGGGATTTCTTGTATTCCTTGGCGCTAAGTATGTAAGCACTCTTGACTATAACAAACTCTTCTCAGCTCCCGTCGTGCTTTCATCAGATACAAACATGAGAGCGCTTCTTCCTGTGAAGAAGGGAACTATGACACCACCAGTGGATGTAATAGTTTACAGTACACGATCCCCTGATCTTGTTTCCAAAGGAAAAGACATTTACAATGCAAGCTGCGCAAGCTGTCATGGCGAAACAGGAGCAGGCAACGGACCGGCAGGCACATCACTTAATCCGCCGCCGAGAAATTTCATTGACCCTAAAGCTCAGGTTTGGAAAAACGGACAGACGGTTTCCGGAATGTATGTTACTCTTCAGGAAGGAATTCCGAATACGGGAATGGCAAGCTTCAGCACGCTTCCCCCGGAAGACAGATTTGCAGTGATACAGTATGTAAGAAATTTCAATCCGCTTTATCCTAAAGATACACCCGAAGAACTTACACAGCTTGATCAGAAATACAGTCTCGCAACAGGCGTGAAAGCTGCAAATCAGATCCCGGTTCAGCTTGCAATGGACCTGTTGGTGCTCGGTAATGACACACTGAAAAATGACCTTGGAAATATATTGTCAAAAATAAAAAGTGAGAAGTCCGATACTGGCGCAGCGATTTATAAGGAAATAGTTACCGATGAAAATAAAGCTCTCAATTCACTCGCGTCCAATATGAAGTGGACAGAAAGCAGCGCGGAATTTTTAAATTTTTTAAAAACAGATCCATTGGATAAAGGATTCAAAGCCGGAGTATTCCAGCTATCACAGGCGGATGCGGAAAAGACCTGGCAGTATCTTAAGAATCTTTTTTCAGCCAACAGGGTCTGAAAAATAAATAAGATTTATGAAAAAAATAATTTTTAGTTTAATATTTATCAGCGTCATTATTCCTCTAACGACATTTAATATTCATGCAGAGGAAAATGAAATACCAAAAGAAGATATAGGCATTTATGAAAAGCTTGGTGATTTTATTCCGGGTGATGTCATGCTTAATGATGAAAAAGGAAATCAGATAAATCTTAAAGATCTTGTAAAACGTCCTACAGTTTTTTCGTTTGTATATTTCAGATGTCCGGGAGTCTGTACTCCGTTGCTCAACGGACTTACAAAAGTAATTGACAAAGCTGACATTGAGCCGGGAATTGATTATGATATTTTTACAATAAGTTTTGATTATACTGAAGATCACGTACTTGCGTCTGGAAAAAAGGAAACATATCTGAGTACGCTTGACAGAAATATTTCTCCGGAGGCTTGGAGATTTCTGAGCGGCGACAGTCTGAATATCAGAAAGATCACTGACGCAGTCGGATTTAAATTCGCAAGACAGGGAAATGATTTTATTCACGGAGCATCGCTTATCATGATATCTCCCGAAGGAAAGGTAATAAGATATTTATACGGCACTGATTATCTTCCATTCGATCTGAAGATGGCTGTAACGGAAGCTTCAGAAGGAAGATCTGTTCCTACGATCACAAAGATGGTGAAGATGTGTTTCAGCTACGATCCTGCTGGAAGGAAATATGTGCTGAATGTAACAAGAATAGCCGGAGCGGGGATGATTATATTGCTCGGAATATTTGTAGGCTATCTTACTTTAAAAAAGAAAAAAACAAATTTAAATAATACTTAATTAATTTATGGCTAACGGAACTATAGCTGTTCCTAAGAAAGCAGCAGAGCCCGATTTTTATCATGTCAGGACAAAGCATAAAGGAATATTCGCATGGCTGCTGACGACTGATCATAAGCGGATAGGACTGATGTATCTTTCTGCGATGACTTTCTTTTTCCTCGCAGCGATGACACTCGGCGTTTTGATGAGACTTGAAATGCTTACACCGGGCGAGACTATAATGACCGCTCAGACTTATAATTCATTTTTCACTCTTCACGGAGTGATAATGATTTTCCTTTTCATAATACCCGGTGTTCCGGCTGTGTTCGGCAATTTTATTTTACCGATTCAGCTTGGCGCAAAGGATGTGCAATTCCCCAAACTGAATCTGATGTCATGGTATCTTTATATGATCGGAGGAATACTTGCATTATTTTCTCTCTTCATCGGAACGGGTATCGCAGATACGGGCTGGACATTTTACGCGCCTTATAGTATAAGGACTACGACGAATGTTTCCATTTCAGTATTCGCCGCTTTCATCTTGGGATTCTCTTCAATATTAACTGGACTTAATTTTCTTACAACCATTCACAGACTCAGATGCCCCGGAATGACATGGTTCAGAATGCCTTTGTTTGTGTGGGCAATCTATGCAACATCATGGATTCAGGTTCTTGCAACTCCGGTTATCGGAATTACACTTTTACTTGTAATACTTGAAAGAGCTTTCGGAATCGGAGTATTTGATCCGACGCTGGGAGGTGATCCGTTACTTTATCAGCATTTATTCTGGATATACTCACATCCGGCTGTTTATATAATGATACTTCCGGCGATGGGTGTCGTTTCGGAGATCATACCGACATTTTCCAAAAAGCCGATCTTCGGATATGTGCCGATAGCAATTTCAAGTCTCGCTATTGCGCTTGTTGGATATTTAGTGTGGGGACATCACATGTTTTCAAGCGGTATCAGCGATACGTCAAGAGTAATATTTTCACTGCTCACTTTTATAGTTGCTCTGCCTTCCGGTATAAAAGTCTTTAACTGGGTGGCGACTTTATATAAAGGGTCAATAGAAGTTACAGCGCCGATGCTTTATACCCTGCTGTTTATTTTTATATTTTCTATCGGCGGTCTTACGGGACTGACACTCGGAGCGCTGAATACAGACCTTCATCTTACTGATACATATTATGTGGTAGCGCATTTCCACTATGTAATGTTTGGAGGAATGGGTTTAATATTTTTTGCTTCCATTCACTACTGGTTCCCGAAGTTTTACGGAAAGATGTATAATGAAAAAGTTGCTAAAGTTGCGGCTTACTGGATTGCGATAGGATTTAACACTTTATATTTCCCGATGTTTATAATGGGCTATCTCGGAATGCCGAGAAGGTATTATGATTATCTTCCGGAATATCAGATCTGGCATGTAATATCAACAGTCGGGTCATGGATACTTGTATCAGGTATTTTAATAATGGTATTTAATTTAGTAAAAGGAATAAGAAGCGGCAAACCTACTACGGCAAATCCATGGGGCGGTACCACGCTTGAGTGGACGGTACCATCACCGCCGCCTCTGGAAAATTTTGATGAAATACCTACTGTTACGACAGGTCCTTATGATCATACTAAATTACATGAACAATTAAGAAAAGAGTATAAAGTTCAGCAAAAGACAGAGGAGGAAAGAAATTGAGTCAGAATTTAGACACCACTCAGCAGGAGATACACGAGGTTCACATTCACCGCGATGACTTCGGTTCGAAAATGGGAATGTGGCTTTTCCTTTTTACGGAAGTCCTGCTCTTCGGGGGAATGTTCATTCTTTATGCAAGTTACAGGTTCATTTATCCGAATGAATTTGTATTAGCCGCCAGTGAACTTGATATGCTGATGGGCGCAATTAACACTGTAATTCTTTTGACAAGCAGTCTTACAGTAGTACTCGGAATTGTAGCGCTTCAGAAAAACAATAAAAAGCTGTGTCTGTTTTTTATGTGGGTGACTGTAGTGTGCGGTCTTCTCTTCCTTGTCAATAAATATTTCGAATGGGGCGCAAAATTTCATCACGGTATTTATCCAAAAGGTCCCGCTCTTCAGGATATGTCAGAAGGCGAAGTTATGTATTTCGGTTTGTATTATGTAATGACAGGTCTACACGGACTGCATATAGTGGTAGGGCTTGCATTCATAGGATTTGTAATGTGGCAGATAAAAAAGGATGTTCTTACATCTACAAATTTTCAGAGACTTGAGAATGCCGGACTTTACTGGCATCTGGTCGATATCATCTGGATTTTCCTGTTCCCTTTATTTTATTTAATTCACTAAAGAAAAATTTTTAATATAAATATAAAATGGATAATCACAATTCGGAACATTCAGAACATTCGGAACACAATGACGGACATATTGCTGAAGCGCATCATCCGAGTTACGGAGTAAACGTTCTTGTGTGGATCGGACTGCTTGCGCTGACTTCAATAACTGTCTCAGTCTCAGGTATAAATTTGGGAAGTCTCGCTCTTACTGTTGCTCTGATAATTGCCACCGTTAAGACCATGTTCGTAATTAATTTTTTCATGCATCTTAAGTTTGACAATAAAGTGTTTAAAATATTTGTCGGAGTTTGTATGCTGATATTTATTGTAGTTTTAGTTCTGACATTTTTTGATCTTACTTTCAGATACGAATAAGAAAAGTAAATTAATTTTTTGATTTTTTTTCAGATAAAAAAGTAATTAACAGATTTTAAATCATGAGACCAAGCATAATAAATGAAGTTGATGTTACCTTTTGGATAATAAACGGTATATCAATATTGTTATTGCTGCTGATAACAGCAGCCATGCTGTATTTTGTATTCAAGTACAGCAAGAAGAGAAATCCTGTTCCGGAAAATATTGAAGGCAACACTACTGTTGAAGTGATATGGACAGTAGTGCCGATAATTATTGTGCTGTATATGTTTTATATCAGCTGGGCGGGATTTATAAATATGCGCGATGTGCCTAAAGATGCTATGGTTGTTAAAGTAACAGGTCAGATGTGGAAATGGACATTTGAATATGACAATCAGAAGAAATCCGATACGCTGAATCTGCCGCATAATAAAAATGTAAAATTTGAGATCACGTCTCAGGATGTACTGCACAGTTTCTACCTCCCGCAGTTCAGGGTGAAAGAAGATGCCGTTCCCGGCGCTCAGAATTATTTCTGGATCAGGACAGCAGAGCTTGGAACATTTTACGCTGCATGTGCGGAATACTGCGGATTAAATCATTCCTTCATGTATGCGCCGATAAATGTAATGCCGGAAGATCAGTATGAGATATGGAAAAATACCATGCCGGCTGATACGACCAAAAAAGACAGCGCAATGGTAACACCTCTTACAATTACTGATACAGCCGGAGTAAAAACCGACTCACTGAATTCAGGAGCAAATAAGGATTCTCTTAAAAAAGTAACACCCGCTTCGGACATTAAACAAACTGATACTTTAAAAAAATAAATTTCAGAATATTCATACTTCAGATACATATAAAAAGAATTTAAGCTTAACAGAGGAAATCATTTTCCGCTTAAGAGTTATTCCTGAAATTACAAAGATCAGAATAACCGTTCTGGTTGCGTTTACAACAACGCTCGGTTATATACTTGCTTTAAATGATCTAAGCCAGTTTTCTTTTTATCCCGTGATAGGAATTTTTCTGCTCGCATGCGGAGCCGCTTCTATGAATCATTTTCAGGAAAGAGGTACCGATATTCTGATGGACAGAACTAAAGGAAGACCGATCCCTTCAGGTCTGGTAACACCTGCTTTTGTTATAACCGTATCGGTATTTTTCCTGTTTGCGGGATCAGCTGTACTTTTTCTGAAGACAAATCTTCTGACTCTTTATATTGGTTTATTTACATTTCTCTGGTACAATGCGGTTTACACTCCGCTGAAAAAAGTAATGGCGCTTGCAATAATTCCAGGTTCGCTGGTCGGAGCTTTACCTCCGTTAGCCGGATGGACAGCTGCAGGAGGTTCACTTGGTGATGATAAAATACTTTTGATAGCAGCTTACTTTTTCATCTGGCAGATCCCGCACTTCTGGATCCTGCTTTTAGTTTACGGTAAAGATTATGATAAGGGAGGTTTTCCGACTTTGACAAATATTTTATCGCAGACGCAGCTGATCAGAATTACTTTTACCTGGATACTCCTTACCATTGCGGTTGCGCTGAGCATAAACTTTTTCGGGATACTGAATTATTATATTTCAAACGCTCTGCTTACAATACTTTGCTTCTGGATATTTACAATGTCCCTGAAATTTTTAAACAGGACTGGTGATAAAAAAAGCTTTAAGAATATGTTTATAAATATTAACATTTTTACTTTACTGATAATAACGATATTGTCAGTTGATAAACTACTTAAATTAATTTCGGAATAAAATTTTTAATATAATCATTAAATTCACAAATGGATTTTTTAGATAATTTAGTAATCCCCGCTACGGCTCAGCATCTCTCGCTGCTGAAGATAATTCTAGTAATGTCCCTTCTTATATTTATTCCTTTTTTCGGAATGCTTATCGGCGGAACGGCTTTCTCGGTTATTTTCAATGCTTACGGCAGAAAGAAAAAAAACAAACTGTTCATCAGGTTTGCGAAAGATGTAATTGACAAACTTGCCATTAACAGATTTGTCGGCGTAGGACTTGGAATTATTCCGCTGCTTTCAATTACATTCTGTTATGCTCAGCTGCTTTTTGAAGTAAAGGTTATCAGCGTTAGTTTATTATTTGTAGCTACTCTTTTTCTCGCCCTTGCCGTAAATTTTATTTACAGTTATCAGAACACTTTTCAGATTGAATCTCTTATTGAGACTTTCAAAGGAATTACCGGTTTGAATAAGCATGAGCTTGATAAACAGCTTCCTGAGGAAGTTACAGATTACGAGTTTGACATAATGAATACAAATTCTAATTCAGGATTGTATGGGTTTGTTCTTTTATTACTTACAGCCACATTTTTTGCAGGAGGGATAACGATTGCTCAGTTCTCCGAGAAGTATCAGGATTTTCAAAACATTGCGCAGATGTTTTTATCAGGCGCGACTTTTGTAAATTTTCTATTCATTCTTGTCTTATCGGCTGCAGTCACAGGCAGCGCGATCCTTTTCTTTTTCTTCAGCTGGCAGGGAGGAATGCATGACATGGATAAAGAGTATTCCAATTTTGTAAAAAAGATTGCCGGCAATATTGCATTTACAGGTGCGGCGCTGACTCCTGTAGTTCTGTTTTTCAGTTTCTATATGACACCGAATTCGGCATTGTCGGGTTCAGTGTTTGTTTATACCGGACTTGCGTTTGTATCACTTTTAATGCTCTGCAATTTCCTTTATGCGGTAATTAAGAATTCGGACATGAAGTATATTGGAGCAGCTTTTTATTTTGTGATATTATCATGCGGATTTATAATTATGAAAAATCAGTCAGCATTCGGCACAGCGAGTTACAAACATCTTGAAATAATAAGTCTCAAAGCGGAAGAACTTCATAAGGAAAAGAAAACAAAAACAATTAATACAGAAGGAGTTAACGGAGAAGAAATTTTCACTAAGATCTGTTCGGCATGTCACGGCTTTGATACAAAACTTGTCGGTCCTCCATATAATTTAACCGTTCCGAAATATAACGGTGATATTAAAAAACTCGCTGACTTTATTTTAAATCCGACAAAGATCAGTCCGGATTATCCGCCTATGCCGAATCCCGGTCTTAAGCCGAAAGAAGCAGCCGCAGTTTCTCAGTATTTAATTGATAAAGTTTCCGGAAAGAAATAATCCGGGAATTCAGAATTTAAAAAGCGAAGTTATGCTTCGCTTTTTTTTTACATAGAGGTCAGTTCATGAAAAGAAAAAAAATTGTAGTTCTTACCGGAGCAGGGATCAGCGCAGAAAGCGGACTTTCTACTTTCAGAGATGCAGGCGGATTATGGGAAGGACATAATGTAATGGATGTTGCATCTCCGGAAGGATGGAGACGCAACCGGAAGCTTGTGCTGGAGTTTTATAATCAGAGGCGCAGACAGCTCGCAAACGCCGAGCCGAATGAAGCTCATAAAGCTCTCGTAAGACTTGAAGAAATGTATGATGTAACAATTGTTACGCAAAATGTAGATGACCTTCATGAAAGGGCGGGATCTAATGACATAATTCATCTGCATGGCGAGCTTAATAAATCTCAAAGCACCCTAAATCCTGAACTAATATATGATCTGAACGGAATGGATATTAACGAAGGTGATAAATGCGAACTCGGGTCCCAGCTCAGACCATTTATAGTCTGGTTCGGAGAGTTGGTTCCTAAAATGGATGATGCGGTTAAGGCTGCGCTAGAAGCGGAATTTTTTATTGTTATTGGAACATCGCTTGTAGTATATCCTGCGGCGGGATTGATGCAGTTTGCTGAACCGGATATTAAAAAATATCTGATAGATCCCGTGGAACCTGAGCTGTATTTTGATTATCCTAATCTTACGCATATTAGAGATAAAGCAACAGCTGGTACTGTGTCACTTGTGAATGAACTTATGAAATAGTAATTAAAAAGTACAAGCATATACAAAATAAAAAAAGCTGTTTCCTGATTAAAGGAAACAGCTTTCTTTTAATAATAAATAATCAGAACTATTTTATTCTCTTGAAGTCAATTCTTCTGTTTTTGAATCTTCCTTCTTCTGTATCATTTGAACCTACAGGCTGATCAGGACCGTACCCGACGGTTATGATCCTTGATGGTGAAATTCCTTTAGATACGAACCATGCTTTTACTGATTCAGCTCTTCTTTCGGAAAGTCCCATGTTATGTTCCCTGCTTCCAGTTATATCGGTATGACCGCTGATCTCAACTTCAAGTTCAGGATTATCTCTCATATATCCCAAAGCTCTTTCGAGAATATCTTCAGAAAAAGATGAAATATCAGATCTGTTTGTTTCGAAATTGATTCCTTCAAGCGTTATAACCTGTCCTACTTTGATCGGTTCTTCTTTTGGCTTTGGAAGATCATCGGAAGGATCAAGCGGATTAGTGCCCCTGCCTACTTCCACTCCATCGCTGATAGTTCCGAGATCAGTATCAAATGCCTTAGGATCTGTTTTATAAGTTAAGACTTCGTCTCCGTCCATCAGACCGTCATCATCAGTATCAGTATCAGTCGGAATTGTAAAATAAGTATTGATCTCTTCGTTATCCATTAATCTGTCACCGTCAGTATCTTTTTTGAGAGGATCTGTTCTGTGTTGTTTCACTTCAGCACCATCCCATAAAGTATCACCGTCAGTATCTTTGTTTAAAGGATTGGTCATATAAGTCATTACTTCTTCACCATCCAGTAAACCGTCACCGTCAGTATCAGCAATATTCGGGTTGGTACCAAGCTCTTCTTCGCGGCACTTCGTCAGACCGTCTTTGTCTGTATCAGTATCACAATCGTCGCTGCCGGCAAAGGTAAGACCGAGCGACAGATTAGCTGATGCGTCTTCCCAGCTGCCCATTACAAAATTATTCAGAAGATCAGTGAAAGGATATGTAACACCGCCGCTGACATCGAGCATTACATTATCAGACATTCTTATCTCTGTTCCGATACCGAGAGGAATAAATGCCGTCCAGCCGCTTGCATCTTCAAAATAATCAGGAACGTTTGGATTGACAGGAAGTTCTTTTGTAACGTATTTCATCAGACCAATACCGCCGTAAAAATATGGATTCCAGTTTTTCGAATTTCCCGGTGAAATTCTTAATCTGGCGTCGATCGGGATTATATCAGATTTTACATAATTTTTATCACTGCTTGTACCTGTAGAGTATGTGTTAAAATCATCTTCAGTTTTGTACTGACCGAATCCTCCGCCTATCTCAATAGCGAGAAGTCTTGATAATTCAAAAGCCAAATATGCTCTTGCAGTGTATGAATATGATGCTTTGAATTCCGAAAACGGCATAAGCTGATTATACTGAATACCGCCTTTCATAACATAATCTTTGAACTGAGCGTCTGACTGCGTAGTAATAAATAGTGTTAATGTAAATAGAATTAATAAAAACTTTTTCATGCTTTCCCCTTCATTTATATTTATAAAATTGTTATTAAAATAGATATTTAGATTCTAATATGAAATTTAAAAATTTTCTAAATTTTAAAAAAAAGACAGGCTTTTCAGCCTGTCTTATAAAATTAAGAATTTTTTTGAAAATTTAATTTTATTTTATAACGCTCATTTTCAATACTTTAGTATACTGAGGAGTTTCAAGCTTATAGAAATAAACTCCGCTTGAAAGATTTGCTGCATTAAAATCTACCGTGTAATAACCCGCCGGTTTAAACCCATCAGAAATTACGGATACTAACTTACCGCTGTTATCATATACCGATAACTTTACATTTGCATCTACAGGAATCTCAAACTGTATTTTTGTAGACGGATTGAACGGGTTCGGATAGTTTTGAGATAAATTGAATTTTGCAGGTATTGCGATAACTACTTCATTGCTCAAATTGAAATATTCAAAACTGCCGTTATAGTCAATTTGTTTTAACCTGTAATTATATGTTCCGCTGTTCAGATTTTTATCTGTAAACGTATAGTTCTGCTGTTCGGAAGTTGTACCGTTACCGTTTACAAATCCGGCTTTTGTCCATTGTCCATTAACTAAAGATCTTTCAATATCAAATCCTGAGTTATTAATTTCAAAAGCCGTACTCCAGATTAATGTAACATCTTTACCGTTAATTGACGAAACAAATGAACTTAATTCAACAGGCAGCGGATCATCGATCCACGTCTTGAATACTGTATCGACTAAGTTTCCGGTTGATCCTATTATTGTGTCTTTCCCTACTACAGTTCCGGTATAACAATACTGAGCAATACCGGCAGCATTAGTAAATGCAAAGCCAGCGCCCGGATTTGCTCCGGAAATTAAGAAGTCAACTCTTACTCCTGAAACTGGTACTCCTAAATTATCAAGTACCAAACCGTTCAGGCAATGAGGAGTATTTATTTCATTAGTTGCATTTTCAGGAGTAACGTCTAGAGTAGATACAACTGCAATTTGTGATAATGAACCGCCTCCGGGATATCCGTAAGAGTCAAAAGAATCATATCCATAAACAAAACATCCGAATGGTAGTGATCCTGATAAATTATGCGAACCTAATGCTACCGGTAACTGAGCTCCTGAAAATCCGGTTGCGCCTATTGGAGTAAAATTTACTGAAGGTACCGGTACTCCGTCTAAAGTCATTGAACCGACGATTGCATTTGGAACAACTACGTTTATGAAATTTTGCGCGAATCCTGAAGCAGGTGTTGAAACAGTATATGCTGCAAGGAATTGCTCATAAGGAGGAATTAACATCATAAAAGGATCTGATACTACATTATCCACACTTTGTGAATTACAATATTGTGCTACCATTACAGGCTTATCAGAATTTATAGATGCGCCTGCTGTCAATGAAATTTCAATATAATCTCCGGAATTAATCAGTGGCTGCGGAACTCCGTCAATTGATACCGTCGTTGCATTTTCAGATGCAAGAATTCTCCAGTGATCACCGTTTAATCTTGTTGCTAAAGGGTAAGTTATAAAATTCTTTCCCCAGGTATTTGTCGGAAAAAGCATTTCCACTATATGATCACAGCAGCAGATTCCAATAGGAACATTAACACATCTGTGAACACCCATTAATCCGATCGGTTTATCAGATGTAATTGTTGAACCGGTTAATTCTGAATTTGCTGTTTGCTGTAGTATTTCATATGTCTCACCTTGCTGTAAAGTAATATTATAAGGAATATTGGCAGGATGCGGTCCCAATGCAATTTTCGGAGTAATCGTTACAGTAGTATTATTTTGCGTACCAATTATTCCCATAAGATGACCGTTTCCGTTATCTTTATAATTCAAATAAATGTAATCCGTGCCGAGGATATCTGTCGGTAATGCCAGAAATGCATCTGTTGTAAAATTAACTCTGTTCAATCCATACACAGTAACCTCCTGTAATGATGTTACATGAATACCGAGATTACCAACTGCATCTGATACATGAACTGATGCTGCGTTTGGTATAATCACTGTTGTTACTGTATTTGCAGTAACATTAAACGGAGTCGAAAATCCTAATCCGGCAATGTCTACATTACCTGATGTATTGACATCGCTTGTAATAAAGAGACTTAGTACCTGCGGTGAACTCAGATCATTTCTGTTAAACATAAACCAGAAATCCGTACCTTTTGTATCCTGTGCTTTTGATAATCCTGAACACATAACAGCAATAATTAAAACAACCATCACTGTAAGAAATCTTTTAATTGTTTTCATTTCTTTACCTTTCGGTTTAATTAAAAAATTAATTATTTAGTTTGTTTCCTTTCTGAAACGAATACAAAAATAGAAGAAAATAAATATACTTACATTAAGTAAGAATATTCAATAAGGCTGTGTGTATTTACTCAACAAATTTAAAGTTTTGATTTTTAAAAAATCAAATTGTTAAATTTCTAAAGTAATTTTGAATTGATGTGTGATTTTTATGATATAAACCTCCCTGCAGATTAATTAAAATTCTTTGTCAGAATTTTTATGAAAATAAATATAATTTCTCTAAACAGTTGAAAAGTTATTTGATCTTAGATTTGTCAATTGGATGGTGTAAAAATTTCTATGTAATTAATTTTGTTTAATCAAAACTAATACTTTAAGTATATCTGTTCAATTACATTTTTTTTGCACTAATACATTTCTTATATACTTACATTAAATTTTATTTTTTTAAATGCAGGATACTAAATCAGCAAAAAAAAATAATTTTCATTTATACTGAGAATTTAATTTAATCTGCAAATAAAAAAAAAGACAGACTTTTCAGCCTGTCTTTTTTATTTAGAATTATTTTAGAAATTTAAATTACTTGATAACGCTCATTTTTAATACTTTACTGTACTGAGGTGTTTCAAGCTTGTAGAAATAAATTCCGCTTGAAAGATTTGTTGCGTTGAAATCAACCGTGTAATAACCTGCAGGTTTAAATCCGTCAGTGATCACGGATACTAACTTACCGCTGTTATCATATACAGATAATTTTACATTTGCATCTACCGGGATCTCAAACTGGATCTTAGTAGAAGGATTGAACGGGTTAGGATAATTTTGTGATAAATTAAATTTAACCGGTACTGCAATAATCACTTCATTACTTAAATTGAAATATTCAAAGTTACCGTTATAGTCAATTTGTTTCAATCTGTAATTATATGTTCCGCTGTTCAGATTTTTATCAGTGAATGTGTAATTCTGCTGTTCGGAGGTTGTACCGTTGCCGGTTACAGAACCTGCTTTTGTCCACTGACCGCTAACTGAAGATCTTTCAATATCAAAACCTGAGTTGTTTGTTTCTGAAGTTGTGCTCCACATTAAGGTTACATCAGTTCCGTTAATTACAGAAGCGAAAGAACTTAACTCAACCGGAAGCGGATCATCTTTCCATACTTTTATAACTGTGTCACTTAAACTTCCTGTAGAACCAATTATATTATCAGTTCCTACTACTGTTCCGGTATAACAATATTGTGCGATACCGTTTGCATTTGTGAATGCAAATCCTGCTCCGGGATTAGCTCCAGACCTCAGGAAGTCAACTCTTACTCCTACTACAGGATTGCCGAGATTATCTAAAACTAGACCGTCTACGCAATGCTGTGTATTAACAACGTTTGTATCTAATTCCGGAGTTACATCCAGACTAGAAACAGTAGCGATAGGTGCTAATGATAATCCACCCGGATAACCGTATGAGTCATCAGTATTAAAGCCGTATTGAAAAGCACCGAAAGGAAGTGTAGCTGCAAGTGTGTGTGAACCCGGAACTACTGTTAACTGTGCTCCTGAAAATCCGCTTACACCGATTGGTGTAAATTCAATAGCAGGAACTGGTACGCCGTCTAGAGTTAATGAACCGACTACAGAATTCGGCGCAACGATATTAATATGATGCGCTGCATATCCGGATACGGTAGTGAGTGTATATCCGGCAAGATACTGTTCAAACGGCGGGATGATCATCATAAAAGGATCTCCGGGATTACCTGAGAAATTTGAGCCGTTTGAATACTGAGCTACAAGAACAGGTTTATCTGATGTAATAATAGTCTGAGCTGTTAAAATTGTGTTTATAAACTGTCCTGCATTAATTGGCGCTTGTGCAATACCGCCAATTGTTACAGTAGTTGCGTTTTCTGATGCAAGAATTCTCCATGTATCTCCGTTTATTCTGGACTTTAGAGGGACAGTTACGAAATTTTTACCCCATGTATTTGTCGGCGGTATCATTTCACAAATATGGTCACAGAAGGCCTGACCGGTAGGAATATTTGCGCATAAAACAGAACCCATTACACCTATCGGCTGAGTGGAAGTGATCTTTGTTCCGGAAAGATCAGCATTTCCGATAGTATTATTTCTTAATTCATAAGTCTCACCCTGATTCATTACAATATTGTAAGGAACACCGGCTGTCCTTCCCGCTGTAGTAACCGAAGGTGTGATTGTTACAGTTGTACCGTTTACGGTAGCCACTATTCCAAATTGCACCCCTGTGCCTGAAGATGTGTTATTAAAAGTGAGAACCGTATAATCCGTACCCAGAATATCAGTGGGCAATCCCAAATATGCATCAGTAGTAAATGGTGCATAGTTCAAGCCGTATACAGTTACTTCGTCAACAGATGTAACGTGTATTCCCTTATTATCTATAACATTATTTGTGTGTGTCGCAGTGGAAGTTGGTACTACGACTGATGTAACTGTATTTGCAACAACTACAAACGGCACTGAAAAAGCCAGTCCGGGTACTTCTACAGTTCCTGATGTATTGACATCTGAAGTTATAAATAATGTCGTAACAGGAGTGGATACGTTTCCGTTAAACATCAGCCAGAAATCCGTTCCTTTGCTGTCCAAAGCAGCTTTTGATGAACTTACTGTCATTAAAGTAAGCATCAGAATTAAAACAAATTTTGAAACTTTGTTGAGAGTTTTCATTTCTTAACCTTTCGGTTTAATTAATAAATTAGTAATTAGATTTATTACCTATCAGTATTGCTTTTACAAAATTAGTTAAATATAAATACTTTTACTTTGAGTATAGATATTCAAATAACCTGTGTGTATATACTTAAAACTTTGATTTTAAGAAAATCAATTAATTAAATTAAAGACTGACTAGCCCAATGATGTGTTTTTAATATAAAACCTCCTAACAGTTTAAATAAAAATTCCCTTTTCAAAATTTTATGGATCTGAAAATTGTTTCCTTAAAATATTTAAATGAAAAAAGAACAGAGATTTGTAGATATGGTGTGTGTAAAAATTTACTATATATGTAATTTCATTTTAGCAAAGCTATATTTTTAATAATATCTGTTCAATTACCTTTTTTTTACCCTAATAAAATCAGGTCAGACTTAAAACAAATGAAATAGTGTAAGAAAATATTTATTTATAACATCTGTAAGTAAAAAAAATTAATGATGTTTCCAAGAGAAAGGAGTTTTAAATATGATGACGGGAAATGTAAATAATGATATTAAATGAAATCATGCTTGCAGAAAACTACAAATAAAATTTTTTAATATGAGTTCAAATCTGTTGTAGAGGAAAATATATGACACATATCGCCGCTAACGCGCCCTTAATTTCGCATCTTCATAAACCGCCTGATGAGCGCGGTCAAGCGCCATTAGTTTGTCATAAACTCTTCTGTCACCGTAATCCAGGAAAGTATCAGCAATCTCCGTTGCTTTTGCATCAAAGAAAATATCAATGTTGAATGCTTTGACTTCTTTGCTTTTTACTTCGCTTATAACTTCAAGCGCGCTTAAAATATTTGCAAATGCGTTCTTTTTATTTATTGACAGAGAATCGAGACCGGTCCACATATATTCGAAATAACCTTTTCGGAAATTATCAAAACGAACGTTAAGAAGTTCCTGAACAAGCTGAACTCTGGAAGGTTTTGAGCCACCGCCGGTTTCATTCCATCCCGAAAGACTTATGGAAACCCTGTTGCAAATATCGAGAGCTTTCTGAAAATATTTATTCCCGCCTTTGGGATAATATGAATCTTCATCATAACCCACTACCATGTAAGCATAGTAATCTAAAAGACTAAGCAGCGGATCAAATCTCAGATCATTTTTTATGAAAGGCATGTTTTCATTATAAACAAACTGAATTCTTTCATCCAGGAATCTGAAAGCAGTAGAAAATTTCTGTTCATTTCTTTGTGTTGGATTGTATACTTCCCGCTGGCTTGCAATAAATAATTTTGCTTCGTAAGTCTGAGTAAGAGTATTGACTCCTGTGAAATTAAACTGCATCTGAACTCTTATCGGCGCGATTTTTTCATCATGATATTTATTCTTATTTAAATAGTCCTCAACCTTTTGCTTGAAATTTGAGAGCTTCTCCTGAACGTCGGGGGGCAGTAATTCATAACTCATAATGACCTCAACTATAAAATCCTTATCCTGTGAGAATGTTCTTACGTTTGAAATCAGTGAAAATAATATGATAATTAAAAACCATTTAATTTGTCTTTGCATTTTCTTTCTCATTAGATTAAATTATTTCAGATAAATTTGATGTTCCTCATCAAATAATCAATTCATTTTTAAAAAACTTATTAAAGGATGACGATGAACAGGTTAGCAATGATGGTTATATTATTATTTTCAATAAAAAGTTCCGTAGCGCAGTTTGAGAAAACGGAAACAGGTGCAAGGGCAACAGGATTAAACGGAGCATTTACTTCTCTTTCAAATAATTCTCTTGCCGTCTTTTATAATCCTTCGGGATTAGGTCAGTTAAAATTCAGGGAAATATCAGTCTATTACGGTCCGGAAATTTTCGGAGTAAGTGGTTTGTCACAGGCTGCTTTAAGCTATGCAGAGCCATCCGGTTTTGGAGTTTTCGGAGCCGGAGTTAAGACTTTCGGTTTTGAATTATACAGGGAATTGACATTCAGCCTGTCATACGGTAATGTAATAAACGAAAAAGTATTTCTCGGGGTCAGCGCAAATTATTTTGACCTGAGCATTAAGAATTATAATTCAGCTTCGGCATTTGGAATAGATATTGGAGCAATGGCTTACATTACGGATTTTATGAAATGGGGATTTACTGCAAAGAATCTGTCCGGTTCATCAATAGGAGTTACAAAAGAAAAGATACCGCAGGTTTATAGAACAGGTTTTACTTTTCAGCCGTTATCTGATCTGATAATGATAATAGAAGCTGAAAAAGATGTAAAATATCCGCTGTCATTCAGGTCAGGATTTGAATATTCTGTTTATGATATTGCTGATCTAAGGACGGGAATAAGTACGGAGCCGGTTTCTTTTTCCGCGGGTATTGGTCTGAATTATAATATGTTTCAGATAGATTACACAGTAAATAATCATCAGGAGCTTGGCATCAGTCATCAGGGATCGGTTACATTAAATTTCGGCGGCGGAGCTGCAAAGAGATTTTACAGAGAGCAGTTAAAAAATGCATTCAAATAGACTGCTGTTTTATTTATTCAAAAAATTTCGAAAAGGTTATTTGATTTTTAAAAATAAATATTATATTTGAAGTATAGAAAATTAGGAAATTGCGGAAGCAGTGTTAGTGTGATCGGGTTTGGCAGCTGGCTAACGATCGGCGGTACGGTTGATGTTAAAACCGGTAACACGCTGATAAGAACTGCGTTTGATAATGGTATAAATTTTTTTGACACTGCTGATGTATATTCTTCCGGTAAATCAGAAATATTTCTGGGGAAAACTCTTTCAGCTTTCAGAAGAAGAGATTTATTTATCGCTTCCAAATGCTTTTGGCCAATGTCGGATAACATTAATGACAAGGGTTTATCAAGGAAACATATTTTCGAATCTGTACATGAGTCTTTAAGAAATCTGAAAACCGATTACATAGATCTGTATCAGTGTCACAGATATGATAATGATACACCTGTTGAGGAAACTTGCCGGGCTTTCAATTCCCTGATAGAGCAGGGGAAGATATTATACTGGGGCGTAAGTGAATGGTCAAAAGCGAATATATCGGAAGCAGTTAATGTATGCGGAAAATTAAATCTGCATAAACCGGTAAGTAATCAGCCGCAGTACAGTCTGCTTTACAGAGATATTGAATATAACGGAGTAATGGATTATTGTGAAAAGAAGGGGATAGGACAGGTGGTCTGGTCTCCGCTGGGGCAGGGAGTTTTGACAGGTAAATACAACATTAAGAAAGAAGCCGGTAAGGATACAAGACTGGGTCATGATAAATATAATGTATTTGTAAAAAAGTTAGCAGTTGAGGAAAACCTAAAGAAAGTAGAAAAGCTGATGCAGATTGCCCGGGAATTGAATACAACGGCATCTTGTCTTTCGTTAGCATGGTGTCTGAGAAAAGAAATTGTTTCGGCCACTATTACCTCCGCGACAAAATTAAATCAACTCAAAGAAAATATCAAAGCGGCTGGGATAAATATACCGGCTGATGTTATTAAAAAGATTGACGAAATTTTTAAAATAAAAAAATGAATTATCTTGTAATCGGCGAGCCGTGTGTGGATGTAATACATAAAGCTGACGGAGAAACTATACGCAGTTACGGCGGAATTTTATATTCGGTTATCAGTATGGCAGTTCTCGCTGATAAAACTGACAGCGTAATACCTGTAATGAATCTCGGTGAGGATGAATTCGACAATGTTACTGAGCTTTTAAAGCAGTATCCTAATATTAAAACATACGGGATAAATAAACTAAAGCATCCTACCAGACAGGTAAATTTATATTACAGTTTATATAATTCTGATAAAAGCGCAAGATTTGAAAAATCAACGGAACCGACATATACGATAAATTATAATGATGTGGAAAGTCTGCTGAATATGGCTGATGCCATGCTGATCAACATGATATCAGGTATTGATATTACGATTGACACTTTGAAGAATATCAGGAAAAATTTCAAAGGTATGATGCATATTGATATTCATAATATAGTAATGGAAACAAAGGAGGACGGTAGCAGAACGCATGTCCCGGTGGATAACTGGTATGAATGGTGCACAAATACAGATACTGTTCAGATGAATCAGTTTGAAATCGCATCACTCAGCAGGGAAAAATTAACGGAGTATAAAATTGCCGAGGAAATACTGTTTAATAATGTTAACGAAGTAAAAGGACTTATTGTAACAAGAGGTGTTGACGGAGTAACAGGATTTTCTAAAAAGGAAAAAGTTTACGGAACAGAAAAATTCAGGGATCTTGATCATATAGAAATTGCTGCAATAGAAAATTCACATTTCAAAGATTCCACAGGATGCGGGGATGTATTTGCATCGGCTTTTTTACTCGACTATTCTAAAAACGGAAACTTCAGCAAGAGTATTCATTTTGCAAACAGACTGGCTTCATACAATTCATCGCTGGAAGGTATCGGCGATTTAATAAAGCTCAGGTAAAATTATATATAAAATGGAACATTCCGGAATACCTGAAATCTATTTCCCGCCAATATGAAAATATTAATAACCGGATCAAACGGTTTGCTTGGGCAGGCAGTAACTTCAATATTTACAAGAGAAACTGATCACGAACTATTTCTCACATCCGCAGAAGATTCTTCGTATCTTGAATACGGACATGATTACAGTACGCTTGACATTACAAATAAGGAAGATGTAAAGAGATCAGTTGCTTTTCATGAGCCTGATATAATAATAAACTGCGCTGCATATACAAATGTCGACAAATGCGAAACCGAGAGGGAATTATCCTGGAAGATCAATGTGGACGGGGTTAAAAACCTGATTATTGCAGCAAAGAAAAACAATTCAAAGATGATCCATTTTTCTACTGACTATATATTTGACGGAAAAAACGGACCTTATACTGAGTTGTCAAAACCTAATCCGGTCTCATTTTACGGAAGAGGAAAACTTGCCAGCGAGAATGCTTTAATAACGAGTGATATTAATTTTGCAATTGTAAGAACTCTGGTCCTTTATGGGACCGGATATAAAGTAAAACCTAATTTTGCATTATGGGCGGCGGATGAACTCAAAAATAACCGTCCGGTGAATATTGTAACTGATCAGATAAGTAACGTAACGATGATCGATGATCTTGCATACGGAACAATGAAAATTGCTGAAATGAATGTCTCGGGTATTTACAATATCTCCGGTCCGGACATACTCTCAAGATATGATTTTATTTTAAAACTGTGCGAAGTATTCAACTATAATAAAGAACTTGTAAGACCTATTACAACCGCAAGCTTAAAGCAGCCTGCGCCAAGACCACTGAATTCCGGTCTGATAATTCTGAAAGCTCAGTCTGAACTTGGATTTAACCCTATGGATTCTCTTGAAGGTTTAAGACTTCTTAAAGTTCAGCTAGGATATTAATTAGAAAAAAATTTAATTTTATTTAATGCTTGATATAAAAATAATCAGAGAAGATCCTGAAAATGTAAAGAAGAAACTATCGCTTCGAAATGAAGATCCCCAAATTATAGAAAAATTGTATGAACTGGACAAAAGCAGACTTCAGCTGATTCATACTACAGAAACTATGAAAGAAAACAGAAATAAAGTTTCTGATGAGATAGCTGTTATGAAAAAAAATAAGGAAAATACTGATGACAAAATTTCAGAAATGAAAATTGAATCTGAAAAAATTAAAACACTTGATGAAGAACTTAAATGTATTGATAAAGATATAGATGATTTGTTGAGATATATTCCGAATCTGCCGGATGAGTCTGTTCCTCATGGTAAATCTGAAAAGGATAATGTTCAGATCAGAATATTGGGTGATAAAAAAATCTTTGAATTTAAAATAAAGGATCATCTTCAGCTCGGCAAAGATCTGGACATACTGGACTTTGAAAGAGGCGCGAAAATTTCCGGCAGCGGCTTTGCATTATACAAGGGAAAAGGCGCGAGACTTGAACGGGCGTTGATAAATTTTATGCTTGATGAACAGGGAAAGAATGGCTACAAAGAAGTGATGACACCGGTAATTGTGACGCGCGAGTCAATGGAAGCAGCTGAGAAAGTTCCGAAGTTTGAAGAGGATATGTATTATATGGAAAAAGATGATATGTTTGCGATCCCCACTGCGGAAGTTTCAATTCTCAATATTCACAGGGATGAGATATTAGCAAATGAAGAACTTCCAGTAAGATACTGCGGCTTCACAAATTGTTTCAGAAGAGAAGCAGGAAGTTACGGTAAAGATACAAAAGGTTTTCTAAGAGTTCATCAGTTTAATAAAGTAGAGCTTATTACATTCTGTAAACCCGAAGAGTCTTATGATGAAATGGAAAAAATGCTTTCGCATGCATGCGGGATCATAGATAAGTTGGGACTGCATTACAGAGTAATTGAGCTGTGCACTGCCGATATTGGATTTGCCGCAAGTAAATGTTATGATATTGAAGTTTGGTCTTATGCAGAAAATAAATGGCTGGAAGCTTCGTCGGTGAGCAATTGCACTGATTATCAGTCAAGAAGAGCCATGGTAAGATACAAAAAGCAGCTTGAAAATAACAAAAGCAAAACAGAACTTGTGCACATACTTAACGGATCAGGACTTGCAACATCGAGACTGATGGTTGCCTTGCTGGAAGCTTATCAGACAAATGAAGGAAATATAATATTACCGGAAGTATTAAAAAGGTATGCGGGATTTGATTCAATTTAATAAAAAATAGAAAGAACTAATCAAATTTCTTTTTCGCCAGAACAATAGCGCCTACTATTGCAGCCAGCAGAAGGAATGACGCAAGCTCAAATGGAAATGAATAATTAGTAAAGAGTTCGGCTCCAAGCTTCTCGGCGGTTCCCATCTCCAGAGCCTTATCAGACATTCCTTTAAACTTACCTTCGAACCCAAAAAAAACCGTATATCCGAGAATTCCGAACAGCATAATTGCAAGCAGGATGGAAGTTAAACTCTTGTATGTAAAGGTTTCTATTTTTTTCTTTTCGAACTGCAGATTCAGAAGCATGATCACAAAAACGAACAGAACCATTATAGCTCCCATATAAACCAGCACCTGAATAATTGCAATGAACTGGGCTTTAAGTAAAAGATAAAGTCCGGAGACAGTAAAGAAGTTTAGTATTAAAAATAATGCGCTGTTGATAGGGTTTTTTCTTGTGATCATAAAAATTGCAGACACAATAGACAAAAAACTCAGCGAGAAAAATAAAACAGTTTCCAGATCGAATTTCATATATAGGATTAATTCAAAGCGTTACAAATATAAGGTTTATATTTTATTTTTGTAATTCTAATTTATCTTTGAGAATATTATTTAATGTCAGATTACAAGCCGGATTTTAAAAAATCAATGCATTTGTATATTAATTTTAGAATATAATATTTTATAGATTTTTAAAAATCAGAAATGGTCATTTAACAATAATTGTTGATTTATTAAATTAGACTAAATTAAAAACCGGATATGAACTCTGACACACTATTGAAAGAAAGTGACAAGTTAAAGTTAATTAAACTAATAAATTCGGAAAAGTATGATGATGTTTTAAAAATTCTTGACAAAGTAAAAACACATCATGCAGACACTTCAAAGACTAAAGATAAAAGATTTGTCATCAGAGAGATAGTAAGGAATATTATAGACTCGGGTAATGAGTCCGTAAAAAAATTTTACAATGCCGGAAAATTTTTCTGCGATAAAGAAAATGACAACGCGAAGGAAATAGGAATATCTCTGATATGGAGGGGATACGATTTTAATCCGGTAAAAGTAAAGCAGGTTCTTCTCAAAATTTCCGATGATCCGAACTGGGAAGTAAGGGAATATGCCGGAAATGCATTTGCCGATACGCTATATTATCACAATGAATTCTTAACGGACCTTAAAGAATGGCGTGATCACGAATCCGAAAATGTCAGAAGAGCTGTAGTATTTTCCGCATTGGCATTTAGGGATGAAAAAAATTATAAAAAAGCTTTCAAACTTTTAAGCAAGCTAATGAAAGACAGTTCAGTCTATGTAAGAAAAAATCTCGGACCTTTCATACTCGGCTCGCTTTTCGGTGGCAGATTTCCGGAAGAGACAACGGACTTTCTCAAAAAATCCGGCAAATCAAAAGAACCTTTTGTAAAATGGAATGTGATAATGGCATATAATAACAGCTTTGGTAAAAATCATCCTGATAAAGCGTTTGAAGTTCTCCGTATGTTTAAAGATGACAATGACATCAGAGTTATCAGAGCAATGCGATCGACTTTGAATTTTTTAGGAAAGCACCACACTGAAAAAACCAAATCGTTTATTGAGAAATACTACATTGGTAAAATGAAACATAACTAAAAGAGAGTCTTACTCAGACGAGTTACGTGTCTTAATTATTTCTGCTGCAATACTGACAGCAATTTCTTCAGGAGTTTTACTATTGATCTCAATCCCTACAGGCGCTTTAACTCTTCTGATCAAATTTTTATCACCCCCTTCCTTTACTGCTTCAGAGAAAATTTTTTTGATCTTTGCTTTTGTTCCCATCAGACCTAAATATTTTAAATCCTTCTTTAACAATTGCATCAGTGCCTGTTTATCACTTTCGAAGTTTCTAGTTACTATGACAGCATACTTTACATTATACATCAATGCATAATTCCCTATTTCAACGAAAGCGCGTGTAATTATTTTACTTGAAATAAATTTATTTAAATCAATCTTCAATCCCTTCCTGTCATCAAATAAAATTATATTAAAATCCAGTGTCGATAAAATATTATACAATGCAACACCTACATGACCTGCGCCTGCAATAAGAACGGTATCTCTGAGTCCTGTGTTTTCCGTAAATTGCCATTTCTCTATTCCGGAATATCTGAATGTAAATTTTTCATTTTCAGAATTACCTGACAATCCGATTTTTAATCCGCTGCTGCAGGTACTTAAAAAAATTTTATTCCATTTACCAAAAGACTTTGTGATCTTTTGAACTGTATGTATATCTTTAACAGTAATTAAATTGACTGAAATGATCTGTGACCCGGAACAGATCAGACCGGATTCTCTTGCGGGTATATCTGTTGCGCTGGATATTTTTTGTTTATAGTGAATCAGATTTTCAATAGTATTTATTTTTTTACCGGATTGAAAAAGCGCCCGGCTGTTTTTAATAAGTTCAAATTCCATTATCCCGCCTCCGACAGATCCGTTATGATTACCGGTTTCACTGACAGCCATTCTGAATCCTGTCTTTCCGGGTGAACCTTTTGTATAACTGACTACTGAATAGAGAATTACATTCTTATTCTCTGATAATTCATTAAGAATAAAATTCCAGATTTGCTGACCTGACATTTGAGCAGAATTAAATTGATTTATTATCTGAATTGTTTACAGCCGGAGAAAGCGCTTCTTCAGAGAAATTATTTTCATATAATTTTAATAATACTTTCTCCGGAGTAAAAGGCGCTGAAAATTCCGGCGCTGCATTTGAGTTGAATTCCCTGACAGCATTCATAATAGCAAAGTATGCGCCGATGCCGTACATAAGCGGGGGTTCTCCGATTGCCTTAGAGCTGAAAATTCCGACGGGATTTGGTTCATCTAAAAATTTTATAATTACTTCTGCCGGAGTAAAATGCAGATCAGGCACTTTATAGGTAGATAGAAGATCAGTAAGAAGTTTTCCTTTCTTATCATGCAGTATCTCTTCGATGGTCATCCATCCGAGTCCCTGCATCAACGCGCCTTCAGCCTGTCCGAGATCAATTACCGGATTCAGACTGTGACCAAAATCATGAACTGCTTTGACTGAATCAATTTTATAAATTCCTCTCAGACAGTCGACAGTGACTTCAATAAATGCAGTGCCGTAAACATGATACCGGAAAGGATTGCCTTTATTTGAATCCCTGTCAAAATATAATTCCGGAGTTGCGTAATGAGCGTAATCACAGAGACTTATCCTTTTTGAATTAGCATTCTCAACTATAATGTCCCAGCTCATTCCAGTATCATTATCATTCAGTAAAACTTTTTCATCTTTAACTGATAAACCGTCAGAATTCTTTAAACCCAGATCATCTGCAGCGGAATTCAGAATTCTACCGAGAATATTATTACAGGCAATTAAAACGGCGTTACAGTTCATATCAGCTCCGGAGCTTGCAGCAGTCGGAGAAGTATTTGCTGATCTTGTAGTATTGGTTGGTTCATTTTTAATTTTGTCATGACTGAGAGAGAAGACTCTTGATATTACTTCACGGATCTTGGCATTAACTCCCTGACCCATTTCAACAGCGCCGGTAGTAAATCCTACAGAGCCGTCTGTATATACATTTACGAGAGCATTTGCCTGATTCATACGCGTATTGGTAAATGCGATCCCAAAACAAATCGGCATGTATGCAAAACCTTTTTTGTATAATGAGTTTACTGAATTAAATTGTCGGATCTTCTTTACATCTTCCAGAAGATCAAAATCCTTTTCCGCTTTATCCCATGAAATCCCTGACATTACATTTACAGCTTTCTGACCGTAATGGAAATAATCATTTTCTTTAAGCAGATTTTTCCTTTGAATAAAGTTCGGCTCAACATTCATTTTCATTGCAGCTTTATAAACTGCGCTTTCAATTACAAACTTTCCCTGCGGACCGCCGAATCCTCTGAACGCTGTATTCGGAGCAAGGTTAGTTCTGCAGCAGTAACCTGTTGCTTTTACATTCGGAATATTGTAGCAGTTAGTGCAATGAAACAATGAGCGGTCAAGAATTGCAGGAGACAAATCAGCTGATGCGCCGGAATTCTGATAGAATGTAACTTCATAAGCGAGTATCAGTCCTTCTGAGTTTAATCCGATTTTGAAATCAGATGAATAGGGATTTCTCTTGCCGGTCATAATCATATCGTCATGTCTTGACAGAATAAGTTTCACAGGTTTATTGAGAAGAAATGCAGCAAGCGCAGAGAGAGCTGCCCATGGAGATGCCTGATCTTCCTTGCCTCCGAATCCGCCACCGAGCCTTGTAACTTCAACTTCAATTTTATTTTTTGAAATACCAAGAATTTCTGAAACAACTTTCTGAACTGCAGACGGACCCTGAGTAGATGAAATTACTTTAAGGCTGCCGCCTTCGAGAGGATAAGAAAGCGCGCCCTGCGTTTCCAGATAGAGATGCTCCTGTCCGCCTGATTCGCATGTACCGGATTCAATAATATCACAATTATCCCATACATCTTCGACATTTCCGGATTCAAAGATCCTTGGAGGTATTGAAAGATGACCTAATTCAAAAGCTTCACGCGGGTCAGTGATAACGGGAAGTTCTTCATACTTTATCAGGATCTTTTTTGACGCCTCTGACGCTATGAATTTTGATTCAGCGATTATAAGTGCAACGGGCATTCCGATATAATGAACTTCGTTTTCCGCAAGAAGACATTCATCACGGACAATACCGCCAATTTGATTTATTCCGGGGATATCCTTATAAGTAAATATTTTTATGACACCTTTAATTGAGTTTGATTCTGTAAGATCTAATGAGAGAATTTTTCCATGAGCGCATTTTGAATAAAAAACTTTTGCATATAACGTACCTTCCGGAACATTAATATCATCTATGAATAAAGATTTACCTGTAATATGCTGAATTATGTCGTAGTCTTTCATAAAGTTTCTTTAATATCAATTAATTCCGGGAAAAGCTTAATGAAATGAGCATAGATCAATCTGGACAACAGAAGTCTTTTGTATCTATCGCTTCCGCGGGCATCGCTGATAGGAGAAATTTCTGTACCGGCAATTCTGACAGCTTCTCTGAGTACTATTGCATTTATTTTTTTACCTGTGAGGAATTCAGAAGTAAGTGAAAGAAATTTTGGAGATTCAAATACTCCTCCTGCTGAAATATTTATTTTATTGATATAATCATTTTCATATTCGAGAAATAACGCTGTATTAACTGTAGCTATATCGAGATAAGTGCGTTTGGATACTTTTTCAAAATTAAAAAAATATTTGCTCTGAGGTAATTTAAATCTGACATACTTTAAAACTTCCCCGCGGGATATAACGGTTTTTTTATAACTCACAAAATAGTCTTTAAGACTGACAGTTCGCTCAGAAGCATTTTCAGATAAAATTACATCCGAATCCAGCGAAAGAAAAAATGCAGTCATATCACCAATTGGAGAGGCGTTATTTATGTTGCCTCCGAGAGTGGCATTGTTTCTGATTGGAGTCGAGCCGAAAAGTTCAGAGAATTCTGCAATGCCGGGAAATATTTTTTTTATCAAAGCGGAATCCAAAATATCTGTAACGGTTGCTGAAGCGCTCACAAAGCAATAGCCATCATCTTTAAATACAATATCAGGATTATTTTTTTTAAAAATAAAAGAAAGACTTGAAGAGAGCATCTCATCAGGTTTCTGAACAAATAGATCTGTTCCTCCTCCTACATAATAGTCAGGCATGTCAGAAGTATTATTATCGGTCAATTCAATGTGCAGATCATTTAATTTTTCTTTAACAGTCAGGAAATATTCAGGGATGATATTTTTGTCAACAAGATATAACAATCTTTTGTTAAAATCATCCGGAGCATTTTCAAATTCAAATTTTAAATTACCGGCGGCTCTGATAATGGAGCTGTGTCCGGTACATCTGCAGACATTTCCGTCTATATATTCCATTATGTTTTTGCTTTTCAGTTTATCAGCATTCAGAAAATATGCAGTAAGAGAAACAATAAATCCCGGCGTACAGAAACCGCATTGAGAAGCGCCTTCTTTAATAAAGGATGACTGAATGGGAGAAAGCTGTGACTTATTTAGATTGAGTCCTTCTATGGTAACAATATGAGAACCGTGAATATTCATAACCGGAACGAGACATGAGTTTACAGTACGGTAAATTAATTTATCATTCTCTAAAGTCCCGCAGATTACAGTACAAGCGCCGCAGTCACCTTCTTTGCATCCTTCTTTAGTGCCTGTAAGTCTATTCGATCTTAAAAAATCGAGCGTAACAGAAGCGGGATTTAAATCGGAATTAACAGCGGTATTATTAAGTAAGAATGAAATATTCTGATTCATAGAAGGAGGGGTACGAATTTATTTTTGCTTATAAATTAAAAATATTAGAGTGAAGTTACAACGGATTACATAATAAATATAGGCAGCAGGAGAGAAGTGCGATATGAAAACGGGAAAAAACCGATTAATAGGTCTTTTCCCTTTACGACAAAACTTGTTAACTATTTTTTACTTTCGGACTATTCCTGAACTTAAAAAATCCTCTACCATTCTTTCGGAATATGAACTTGCCAAATCACTGATGGAAGCGGGATTCAATGTCTCTGACTGCGCAGACCATATTAAATCCTCTGTCGTTACATCATAAAAATTACTTGTTAAAAATACATTTGTCGACTTTGTATAATATCCGGGAGTATTTACCATATTATAAGAACCATAGTAGTAATTATAGAACGGATAATATGAGTTGTATGGAGAATAATATGTAGAACCCGGTACATATCTTTCTTCTTCTTTTATGTCAAGAACAGATATTACCAAAGCACCATCCACGCCAAGCTCCTTCATTTTTTCTTTTACAATTTCCTGCTTTTCAGGATCAGCTTTACCGTCTCCGTCTGAATCAAACATCGTTGTTGAAATAACATTTGTACCGGCTACTGCATTTATTCCGCTTTTCTTAAGCTGACTTACTATTGCATTCTCAACTTTTGACTTTGCAACAATATTACTCGAAACTCCCATGACAATAATCTTATTATATTTCTTTGCTATGGTTGCAGGCTTTTTCCATGTACCTGACATTTCAGTTACGGATGAACATGAATAAAATGTTAAAACAAAGACTAAAGTTATAACAGATAATAATATTTTTCGCATAATAATTTTTTGATTTTTCTTTTAAAAATGTTTTTTAAAAATATATGAATTATTGAATAATTTAAAGTTATTTAATGATTTAAAATAATTCGCTGATTTCCGCTGTAATCTTTTTATTGATCATTACTGCTTCTTTTGCTGAATCTGCTTCCGTTATTATTCTTATGATCGGTTCTGTATTTGATTTTCTCAAATGTATCCAGTGATCCTGAAAATCTAATTTTAATCCGTCATCAGTATTTATTTTGACATTGTTGTTTCCCATGGAATATTTCTCTCTGATTTTTTTTAATACTTTGTCAGGATCTTTTATATTTTCAATTTTGGATTTGTAAATGTAATATACCGGTAAACCCGATCTATATTCACTCAGACTTTTCTCTGAATCTGAAAGTTCGTTTAATACTAAAGCAATACCTGCAAGAGAATCTCTTCCGTAATGGAGTTCAGGGTAAATAATTCCTCCGCTGCCCTCACCGCCTATCAAAGAACGTCTCCTCTTCATTTCATTGACAACATTAATTTCACCAACAGGACTTCTGAAAACTTCAGACTTAAATTTTAAAGCTACATTTTCGACAGACCTTGTTGTCGAAAGATTTACAGTCACATTTTTTCCGGAGCCGGACTGAATTCTTAACACATGATTTACTGCCATTGTAATTGTGTTTTCTTCTCCGAAAGGTTTACCTTTTTCAGTTATTAAAACCAGCCTGTCAGCATCCGGATCTACTGCAATTCCCATGTCAGCTTTATTTTTTATAACTGATTTGGAAAGTGAGGTGAGATTTTCCGGAATAGGCTCAGGTGTATGCGGGAATATTCCGCTTCCGTCGCAATGAAGTCTGATCACTTTGCATCCAAGCTTTTCAAGTAATTCCGGTACAATATATGATCCTGAAGAATTTACAGCATCTACTACCACCCTAAACTTTCTCTTTCTGATCTTGTTAATATTCAGGATTTTTAAATTCAAAACTTTTCTAATATGGTAACCGCTCATGGAATCATTATAAGTTAATCCTCCTGTATTTTTAAGGTTCTGATAATTAAATACTCCTTTTACTGAGATCTTAATTAATTCTTCTATCTGAATATCATTCAGGAATGTGCCGTCCGGATTTAGAAATTTCATTCCGTTCCAGATCTGAGGATTGTGAGATGCAGTAATTGAGATCCCGCCTGAACATTTCAGATCCTCTGTTGCCATCTGAACTGTCGGAGTCGGAGCAACTCCGATATTAATAACGTCAGCTCCTGACATTCTTAATACACTGATTATAATGTCTTCCGGTATGTCTCCGTTCAGTCTGCCGTCTCTTCCGACTGCGATCCGGATTTTTTTCTTTCCTGATTTCTTCCTGCAGTATTCAGTAAATGCTGAGGCATACTTTACAATGTTCTGCGGAGTAAGGCTGTCTCCGGTAATTCCCCTTATCCCGGAAACTGATACAATTAATTCTGACAATAATTTATAAATTTAATTTAATAAATCTTCTTTTCTAGTTCGCTTAACTGTTCAGCTGAATTCACGCCTGTGATCTCAGTAATATTACCTATCTTAAATGCACCAATTTTCATTCCCTTTGATGTGAAATATTCAAAAATATCTGTTAAATAATATTCACCCTGAGCGTTATCAGTGCTGAGAGTATCAATTGCTTCGAATAAAATTTTACTTTCTACAATATAAATTCCTGAATTTATTTCACTGCATTTCAATTCTTCTTCGCTGCAGTCCTTATGTTCTCTTATGTCATAAAATTCGTCATCTTCATTTCTGAGAACTCTTCCATAGCCTGTAGGATCGTCCAGCACTGCAGAGATCAGACTGGCATTATAATTGTTTTCTTTGTGAAATTTTAAAAATGATCTGACAGTATCTTCCGTAAGCAAAGGCACATCACCGGAAAGAATTAAAACATCCCCGTCAAATTCTTTAAGCAGTTCACGGGTTTGCATTATTGCATGCCCGGTACCCAGCTGTTCATCCTGATTTGCATAAAATATTTTACCGGACAATCCTGAAAATCTTACATCAAGATAATCTATAACCGATTTTTTTTGATGACCGACTATGGGAATTATTAAGTCCGAGTTTATTTTTTCTGTAAGACCTACGACATATTCTATAAGCGGCTTCCCTTTAAGTTCAAACATTACTTTTGACTTATCGGGATTATTCATTCTTTTCCCTTTACCGGCAGCCATTATAACAGCAGCTATTTTTTTTTCCATTTAATGAGTTTTGTAAAATATATTCTGAAGAGATTGTTATTTTGAAAATATAATATTATCGATTAGTCTTGTGTTACCTGCTTTACAGGCAAGGGAAATTAGAATTTCTCCGTTATATAAGGACAGATCTTTTATTTCATCCAGGAAATAATTATCAGTGATCTTGTAATATTGCAGTTCAAATTCAGGAGCTTTCTCTTTTAAAATTTCACTTGCATAGTCATAAATAAAATCCGCGTCACTTATTTTTTCTTCAAGTATCAGCCGTTTACCTTCATTAAGAATGAAATAAAGCGCAGACGCTTTTTGTTTTTGTTCGTGTGTCAGAAAAGTATTTCTTGAGCTTTTTGCTAGTCCGTTTTGTTCTCTTATAGTTTCACATACAATTAATTCCGTATCAATATTAAGATCTCTGATCATTCTTTTCAATACAGCATTTTGCTGAGCATCTTTCTGTCCGAGATAAAACTTCCGGGGAGCTGTAATATTAAGTAATTTTGTAACAACTGTTGCGACACCGTCAAAATGTCCCGGTCTGAAATCTCCTTCAAGCTTTTCTGTAACATTTGACACGGATACTTTAGTAAAACTTTTTTCACCATACATTTCCGAAACTTCCGGATTGAATATATAATCAGCGCCGGCTTTTTCACAAATATGAAAATCCCTTATGATATCTCTCGGATACTTATCGAAATCTTCTCCTTTTCCAAACTGTGTAGGATTGACAAATATACTGACTATTAAAATATCATTCTCAGCTTTAGCTTTTTGCATCAGTGAAATATGACCTTCGTGCAGAAATCCCATTGTCGGCACCAGAGCTACGCTTTTACCGGAGCATTTGTAAAATTCAGAGATCTGCTGAAAAGCGCGAATCTCTTTCACAACTTTCATTAATTCTGCAGAAGTTTTAGGATTTGAGTAAGTTTATCCTTCATATCTTTTCTGTTCACGATCAGATCAATGAAACCGTGCTCAAGAAGGAATTCGGATTTTTGAAAACCGGGCGGCAGATCTTTTCCCGTTGCCTGCTTTACAACCCTTGGTCCGGCAAAAGCGATCAATGCTTTCGGTTCAGCAATATTCAGATCACCAAGCATGGAAAATGAAGCTGTTGATCCGCCTGTAGTCGGATTTGTAAGAATTGAAATATAAGGGATCTTTTCATTGTTGAGTTTTGCAAGTTTTGAACTTGTTTTGGCAAGCTGCATCAGAGATATCGCACCTTCCATCATTCTTGCTCCCCCGCTTGATGAGATAAGAATCAAAGGATATTTAGTTTTGATGGCTTTGTCAATTGCCCTGCTGATTTTTTCGCCGACTACGCTTCCCATACTTCCGCCTATGAATGTAAAATCCATACAGCCGATCACTACTTCTATTGAATTTATCTTACCGGTGCCGGTTCTTATGGCGTCATACAGATCTGTATTCTTGATCGTGTCTTCAATTCTTTTCTTATATGGTTTAGTATCTTCAAAATCCAAAGGGTCTACCGAACGGATTTTCTTATCAGTCTCACGGAATGAATTCTCGTCGAGAAGTAATTTGAAATATTCTTCGCTGCCAATTCTGAAATGATGTCCGCAATGAGTGCAAATGTAAAAATTAGATTCTATTGTTTTTTTATGGATCATTTCCGAACAATCAGGACATTTGAACCAGTTACCGTCTGATAATTCTTTTTTAGGTTCGTTCGTAGAAATGTTTTCTTTGGATCTTTTAAACCAGGCCATATAATAAATTTATTCTAAAATAGAAAAGATATGAACCAATTTAAAATCAATTTTTAGGAACATAATTCTCAACATATTCAGGCATGAAGTCTTCAATATCCGAAAAGTTATTTGCAGAAATTTTTTTTAACGTCAGTTCGATTTGAGATGTCATTACATCTTTCTCCGTATACTCTGAAAAAATCCGCCGCTCTGATTCCGGAATAAACTGAATGTATTCTTTCTTAATAATAAAGGAAGAATCATTTTTTAAAATGTCATTTAAATTTCCTGAACTGGATTCAGAAATTCTTGTTAATGCGCCGTCATTTTTTTTATACTTTGCGAAATAGTATTCAGACTTCTTCGGATTTGACGGTATTAATGAAATTATATTTTCAGCGGAAGTGAATATATTTGCTAATATATCAAGTGAGGAAACGCCGATAAATCCGCAACTGTAAACAAGAGAAATGCCTTTAGCTATTGCCAGACCTATCCTGAGTCCTGTGAAAGATCCCGGACCTGATGATAAACTTATATTGTTAATTTCCCCGGGCTTTAAATTAAACTCATTGAATGATAACTTAAGCCGGTAGACAAGCTGATCAGCGCCTTCGGAATCATTTAAAATCCTGTGAAATAAAATATTTTTGTCTTCAGTTAACGCTATTTCGGAAATCCTTGAAGAGGTGTCTAAGTATAGTATTTTCAATATTTAACTGAACTTAATAATTCTTTCATTGTCTTTTTCCCCATATTCAAAATAAATCCGTCTAATGTTTCCCCTGAAATATTCATCTGCAAGCTCCGCCCATTCAATTAAAGTCACCGAATCCCCTGAGTATAGTTCACTGAATCCCAATTCTGTTAATTCATTTATGGCGCTGATCCTGTAAAGATCGAAGTGAAAAATTTTAATCTCATTTCCCGATACAGGATCAATTCCAATATGCTCATTTTTTATGATAAATGTCGGACTGTTTACAACTTCCTTAACGCCGAAATATTCACAGACACCTTTTACGAATTGAGTCTTTCCCGAGCCAAGATTGCCGAACAGTCCGGTTATAGAACCCGGACTCAGTCCGGCTGCAAATTCTCGTCCCGCTATTGCGGTAAAATCCGGTGAATGGGATTCTACAACTCTTTCCATTATAACTTTGAATCCAATGTAATTACAGGAAGTATCATTTCATCAATCGAAATCCCACCGTGCTGAAAGGTATCGTTGTACTGATTTAGATATTTATGATAATCAGTCGGATATACAAAATAAAAATCTTCTTTAGCAATTATGTAATTAACAATACCGTTTCTTCTCGGAAGTTTATACTCCTGTGGATTTTTTATTAAGATTGCGTTTCTCGGATCAGCTTTGACATTCCTTCCGCATTTATAACGAAGATTTGTTGATGTGTCCTTATCGCCCATTGCTTTTACACCGTGAAGACATCTGATGCTGCCGTGATCTGATGTGATGATAATTTTAACATTCTTTTTTGTTGAAAGCTGTCTAAGCATACCGAAGAAAGATGAATGTTCAAACCATGATCTGGTGAGCGATCTGTAAGCGGATTCATCAGGAGCTATTTCCTTCAGGATCGCATTGTCGCTTCTCGAATGAGCTATCATATCGACGAAATTTATAACAATAGCATTGAGATGGTTCTGACAATATGACATGATCTTGCTTTCAATACCTCTGCCGAAATTCGAATCCATTATTTTCGTATACTTCACTTCATTTCTCAGCTTGATCCTTCTTCTCTCAAGAAGTTTAAGCAGAAATTCCCTTTCATAATTATTCTTACTGTTCTCATCATCATCATTTTTTTTCCACAGTTCAGGATAATGCTGCTCTATCTCTGACGGGAAAAGTCCTGAAAAAATAGCGTTCCGGCTATATGGTGTCGCTGTCGGCAGTATTGAAAAGTGATATGACTTTTTAATATTGAAATAATCATAAAGATACTTCTCCATGACAAGCCATTGATCAAGTCTCATGCAGTCGATCACAAACAGAAAGACGGAATCATTTTTATCAAGCTCGGGGATGACGAACTTATCAACTACTTCATTGGATAGTATCGGTTTGTGTCCGGTGGAATTCACCCAGCCAAGATAATTTTTTTCAACGTATTTGGAAAACTCAGTATTACTGTCTCTCTTCTGATCAAAAATTGTCTGCTTCAGTCCAAGCTCAGGGTGAAGGTCAAGTTCCATTTCCCAACCGGTTAGTTTTAAGTATATGTCGATCCATTCCTCCCAGCCCGGATTATCCGACATAGCCATTGAGAGTTTATTAAATTCCTGTATATAATCTTTGGAGACCTGATCGCCTTTAAGTTTTTTTGACTCTAACATTTTTTTACAGACAAGTAAAAGCTGAGTGGGGTTAACGGGTTTTATCAGATAATCGGATATTTTTTTTCCGATAGCGTCTTCCATCAGACTCTCGGTCTCATTCTTAGTAACCATTACAACCGGGAGGCTTGGCTTAAGATCTTTAATTTCAATCAATGTCTGTAATCCACCCATTCCTGTCATCATTTCATCGAGAAAGACAAGATCGAAATCATTTTTTCGGATCAGATTTACTCCGTCTTCACCGTTTGAAGCTTCAAGTACATTATATCCTTTTTGTTTAAGAAACATTATGTTTGATTTCAAAGATTCAATCTCGTCATCAACCCACAGAATATTATTTTTGTCTTTATTGGTCAGTTGCATTTCAGTTGTTTGCATGTCTTTTCCTTTCTTTTCATTTTTAAGGATGCTTTAGAAAAGTAAAAAAATTTCTAATAGTTTGTCTTAGGTTATAAAAATTTTTCGGAATAAGTATTGGTTATGACCGAAATTAATCATAAATTGAAATTTTAAAAAGTCATTCACTAATAGTGAAACTTAAGTCCGGTTGAATTAAATATAAATTCAGATCAGTATAAAATATCGGAAGGCTTTATTATTTTAAATTGTGTTACACTAAAATACATTATTTGTTTCAGAATAAAAAATCCCTTTTTAAGATTCCTGTTTTGGCACCCCGGATGTTCGTCCGGCATTTAATGCTAAAAACCGTTAAAACAGTTTTTCAAACTACATTAACCCCACTCACCTTTTTACCGTCAGCGTCACTATATTTTCAATATGATAAGTATGCGGAAACATATCCAGCGGCTGCACCTTGTCAATCTTATATTTCTCTCCTGAGCAAATTATCTGAAGATCCCTGGCCTGTGTATGCGGATTGCAGCTTACATATATTATCTTTTCAAAATCACTCTCAGAAAGTATTTCACATATCTTTGGATGCAGACCGGATCTCGGCGGATCAACAATTACCTTATTATATTCTCCGGCGTTTCTGAGATCCGTAAGAAAATCCTTTATATCCGAAACTATGAATTCTGAATTCTCTATGCCGTTTAATTTCGCATTAACATTCGCATCATCCACTGCGCTTTGAATTACTTCAGCTCCTGTCACACGGTTTACCAATTCCGAAATGAATAATGAGATAGATCCGCCGCCGCAGTACAGATCAAGTACGTTGTCTGTTTTTTTAAATTCACTTAACTCTGTTACTTTTCTGAATAATACTTCTGCCTGTAAACTATTGGTCTGAAAAAATGAACCTGCGGAAATTCTGAATTTTAATTCTCTTTCACCTCCTCCCGTCTTTAACTTTTCGTAAATGATCCCTTCACCTTTTAATAAATACTCTTCATCTGCAACCGCTATCTGCGCTTTCTTTCTCGTAACGGAATTTATTAAAGTAGTAACAGCCGGAAAGCGCTTTTCCATTATTATCCGATATTCGTTCATAAGTTCTTTATCATGATCCGAAGTCATAATATTTACCATGATCTCGCCAGTATTTTTCCCTTCACGTATAACAAGAAATCTCAGAAATCCCGAATGTGACTTTGTAGAGTAAACGGAAGTATTTTTATTACGGAAATATTCACCTGTAAATTTTAAAATTTCGTTTGAGTATTCAGACATCAAAAAACATTTCTCAATATTGACGATCTTTGAATGAAAACCCGGTACGTGAAGACCCAACGCATAACCCTGTTTGACTGTATCAGATCTTTCAGCTTCATTTGTATCATTGTTGAAATCAATTAACCACTCATCATCTGAAAATGAATACTCCATTTTATTCCTGAAGAAAAATATATTTTCGCTTCCGATAGCGGGCGGAATAAAAAGATCTTTAAAACCTCCGATCTTACTCAGCGCGTTTTTTACTGCATTGGTCTTAAAGTCAAGCTGCTTTTCGTAATCGTAATTCATTACCTTGCATCCGCCGCATGTACCGAAATATCTGCATACGGGTTCTATCCTGAACGGAGACGGTGAAATTATATTTATAAGTTTTGCCTCTGCGTAATTTGATTTTTTCTTTCTGATCTTTATCATCGCTTCATCTCCCGGAAGCGCTTTATCCGTGAATACTACAAAACCGTCATCAAGCTTTGAAACTCCTTTCCCTTCTGAATTCAGCTCCAATACCTTAACCGGAAACTCGTCGCCCTTTTTTACCAATTTTAATTATATTTTAATAAAGGTCTATTATAATTATTATAATGTCTATTGTAAATGTTATTTTATATTGATGAAAAAAAAATCCGGCAGGGAATTTATATTGAGTGGCAGAAAAGTCGTTTCAGTTGAAAAAAATTCTATAGAAGATCTTCAGAAAAGATTCTCCCAAAAAAGTTTTTCTTCTGATTTTTCAAATGCAGTCGAATTAATTTATAAATGTAAAGGTAAAGTCGTAGTAACGGGAATTGGTAAATCCGGTATCATTGCAAGCAAGATCGCAGCTACTTTTAATTCTACAGGAACTTACGCTTTCTTTCTGAATTCAGCCGACAGCATTCACGGAGATATGGGTGTCTTCAGAAAAGGCGATGTGGCTCTGATAATTTCCAAAAGTGGTGACACACATGATATAAAGCAGCTCATTCCTGCGCTGAAATTATTATCAGTTAAGATCATTTCAATTGTTGGAAATATCCCATCAGATCTATCCGTAATTTCAGATATTTCACTCGACGCATCAGTTAAAAAAGAAGCCTGCCCGCATAACCTCGCACCTACTTCATCAACGACTGTTGCTCTTGTTCTCGGCGATGCAATTGCCGTTGCTCTTTTAGAAAAACGCGGATTCACATCAGATAATTTTGCGTTGGTCCATCCGGGCGGTAATCTGGGTAAAAGACTCCTGCTTAAAGTTAATGACATTATGTCTAAAGATAACGACATTCCCGTAATTTCTGTTGACTCAAAACTTAAAGATGTAATTTATATGATCTCTTCCAAAAGACTCGGCTGCACTTGCGTTACGGAAAAATCAAAGATCGCCGGAATTATTACAGACGGTGATATAAGAAGACTACTTGAAAAAAATCTGGACGACCTTATTGATATTAAAGCCGGCGATATTATGAACAGTAAACCGAAGATCATATCCAGAGACATGCTTGCAATATCCGCCCTCGAGATAATGGAAAAAAACAAGATCACACAGCTTATAGTCGGAGATAAATCCGGTAAGCCGGTCGGCATGATACATATGCACAGGCTTATCGAAGAAGGTTTGTAATATGTCCCGTATTAAAAAAATAATTATTATATTGGTAATTTCCGCTGCATTCTTTTCTTGCGGGGATAAGTTTAAACCTGCTACCGATGATAATGAATCGGAAAATTCACCTTCGCAGGAAAGCTGGAATTCTACAGTCGTTTTTTCCGATTCCGGGAATGTAAAAGCTGTTTTAACCGCAGGTCATATTTCCGTCTTTACTGCAAAGGGCTACACGCTTATTGACAGCGGCGCAAAGGTCGAATTTTACCGTGATGGAAAAATTGTTTCCGTCCTTACAGGAATGAAAGGAAGGATCGATGATAAAACGAGTAATATAGAAATTACCGACAGCGTTACTGTTATAAATTCCGAAGGCAGCCGGCTGATAACGGAAAAGCTGTTATGGAAAAATGATGTGCAGAAAGTTTATTCGGATGTGTTTGTAAGAATTACAACTCCTGAAGAAATAATAGAAGGCACCGGATTTGAATCGGATCAGAATTTATCAAACTATAAGATCTATAAAGTAAGTGGGGTCTTTAATAATAAATGATAACTGAAAAATGATAAATGGATAATATTAGATGCATGAACATTCAAAGAATTTATATCAAATGAAAATCCATTTTAAAAATATAACCTGTCTTTTTATTTCTATTTTATTCTTGCTGATAATTCTGTTTTCATTTACTGAGTTTATAAATGCGCAGGAAAAGATCGAATTAAAAAATGCAGATGAGCTGAAAGGAAGTATGATAAACGGTGAAAGTGTAAGAGAAGCGTCCGGTAATGTTGAGTTCACACAGGGCAATGTTAAAGTCTTATGCAATTCAGCGACACAGTTTATTATGACAAACATTGTCGAGCTCCGCGGGAATGTCCAAATCTATCAGGATACTCTGACGCTGCTTACTTCAAAAGCGACTTATTTCGGAAATGAAAAAAAAGCTATCTGCGAAGGCGGCGTTACTCTCAAAGATCCTAATGCAACCGTCCGGGCGGATTATGGAACCTATTTTTTTGACGAAGGCAAAGCGGTTTTCAAAGGTGATGTTATCATAATTAATCCTGATTACAGGATCACTTCTTCAGAACTTACATATCTCAGAAATACAGAAGATTCATTTGCTGAAGGCAATGTAGTAGTTACAACGGATTCCGCTGTTATCAAAGCTGACAAAATTGATTTCTTTAAAAATGCCGGGAGGACTTTTGCAAGAGGCAATGTAAATATCGAAAGTGATTCTACGATTATTACATCTGATACTGCGACAAATTATTCGATTGAAAAAAAATCAGTCGCTTCGGGAAATGTTAAGATCGTCAGTCAGAATAATAACTCTGTAGTATTCGGAGACTATTTAGAAAATTTTGAAACGGAAAACTTCACGATACTTAATAATAACACCGGACTGATTCAGATAGAGGACAATGAAAACACTGACACGCTTTTTATTTATAGTGATACGATGAAAGCATACAGAAATAAACCGGACTATTATGTAGCGGAAGGTAATGTGGAAATAATCCGGAATGATTTTCTTGCTAAATGCGGAACAGGTATATATTACAAAGAAATGGAAACGGTTTCACTTTCGGTTAAACCCGTGATATGGCAGGACAAACAGCAGATGACGGGAGATTCAATTTATGCGGAGCTTCCAGGTAAAAAGATCAGAAATATTTATTCAAGAAAAATTAACGAAATGCCGGGTTCCGTTCCTTCGTTTGTCGTATCGGAAAACGCTGATATTTATTTCCAGGACAGATACGATCAGATAAGAGGCGATAATATCACAATGAAATTTTTAGATGAAAAGATAAACGAGATTGATGTTGAAAATAATTCGAGCAGTGTTTATTTTTCCTATGAGAATGACAAAGCCAACGGAGCAAATAAGATTGAAGGGAATAATATTATTATATATTTCGATGAAGAAGAAAAAATTTCAAGAATAAAAATTGATACGGATCCGAAAGGTGAGTATATCCCTGAGTCCATTCTGAATACTGTAAGTCTTATTTTACCCGGTTTTGAAATTGAAGAAAATAAACCTGAACGAAGGGCGTTAAAATTTTAATATATAATTATGGATAACACAGGAAATCATTACCTTAAAAATGTAAAAAAGGAATTTTCAAAAATGAAAGACCTAGGCGACAGGACCTTTTCACAGCTTAAGGACGAGGATTTTTTCTTTTGCCCCGATATTGAAACAAACAGCATTGCAGTAATTGTAAGACATATGAGCGGTAATATGCTTTCAAGATGGACCGACTTTTTGACTGCCGACGGGGAAAAGGATTTCAGAAAAAGGGATGAAGAATTTGACAGTTTGTTTTATACGGATAAAGATGATATTCTTTTGAGATGGGAAAACGGCTGGCAGTGCTTATTTAATGCGATAGATCAGCTCACATCCGAAGATCTTTTAAAAAAAGTATATATAAGAAAAGAAGAACATTCGGTAATTGAAGCTGTGAACAGACAGATCAGCCATTACGCATATCATATTGGTCAGATTATTTATATTGCAAAGTTCATAAAAAACAAGAACTGGAAAACACTTTCAATACCTAAGCATAAGTCAGACGAGTTTAATAAAAAAATGGGAATGTAATTTTTAAATTAATCTTCTAATATATCAATTCCAAGCACCGAATCCTTAAGCATTCCGTTTTTATTGTCATAAAATGGTATTCCGAGTATTGAATATGAATTAATTTTCATTTCATATCTAAAGCTTTTAATGACATCGCTCTTTTCAGCTTCCAGTGATATCAGAATAAACTCCGCAAGCTTTGCAGCATCTTCTTTTCCGTATGCGAAACCGGTTAATTTGGAATTGTATTTCTGCGGAGACGCAACAGGATTTTTTAATGTGAATTGTTTGCTGAGATCTTCCATTGACTCAATTTTACAATAGAAAGCGGGTATATAAAAAAGAATATCTCCGCCTGTGAATTCACCGCTTCCGCCGAAAAGATTTTTTATAAAATTGCCCGTAGCTTTTCTTTCCAGTATTGTAATGCTTGTATTCAGCAGCCAGAAAGGTTTGTAAATCAGCTCTCCTTCAGATCTGAATGCAGCATTGGCGAAATTAATTTCTATGCTTTTCATTTCACTGTCTATTTCTTCAAAACCATTCCCGCAGCTTGTACAGTAAACAATGTTGTCATTAACTTCCACTGATAACCCGCTTCCGCAGCTTTTACAGACTACCGCTTCTAAAGTGAATTCACTCAATTTTTTATAATATAAATTCTTAAACTATCTTCTTGAATTAAGTAATGCGCTGACAACGCTGCCTATGACTACAGATGCCGCTACATTTTTTGTCAGGTCCAGCGCTTTATTTTTTTTCAAATCGGCGAAAACTGTATCCGGCTTGCCTTTGCCGGACTTTTCAATACCGGTCCCTTCTTCAATCTCACCGCCATACCTGAATTTATTGTATCCCCATTTTGTAACTGCGATCCCTGCAATAAAAATTATAAAGAATGCAATAAAAGGAAATTTTTCATCCACGTGAAGCAAAGAAAAAACTCCAAGAAAAGTCATCATATACATTCCGATACCGGTACCGAGAATTCCCATCAGAGCTCTGAATAAATTATTACCCGGCGCTTTACCGTAACATATGTTGCCGTCTTCACCATCCACAACTACCTGATAGGTCCTGCCTTCAAAGCTGTATCTTATGATCCACAAAGGATAATAAACAATATCAATGCTTTCCCTGACAAGATCAAAATTTTCAAATGATACGTTGTATAAATTTACCGAATTCCTTGATTCATTTGAAAAATTATTCTTCGCGAAATCAAACGCTTCCTTCTCTGATGCAATTATATTAAAAACCATTCCGTCCATCTGCAGTGTTTCTAATTCAACAGGCAGTAAAGTATCACCGGTGAGATTAATTTTTTTTACTCCAAGCTCCGCCACATCGCAGGCGGAATAGGTCCTTTCATATGAATTCTGAATTTTCTTTTCGACATCCACATAATAAGTGGTCGTCCTTCCGTTGGAAGTGCTCGTTCTTTTTTCCTGTCCGAATACCCATCCGACAACATCAGCTCTGACACGCCAGTAAGGTATATAAGCCAGAAAAGCGTCTTCCACTTTTGCTTCTGTCTTAAGCTTTTTAGCTTTTGAAAATCCTGTGGTGAGCCATTTAAGTGCTTTAGATACAGCATCATCCCGTTTTAACTTTTTAGGGACATAGTATTTTAATGTACCGCTTTCTCCCTTAACTACTAGTAAAGTCCCGCAGTATTTGCAGTTGAATGATCTTAATCCCTCTTTGAGATCAAGCTCACCTGAACAGGAAGGACATGTAATTCCCCGTATAATTTTTTCTTTTCCCGAAGATTTTTTAGCGGAAATATTTTGAGAATTTAATGTATCCTGTTTCTCTAATTCGCTTAGTAATTCAGTTTCTTCTGACATTATGTAATTTTAAAATTATACTTTCTTTACTATCCAGTATGCAATTGCCGTAAGAGGTACAGCTGCAAGTATATATGCGAAGATTTTAATGAACTCTCCGAAGAATACTGTCTCAGCCGAAATATCCGGACTTATCCAAAATGAAACTGCAAATGACGCTAAGCTTGCAAGTCCGAATAACAGAATTGCTGCGGCAAATAGAATTTTGAATGGCATCTCGCTTTTTGCCGGCCAGATATTTGCATAAACCATTCCGGATGAAGCTTCTACCAAAGCGGAATACTGTTGGCCTTTATATAAATAATAAAAGTGGTAAAAGGGAACATTAACTAAACTGGATTCTGAAATATTCTCCGGGTTCACGCCCGACTGAGAAAGCCAGCTCTTCGCTGAGTCATACAATACATCAGCTTCCACAAACACTTCATCAGTAAAATCATTTTTATGATACGGCTTTAAATTTCCGGCAGGTATCTGAATGTTTTTAATTTCAGAGACCGGAGTAGAGTGAGCAGGCTGCAAATGTATCCTGTCACCCTGTGGATCTTTTGTTTTGAAATACCATAAAGGGAAATAATAAAAACTAACCTGTGTGATCTGAGCAAGTTTGTCAAGATCTTTAACATGATAATTTCCCGCCATCCATCTTCTTAGATTACCTTCAGCCTGCTCTTTTGTGAAGTTTGAATTTACAACAAAATGACTAACTAACCTTCTCTTGTCTATGAATACAGAAGATCCGCAGTATTCACATTCAAGAAATTTTTCATCAGCTCTTATACTGTTCTCCCCTCCGCACTGAGGACAGATTATTTTTGAAGAACTTATTTCGCTCATCGCTTTATAATTTTGAAAGAAGATCTTTTTTCTTTGTATCAAATTCTTCCTGCGTGATCAGTCCGCTTTCCTTCATCTTTCCGAGCTTTTCAATCGTTGACATAATTTCATCCGAACTCATTTTGGTCTGCTGCTGTCCGCCCTGCTGATTGCTGTTTCCCATCTGCTGAGACATCATATTCGCCATTGTCATACCGGCTCCCAGCCCGACACCGGCAGCTGCAAGTCCGCCCCCTGATTCATTTTCCGCTGATTTCTCTATGGCTCCTGCGGTTTTGAATTTCATATAATTGTCGAGGTTTCCTACAGCTCCCATCGAACTTCTTTCGTTTATCTTTTCCTGTACTTCTTCCGGTGGTACTATTCCGACCAATATAAGATCAGTCAGTTCTACTCCCATTGAATTGAAAAAATCCGCGACTTCGGATTTTACTGCTGTCTCGATCTGCTGATAACTCTGACCGAGTTCAAATACAGTTTTTAAATTTTTTCCCAGTACTGAATTAAGTCTCGAAACTATCGCATCACGAAGGTAATCTTCTATATCATTAGTCGTATAAAGACCCTGCGTAGAAACTATTTCCATCATGAATAATCTCGGATCGGATATTCTGATCGAAAATTTTCCCGAAGCTCTCAGCTGCACATATGTAAGTTCAGAATCCTTAAAATTAATGGGAGATTTTGTTCCCCATTTCAGATCAATGAATTTCTTCATTGAAATAAAATATATCTGCGCCTGAAAAGGCGATTTACCGCCGAAAGGCAGACTGATAAGTTTTGTAAGCAGCGGAATATTTTCCGTAGTAAGCGTATGTCTTCCCGCATTAAATACATCAAGCGCTTTTCCGTCTCTGTAAAATACAGCGCTTTGCGAATCCTGAACTATAAGCTGTGTTCCTAATCTGTATGAAGCAGATCCGTCCTGAGGTTCTCTGTGAACCATAGTCTTTCCCGTTTCATCAAAAAATTGTACTATATCTATAAATGCCATGATAATTTTATTTTAAGATTTTTAATAATCCGCAGAGCGGAGTTAGTTTATAATTAAATTAATGCTTTAATATTTCTTCTCTTTCATTGAACTTATTCAGAAACTCGTCCAGAGATCCGGATATCTCCGACACATTTTCCTTAACATCCACTTTCGCTTTTGCTTTATCTTCAAGCTCACTGAATTTTTTACAGACAGTTTCTGCGTTTTCAAGCAGACTTCCGTCAAACTGATAAAGCTGATTAAGTTTGTCCTCTTTAATTTTTATAATATCAAATGCTCCGCTGTAACCTCTTGCTGCGGACTTCAGCTTTGCAATTACAGTCTCATTCTTTTTGTCAATTTTATCCAGTCCTGTCACCGAAAGTAAATTCCCGCTGTCAGAAAGCGCGGATACCGTATTCTTCA